>Ga0210405_10002608_pt1 | contig 18567 bp, 18 predicted proteins | sample IncBWH11MmetaG_FD_155492 | JGI IMG/M metagenome (GOLD analysis project Ga0210405, IMG submission 155492) | Forest soil microbial communities from Barre Woods Harvard Forest LTER site, Petersham, Massachusetts, United States - Inc-BW-H-11-M | ecosystem: Environmental > Terrestrial > Soil >... | reverse complement strand
TGGCGCGATCCGCTGCCGAACGGCACCTTGGAATCGTTGATCGATCTTGCCTGCCTCGCGCCATCCGTTGGCTTGAGCCAGCCGTGGCGCTTCGTCATCGTCGAGGACGGCTCGACCCGCGCCGCCATCCGGCAGAATTTTGCGACCTGCAACGCGCAAGCGCTTGCCGCGCAAAGCGGTGATCGCGCCGGCCTTTACGCGCAGCTCAAGCTCGCCGGCTTGGACCAGGCGCCCTGTCACTTGGCGGTGTTCGCCGATCGGGCGACGGCGCAAGGTCATGGTCTCGGGCGCCACACCATGCCGGAGATGATCGACTATTCGGCAGTGACGGCGGTGCACACGATCTGGCTCGTCGCACGCGCGCAAGGTATTGGCATGGGCTGGGTCTCGATCCTCGATGCGGCAGCGGTCGCGGCGCTGCTGGACGTGCCGGCCGACTGGAAATTCATCGGCTATTTCTGTCTCGGCTATCCGCAGGCCGACGACACGATCCCCGAGCTCGAGCAGAGCGGCTGGGAGCGGCGGCGCCTGCCGTCGTCCGTCATCCTCCGGCGTTAACCTCAAGCGTTGACCATTTCTCGTCTTTCAAACAAAGCGCATTGATTGCGCTAGCCGGCGCTGTGCCAAATCAGGGCATCTGCGCTGGCATTGGCCTTGCTCCCTGACGGCTGACGCTTGGCGCGTGTCCCGGAACCGGTCTTCCGCGAACGTGCGCAAGCTTGGTGAAAAACGGCGCCAGCCCACTGCATCGCAGCGGCGGCGCGCCAGGGAGAGTTAAGGTGTTGATCTTCAGCCGTGCCAGATTGCTTTCGGCATCGTGGCGCGCCGCCTATGCGGGCGCCGCGTTGACGCTGCCGCTCGTGACGTTGGCTTACGCCGACACGCTCTATGTCGGCGGTTGCGTCGGAGCGCCGGGCGCAGTGAGCTGTGTGCTGCGCGTAGGGCCCGCCGGCGATCCGTATGTCAGGACAGTGCCGCAGCCTGGAAACGAGGCCGATAAGGCGCGCGCCACCGAGCGCGACCAGAAGTGGCTGCAACGCTGCCGGCCGATCGTCGCGCAGGACCGCTACGGCGTTCCCCGCTATCACTATGCCGCGGCAGGCTGCGCCTTCGGCGTCATCGAGTAACGGAAGCATTTTAGTGGAGCATGATCTTTTCGGAAAACCGGTTTCCACTTTTCCGGATCATGCTCTCAGCGCGCGATGTTGCTCGATTTTGCGGTGTTCTGATTCTGATTTTGCTTGTGCTTGATCGAGGCCGTGGTCATCCCGGGCAGGTACCGCGCGATGATGATGGGATCGAGGTCTTTGTAGGCGGTTTCCGGCAGCCGGTACCAGACCTCGTCGCGGCCGAATAGGGCGATGCCGAGATAGCCGCGAACCGTCAGCGTCTGCCCGTCGGGGCTCAGCGTCATCATGGCGTTGTAGATATTGCCGTCGCGCGGATCGAGGATATTGCCGCCTTCGTAGTACAGGCCATTCGCCTTCATATTCCTGATCAAAGGAATGCCGAGCAGCGGCTGGTCCTTGCGGTCATCCCTGCAGGCCGCACAGGTTTGGTTCGGCGGGTCGCCCGGGCGCAGGAACAACTTGGCGATCATTCCTTGATAGACGCCGTCGCTCTCGGTGAAGAGAAACCAGCCGACCGACTTGCTGGTTGGCTCATCGATCTTTTGCCACAGCCCGGTCACCATAGGATCCGCAGCAACCGCGGAATTCGCGGCGGCAGCCAACATCAAAAGTCCCGCCAACGCCAGTTTTGCCGATTGCACTGCCAATGCCCTTCTCCATCGTCGAAAGAATCAAGTTCCGCGCATTGATGACCCAGAAATGGTGGCCCGACAATGCGGTGATTTCTGGACGGTTATCTACCGCGGGTCGCCCCGGCCGTCGAGGCAAATCCCTGCAAGTTCCGCCTCTTAGCCGGCAACCGGGGATTGCGGGCGGCAGGCAACCTCATGCCGGGCACGCCGTTATCCAACCGTGTGAACTTATCGCGACGGACGAGATAATGCCGGCCGCTGCTTTGGGGCTCGCCGACTTGACGATGAACGGTCCTGCGCTCCTTGCCGTTGAGGTCGCCGCCGATCTCAGCTTCGTGCTGGCAAGCGCGATCGGCTTTTTTTCTAATCGCCGTTAGCCTGCATTTCGCCACCAAACATTTGCGGCTGCTCGACAGTCAGTCCGCCAATGCCTACGGGCTTTATCTGGTGCACTATAATTTCGTCGTTTGGCTGCAATATGCGTTGCTGGGCACGGCGCTGTTCGCCATGGTCAAGGCGGCGATCGTGTTCGGCGGTACGCTGGTATTGAGCTGGATCGCAGTCCTCGCAGTGCAGCGCATTCCATTCGGCGCGCAGCTGATCGGCGCCCCGCGACGCGCGGTCGCAATGTCGTAGCCGCCTTGCGAGACGCGCTCGCGCGACCAAGATAAGATACGTCCATATTGCGCCACCGGGGCCGCCGGCCCGGGAAGATTGCCATGATGCGCCTGCGCGCGGTGATCGTGCTTTTGGCCATGGTGCTTGCGATGCTCGCGGTGCCGGCGCGGGCTGCCGAACACGCTGTGGTGCTCGATATCGATGGCGCTATCGGTCCTGCCGTCGCGGACTATGTGGTGCGGGAATTGCGCGGCGCAGCACCGAGTGACGTCGCGGTCGTCGTGCTGCGCATGAACACGCCGGGCGGCCTCGATGCGTCGATGCGCCAGATCATCAGCGCGATCCTGGCGTCGCCGGTGCCGGTCGTCAGCTATGTGGCGCCGAGCGGTGCGCGCGCCGCCAGCGCCGGCACCTATATCGCCTATGCCAGCGCGCTCGCCGCCATGGCGCCCGGCACCAATATCGGCGCCGCGACCCCGGTTGCGCTCGGCGGCCCGATGCTGCCGGGCGGCAGCGCCGAACAAAAACAATCGCAGCAGAACAAGACCGACGAATCCAGCGACACCGAAACGCGCAAGGTCGTCAACGACGCCATCGCCTATATCCGCAGCCTCGCCGCGCTCAACGGACGCAACGCCGATTGGGCCGCCGACGCCGTGCGCTCGGCGGTGAGCCTTCCCGCCGCCGACGCGCTGTCGCTCCATGTCATCGACGTGATCGCCGATGACGTGCCCGATCTGCTGCGCCAGATCGATGGCCGCACCGTGAAGGTCGCCGGCAAGCCTGAGCGCCTGGCAACCGCAGGCCTCGACGTGACGACCGTGCCGCCCGACTGGCGCACCGAGCTGCTCGCGCTCGTCACCAATCCCAATGTCGCGTTCATTCTCCTGCTGATCGGCGTCTATGGGCTGATCCTCGAATTCTTCAATCCCGGCGCCGTGGCGCCGGGCCTCATCGGCGCCATCAGTCTTTTTGTCGCGCTCTATGCGCTGGCGCTCTTGCCGATCAATTACGCCGGCGCGGCCCTCGTCCTCATCGGCATCGGCCTGATGATCGCCGAGGCCCATATCGGCGCCTTCGGCGCGATCGGCGTCGGTGGCGTCGCCGCCTTCGTCATCGGGTCGTTGATGATGTTTCCCTCGCGCGCGCCGGGCTTCGCGTTGTCCTACGCGGTCGTGATCGGCACCGCCATTTGCAGTGCCGCTCTCTTTGTCGTGGCGCTGGCGGTGTTGCTGCGCTCGCGCAAGCGGCCGGTGGTGACCGGCAGCGAAGCGCTGATCGGCGCCGCAGGCGAGGCGGTGTTCTGGCAAGGCGGCGAGGGCCGGGTGCGGGTCAAGGGCGAAATTTGGCTGGCGCGCGCCGATGCGCCGCTCGCCGTCGGCAGCCATGTCAAAGTTCTCGATCGCGACGGCCTCGTTCTTCGCGTTCAACCGCTCTGACGAACAAGGAGCAAAACCATGTTGTTTTTCTCGCCGATCATCTTCATTGCCGTTTTGGTGCTGATCTTTCTGTGGGCCTCCATTCGTATCCTGCGCGAATACGAGCGCGGCGTCGTCTTTACGCTCGGCCGCTATACCGGAACCAAGGGGCCGGGCCTGTTTCTCCTGGTGCCGTTCATCCAGCAGATGGTGCGCGTCGATCTGCGGGTCATCGTCGACGAAGTGCCGCCGCAGGACGTGATTTCCCGCGACAACGTCTCAGTCAAGGTCTCTGCCGTCATCTATTTCCGCGTCGTCGATCCCGAGCGCGCCATCATCCAGGTCAGCAATTACCTGGTGGCGACCAGCCAGATCGCCCAGACCACGCTGCGCTGGGTGTTGGGCAAGCACGACCTCGACGAGATGCTGGCGGAGCGCGACAAGCTCAATTCCGGCATTCAGGACGTGCTCGACAAGCAGACCGAGGCTTGGGGCATCAAGGTTTCCAATGTCGAGGTCAAACGCATCGACCTCGACGAGAGCATGATCCGCGCCATCGCCCGGCAGGCCGAAGCCGAGCGCGAGCGCCGCGCCAAGATCATCAATGCCGAGGGCGAACAGCAGGCGGCGCAAAAGCTGGTCGAGGCCGCCCGCATCCTGGCCGAGGTGCCGCAGGCGATGCAGCTGCGCTATCTCGGCACGCTGTTCGACATCGCCAGCGAGCGCGGCTCGACGATCGTGTTCCCGTTCCCGATCGAGCTGGTGCATGCCCTCTCGGCCCTGGCGCCGAAGGGGTCATAGGCCCGAGCCACCGTCCGCACATGCGGTGGCAAAGTCGCCACGGCAAATTGCAAAAAGCCCGCGCAATAAGGTTTGAATGCCGCGGCGGCGATGTTATGGGATGATCGGACCTCGCGGCTGGTGGCTCCGTCCCGGCTGCACTCGCACGACAATTCCGTGACAGCCGGGCGTCAAGACATGCGCGTGTTCGTCCCCATTTCGGTCGGCGGCTGGGTCCGGTTGTTCAGCCGGTGGGATATTCTCGCGGTCCTGCTGATCCTCGGGCTCCTGGTGTTCCTCGGCGAAGCAAGCCGCCATCTATTCGAGCCGCTGGCCGACCTGCAACGCACGCCACCGTCGCTCGATCCGGCCAACCTGCCCGAATATGCCGCGCGCACGACGCTGCGCATGTTCATCGCCATGGCGTTGTCGCTGTTGTTCACCTTCACCTATGCGACGCTGGCGGCGAAGAACAAGCAGGCCGAACGCATCCTCGTTCCGCTGCTCGATATTCTCCAGTCGGTGCCGATCCTGGGTTTTATCTCGGTCACCGTCGTGTTCTTCATGGCGCTCGCTCCCGGGCGCGTGCTGGGCGCCGAATTCGCGGCCATCTTCGCGATTTTCACCAGCCAGGCCTGGAACATGGCGTTCAGCTTCTATCAGTCGTTGCGCACGGTACCGACCGAGCTGGTCGAGGCGTCGCGCTGTTTTCGGCTCAGCCCGTGGATGTCGTTCTGGCGCGTCGACGTGCCATTCGCCATGCCGCAGCTGATCTGGAACATGATGATGTCGATGTCCGGCAGCTGGTTCTTCGTCGTGGCGTCGGAGGCGATCAGCGTCGGCAACACCACGGTCACGCTGCCCGGCGTCGGCTCCTATATCGCGCTCGCCATCGAGCAGCAGAACTTGAAGGCGGTCGGCTGGGCGATCGGCACCATGCTGGTGGTGATCCTCATCTACGACCAGATCCTGTTCCGGCCGCTGGTCGCCTGGGCCGACCGCTTCCGCTTCGAGCAGGAGCCCGGCATCGTGGCGCCGCGCTCCTGGGTGCTCGACATTTTGCGCCGGTCCCGCATCGTCGATCGGGTCACGCGGCCGTTCGCGGTGCTATGGCGGCGCCTGTTGCTGCCGCGGCATCCGGACAATGTCGAAGCCGTCAGGCGCGCGCCGCGGACGCGGCCCGGCTGGATCGCGTTCCAGCTGGGCTTGATCGTCTTCGCGCTGACCGCGTTCGCATTGTGGCAGGCGCTGCGCTTCTTTACCGAAGGCATCGCGCTCGCCGACGTCGGCACCGCGATGCTGCTCGGGTTGGCGACGCTGATCCGCGTCGTCGTGCTCATCGCGCTTGCCACCGTCGTCTGGGTCCCGATCGGCGTTTGGGTCGGCACGCGGCCTTTTGCGGCGGTCGTGGTGCAGCCGATCGCGCAATTCCTCGCCGCCTTTCCGGCCAACGTGCTGTTCCCGATCGTGGTCTCGGGGATCGTCGCCTGGCAGCTCGATCCGAATATCTGGCTCAGCCCGCTGATGATCCTCGGCACGCAGTGGTACATTTTGTTCAATGTCATTGCCGGCGCGTCGGCGATCCCGGCGGAGCTGCGCGCCGTCGGCGCCAGTTTTCGCGTGCGCGGCTGGCTGTGGTGGCGGCGCATCGCGCTGCCTGCCGTGCTGCCCTATTACGTGACCGGCGCGATCACCGCGTCCGGCGGCTCGTGGAACGCCAGCATCGTCGCCGAGGTCGCCTCATGGGGCAACAAACACCTCGAAGCCAAAGGCCTCGGCGCCTATATTGCGCAACAGACCGATGCCGGCGATTTCCACCGGATCGTGCTGGGCATTGCGGTGATGAGCCTCTACGTCGTCGTCATCAACCGCGTGTTCTGGCGTCCGTTGTATCACTACGCCGAACGCAAATTCCGGCTGGGGTGAGGAGTGATCATGAACGCGCCTCTGCTCGACATTCACGGTTTGCGCCACACCTTTCCCAAGGCCGATGGCGGCGATCTTCTGGTGCTCGACGGCATCGAGCTCGAGGTCACGCAGGGCCAGATCGTCGGCCTTCTTGGCCGCACCGGCTCCGGCAAATCGACCTTGCTGCGGCTCATCGCCGGCTTGGCGCAGCCATCCGACGGCTCTGTCACTTATCTCGGCCAGCCGGTGCTCGGGCCGGCGCCCGGCATCGCCATGGTGTTTCAGGGATTTGCCCTGTTTCCGTGGCTCACCGTGCTGGAAAACGTGCAACTCGGCCTCGAAGCGCTCGGCCTGCCGGAACCCGAGATCCGCAAGCGCGCGCTGGCGGCGATCGACCTGATCGGGCTGGACGGCTATGAATCGGCTTATCCGCGCGAGCTGTCCGGCGGCATGCGCCAGCGCGTCGGCTTTGCTCGCGCGCTCGTTGTGCATCCAAACATTCTGCTGATGGACGAGCCGTTCTCCGCGCTCGACGTGCTCACCGCGGAGACGCTGCGCACCGACTTCCTCGAGCTGTGGGGCGACGGCAAGCTGCCGATCAAGGGCGTCATCCTGGTCACCCACAATATCGAGGAGGCGGTGCTGATGTGCGACCGCATCCTGCTGTTCTCCAACAATCCGGGCCGCATCATCCGCGAGATCGGCGTCGACCTGCGCCAGCCGCGCAATCGCCTCGATCCGCAGTTCCGCGAGTTGGTCGAAAAAATCTACGTGGCGATGACGGCGCGCACCCCGAACGCACCGACCGGGCGGCAGATCACCATCAACACCGTGCTGCCGCGCGTTTCGGCCAATCTGTTCTCCGGCCTGATCGAGACGCTGGCCGCCGAGCCCTACCGCGGCAAGGCCGACTTGCCGGTGCTGGCCGATGAACTGCACCTGGAAGCAGATGAATTGTTTCCCGTGGCCGAGGCGATGCAAATGTTTCATTTCGCCGAAGTCGAGGGCGGCGACATCAAGCTGACCGATACCGGCAAGCAATTCGCCGAACTCGGCACCGACGACCGCAAGAAGCTGTTCCAGAAGCAGCTCTTGGCCTTCATTCCGCTCGCCACCCATATCCGCCGCGTGCTGCAGGAGCGCGCCAATCACGTGGCGCCAAAAAGCCGCTTTCTGGACGAGTTGGAAGATCACATGAGCACGGAAGACGCCGAGCATACATTGCGCGCCGTGACTGCCTGGGGCCGCTACGCCGAGGCTTTCGCCTATGACGACGATACCGGCATGTTCAGCCTGGAAAATCCGTCCTAGGTCTCGATCAAAATCAATTGAATTGTTCCCAATCCCGGATCGATCCGAGGATAGGCTTTTCGAGATCATGTCGCCGCTTGAACTGATGGATATTGCGCGTGTAAAATTACATGCTGCCGGCGCCACCGCGGTCTCGCTGCCGCCGAAGGTGCCGGCTGAAGTGGGGTGACCATGTCTCTTTTGCCGAAGTTTGACGGCGCCGGCCGTCTGCGCTGGCTATTCGTCACGTCGCTGGCGCTCAACGTGTTCTTTGTCGGTGCGGCCGGTGCAGTGGCCTTTCGCTATACCGGTGCCGGCACGGTGCCGTTGTCCAATGTCGCGCAGATCAATCGCGACGTGGCCAATCGCCTCAACGAGATCGCCGCGTCGCTTCCGGTGGCCGATGCCGAGGTGATGCGGTCCGAGCTGCGCGCCAATGCCGAAAAGGTGGCAAGCGCGCAGGCCGATCTGCGCCTGTCGCGCGAGGAATTGCGCGACAACCTGCGGGCGGAGCCGTTCGATGCCAACGCGCTGCGCACCGCCATGGCGGCGAACCGCGCGGCGCGGGAAAATTTCGAGCTGGTCCTCAACGGCGTGCTCGTGACCGCCGCCGCCAAGATGTCGGTGGTCGGCCGCAACAAGCTCGCGGACTGGTCGACGACGCGCGGCCGCGCCGCGGCGCACTAGGCCGATCGACGGCGGCTACGCCGCGCTGCGCCGGACATTGGCGGCGATCGCGAGCAGGGCGCGCTCGGCGATGGTGTCGGCCAGATCGGCGTTGCGCCGCGATTGCAACACCGCGTCTGCAAGCTCGCTCATGGCGACGAGAAGTTTTGCCGCGCTCCAGAGCCGCAGCGCCGCCGCGATCGCATCCTTGCGGCGAAAATTGACCGGCGGCTGCACCGCATCGAGCGAGAATCCGGCGCCGGCTTCGATCGCGGTGCGCCATTTATGCAGTTGCGCGACCTGGCGCTGCACCGCGAACAGGATCGATCCCGCCGAAGTGCCGGCGAGCCGCGCCTTGCCGAGCTGCGTTTCCAGCTCCGCCGGGCGGCCGGCGAATGTCGCATCGACGATATCGTCGAGCGCCAGCGCCGAGGCGTCGGACACGACCGCGGCAACGTCATCGACGCCGACCTGATCGCGGCCGCGGACGTAGAGCGCGAGCTTGGCGATTTCGTTGCGGGACGCCTGGCGGTCGCCGCCGAGGAGCGGGACCAGCATGGCGCGCGCGTCCGGCGCGAGCTTGAGGCCTGCTTCGCGCATCTCGGCGTCGATCAGCCGTTCGCGGTCGCGCTCATTGTCGGCGTAGCACGGCAACACCGCGGCGTTCTTCGCCTTTTCGCATAAGGAGCGCAGCGGCGCGTTGCGGCGCAGATCGCCGGCTTCGATCACGACGCGGCATTCGATCGTCGGCAGCGCCAGCAGCGCCTCGACCGCCGGCGCGATATTGCGGCTGCCGGCCTTCACCCACACCGCGCGGCGGCCGCCGAACAGCGGAATGGTCTGCGCCTCCTCGACTAGGCGTGACGGCTCGGCGGCCAAATCTTCGGCCTCGAGCCGCGCCAGCGCGAACGGATCGTTGACGTCCTCGACCGACGCTTTGACCAAAGCGGTGGCGCGCTCGCTGACCAGTCCGGCATCGGGGCCGAACACCAGAACCACCGGCCGCGCCGGATCGGGGCGGGCCACGAAGGCGTCAACGTCGGCTGCCTTGATCGCAACCATGCTTGATATTCAGGTGCCGGCGACGAAATACGACGCCAGCCGGTTCCTGATGGCGTCGGAGACGACCTCGGTGGCGCGGTCTTCGGCATCGCGCTCCGCGCGCTGCTTGGCGAAGCGTTGCGCCGCGCCCGGAATGTCGTAATCGACGTGGGCAAAGGTCGAATCGCTCAAGACGACCTTGCCGGTTGCGATTTCGATGAGCTGGTAATTGGCGATGACAGAAGCGACCTGCGCGTCCGGCCGGCCGCTGGTGATATCGACGATGACCGACAGGTTCGTCACGCCGACGCCGACCTTGAGCGTATAGGTCGGCGCATTGGCGCCGGCGGCGCCGTTCAAGCCGTATTGCAGGGAATTGCGCAGCGCCACCGCGATGCGCGCCACCGTTTGGCCTTTCGCCGCCGGGATCACCGGCACGTCGATCTGCTGAAGCTTGTCGCGAACCGAATCGGTAGCGGCCGATGGCTGCGTGCCCAGCAGCGGCTGGAAGCAGCCGGCGGTGAGTCCCGCTGCGGCGAGCACGACGGCGACCGCTGCGGCGCGGCGCCAAGCTGCGTTGCGCTCAAACCACCACATTGACGATCCGTCCCGGCACCACGATCACCTTCTTCGCACGTTTGCCGTCGAGCGCCCTTTTTACCGCATCGAGCGCCAGGACGGCAGCCTCAATTTCGGCCGGCTTGGCGTCGCGCGGCGCCGTCACCTCGGCGCGCTTCTTGCCGTTGATCTGGACCGGCAGCGTGATCGTGTTCTCGATCAGCAAATCCGGCTCGAGCTGCGGCCACGGCGCCTGCGCCACCAGCGTCGCCTGGCCGAGCGAAGCCCAGCATTCCTCGGCAAGGTGCGGCATCATGGGCGCGAACAATTGCACAAGAACGTTAACCGCTTCGCGCATGGCCCAGCGGAAATCGGGCGTCGCAATGGCCCCTGTTTGCGCCCCCAAATCGGCCCCATCTTCCGACCCCATATCGCCGATTACCGCATTGAGCGTATTGGCGAATTCGTAGATGTGGGCGACACAAACATTGAAGTGTAGCTTTTCGATGTCAGCGGTCACGGCGGAGAGCGCCCGATGGGTGGCTTTGCGCAGTTTCAGCGCGGCCGGGGTGAACGTGGCGGGCCGCTCGGCCGGCGCGCCTTGGGCGACTTCGCCGGCCTCGCCGACGAGCCGCCACAGCCGCTGCGCGAAGCGCCAGGCGCCCTGGACGCCGCGCTCGGTCCATTCCACGTCGCGCTCCGGCGGCGAGTCCGACAGCATGAACCAGCGCGCCACGTCGGCGCCGTAGGTCGAGATGATCTCGTCGGGGTCGATGGTGTTGCGTTTCGACTTCGACATTTTCTCGATCGGGCCGATGGCGACGGCTTCGCCGGTCGCGATCAGGCTGGCGCGCCGCGCATCGCCGTCGCTTTCGATCTTCACTTCAACCGGCGCTGCCCATTCGCCGTCCTTGGTGCGATAGGTCTCGTGCACCACCATGCCCTGGGTGAACAGGCCGGCGAACGGCTCGTCGAGGCCGACATGGCCGGTTTCTTTCATGGCGCGGGTAAAGAAGCGGCTGTAGAGCAGATGCAAGATCGCGTGCTCGATGCCGCCGATATATTGATCGACCGGCAGCCAAGCGTCGGCCATCGGCCGGGCGGTCGGCGCGTTTTTGATCCACGGATCGGTGAAGCGCGCGAAATACCACGACGAGTCGACGAACGTGTCCATGGTGTCGGTCTCGCGCCGCGCCGCTCCGCCGCATTGCGGGCAGGCGACGTTCTTCCAGGTCGGATGACGGTCGAGCGGATTGCCTGGCCGGTCGAACGTGACGTCGTCGGGCAAGATCACCGGCAAATCCTTTTCCGGCACCGGAACCAGGCCGCATTTCGCGCAATGGATGATGGGGATCGGCGCACCCCAATAGCGCTGCCGCGAAACGCCCCAGTCGCGCAGCCGGTAATTCACCTGGCGCTGGGCGACCGGACGGTTGCCTGCGCTCTCGCTCTCTAATCGCCGCGCGACTTCTTCTTTCGCCTCCGCAATCGTCATGCCGTCCAAAAACCGCGAATTGATCATGCGGCCGTCGCCGTCATAGGCCTTGTCGGTGATGACGAAGGTTTTCGGATCGACGTCCGGCGGGCAAACCACCGGCACATTGCCGAGCCCGTATTTGTTGACGAAGTCGAGGTCGCGCTGGTCGTGCGCCGGGCAGCCGAAGATGGCGCCGGTGCCGTATTCCATTAAAATGAAGTTGGCGACATAGACCGGAATCGGCCACGACGCATCGAACGGATGCAGCGCCTTCATGCCGGTGTCGAAGCCGAGCTTTTCGGCGGTGTCGATCTCGGCCTGCGCGGTGCCGCGATGCCGGCACTCCTCGATGAACTTGGCCAGCGCCGGATTTTTCGCCGCCGCCGCCGCGGCCAGCGGATGATCCGGCGCCAGCGCCATGAATTTGGCGCCGAACAACGTGTCCGGCCGCGTGGTGAAGACGTCGAGCTCGCTCTCGCCGTTCGGCGTGGTTGTTTGATCGAGCGCGAAGCGGACCAGCAAGCCTTCCGAGCGGCCGATCCAGTTCTTCTGCATCAGCCGGACTTTTTCCGGCCAGCGGTCGAGCCGCTCCAGCGAATCGAGGAGGTCTTGCGAGTAATCGGTGATCTTGAAAAACCACTGCGTCAGCTCGCGCTGCTCCACGACGGCGCCGGAGCGCCAGCCGCGGCCGTCGATCACCTGCTCGTTGGCCAGCACGGTCTGGTCGACCGGATCCCAGTTCACCTTCGATTGCTTGCGCTCAACGAGGCCGGTGCGCATGAACTCCAGGAACATCGCCTGCTGATGCTTGTAATAGCTCGGGTCGCAGGTCGCGATCTCGCGCGCCCAGTCGATCGACAGCCCCATCGACTTGAGCTGGGCCCGCATCGCCGCGATGTTGTCGTAGGTCCAGCTCTTGGGATGGATGCCGCGCTGCAGCGCCGCGTTCTCCGCCGCCAGGCCGAAGGCGTCCCAGCCCATCGGATGCAGCACGTCGAACCCCATCGCCCGCTTCACCCGCGCCACCACGTCGCCCATGGTGTAGTTGCGCACATGGCCCATATGGATGCGGCCGGACGGGTAGGGGAACATCTCCAGCACGTAATACTTGTTGCGCACGTCCTCGTTCTTCGTGGCGAAGATGCCGCGCTGGTCCCAGATTTTCTGCCACTTGGCCTCGGCCTCGGCGGCGTTGTAGCGGTCGGGTTTGGGTACTTCAGTCATTTCGCAAGGGTTCTAGAGGTGAATAAGGGAGTGGGGAAGAGGTTGGATCAGGGAATTGATGAATGCCTCCGTGAGCTTCTAAGGAGCCCACGTCCCTCTCCGTCGATTCAATTGTATGTTCACACCCGTTCGATTTCGTCGCATCGTGAGTAATTTAGTGCTCACTCCGAAATGTTTTGCAGCCTCGCTGTCAGGTACACCGCGCCGCATCAGATCAAGCAATGCCTCTCGCGGAACAAGGATAGCGCCCGCAAACCAAGTGGCCTCTTCTTCATGCTCGGCATTGTATTCGCTCATCATCATAAGGCCATCTGGCGTCACATACATTTTTGCGGGCTCGTGGCGCAAAACAACGTGCCCAATTTCGTGGGCCAGAGAATTATTTTGCCTAGTCGGAGCATGCCCGCTGTTGATAATGATAAGACTTGCATTTTCTTTTCGTAACGTAGCCGCGGACCAGCTTTCACTGGCGGTAACTGTGAGGTGCCGAACGTCTTTTGGGTCGATACCCGGAATCTCAGCGGGCGTCCAAATTGTAATCCCAAGATGAGTTGCTAAGGCGCGCGGGTCGAGTGGGCTGATCGGGGACAGTTTTAACTCTCGCCGGTAGCCGCGCGCGGCATTTTCGCACCACGTCTTAAATCCGCGTTGCAGCCCGACCACCGCATCGCCTCATCTTGGAATTTTCGGCCATGCAGTTTGTGCGGCCAGGATCATTCGCGCGAGCGCCGCAGCCGTTTCGGGTGTCGCCGTATTCTCCCTTCTGAAATGCACTTGGGGTGCGCGCGCGTTGGTGTTCATATCGGCGGTGCCGACGTGAATACCCAACCACGTTCGGATTTTTTCGTAATTTTCAAGGTCAGGGAGGAAGCCTTTCTCTACTCGAGCTAACGTAGCATGGCTAATTCCAACCTCCCTCGCCGCTGCTCTAATCCCGAGGCCATTTTCGCTGCGCTTGGCCAAGATCAGTCTGCCCAAGTCTTCTAGGGGCATTAGGAATTTTCTCCTGGTGTTCGGTTGCGATGTAATACGCTGGTTGACGCGCCATCCGACTCATGCTGTATTACATGCGGACCAGCGTCGCACACTACGATTCGGGGGTCAACGGGTGTATCGCCATGAAATCGCTTGTCACACGCTTTCGCGCATACCAGCTGGGCTGCACTGGATCGTCTTTTTCGTATTTTGCTGCAGGCCGGTTCACACTGATCGAGGCGAGGCTGAACGACACGAACTTTGCGTCGGTCGCGCAGGAAATGGCTGTCTGCGGCGTGGAAACCGCGCACTGCTTGCATATAACAAGTTGGGATTCCGATCACTGCTCGCTCTCTGAGCTCCCTGTTCTCCTCAAAACAATCCGACCTAGTAAGATCGAATGTCCTGGTTACGAGCCATCCTCGGACCGAGGGAATGATTGCCGTAAACTAATTCAGGAATACGAGTCGCGAGCGAGGGCGTCAAACCGCTCCGTCGATGTTCGATATTTTACGCCGGAGTACATCAGTTGCTTAGCAACCGCAGAACAGCTTGCCTTTCAAAACGTCCTCTACAACCCCCGTTGGATCGATGAAGCCTGTGTCAACAACAACTCAACGGTAGAGCTATTTCGCGAAGGAAGCTTCAATATACTTAGCCTAGGTGATGTTGAGAGCCTCGACATCTCCTCGCGACTGCGAAGGGACAAGTATCTTGGGCGCGAGGTTGACGTAATGATTCTTGCGCACCACGGTGCCGATAACGGGTTTACCAACAAGCGTTTTCTGCAACATCTTCAACCTCACTTGGCGATTTGCTCGTCGAATTATGACAACCAGTATCAACATCCATCGGACGATATTCGCGAACTTCTCGCCGAGCATCGTGTTCAGCTGATGACAACTAAGACCGGCGACATCGTCGTTCAATCGATCGGCGATCATGCTGGGCGATTCCGCGCAACGAATCTTTGCGCTGACTCGACGCGGATATCGTCACAGTATGAGTTCGTTTCCAAGAAGGCGACGTTGCTTTCCTATAACCAGGACACGATCCGACAATTATATACGCGCCGTCCTGCCTATCGTAATCTTTAAAGGTCATTCGGCACCTCGTAACATTGTGCCGCTTGCCAACGGAGCGAGCGCGGGAATTGATCCGGCGAATGAGTAGTTAGGACAGCATCCGCAATTTCGTAACCGTGGCGAGCAATACTGTCGAATTGGCTTTCAGAGATGGCCCGTAGGTCGGTGGGATACTGGAATGCAAGCGCCACATCGCGGTCGGCTTGAAATTCATCATAACTTTCTGCTCGTCGCTGCCGATTTGCCTTGAGATCGACATCGCGCACCGAATTTCCCATCCGCAGCAATGCACCTTGGACACGTCCGCTCGTAACGGATGACATAAACATTCTAGCTCTTAGGGATCTGATCTGGTCGCTACAAATGTCAAAGAGCCGGGGAGAGACTAAGCGACCCTCAAGCAATGCCGAAATTGAAAAACTAATCGTTCTAGACAGCGGACCTGATGCATCGCTGCAAATCAGGAAGTCGCAGCCCAAAAGACCCTGGTCAGGTTTGTAAATGCTTTCTAACCCAAGATTTTCATAAGCACCGCCATCCCATACGTGAATCGACGTCGACTGTGGCACTCGCCTTTCCACCGGCCGACGAGTTGCTGGGTCTGTGCGATACCATCCATCTGCAGGGAGTTGTAAATGCAACGCGCCTATAGCGTATGGAACGGCTGCTGAACCTGCCGCAGCTTCGGCGAGGAGAAACGGTGGATCAAAATGGCGGCCGAATTGCCAGTCACCCATTTCACGTTTGCTGAAACGCCAGTTTTTACCGGTTTCGAGGCAGGTGGTATTGATCCACCACTCTGGCCGATCTGGGAGGTCTCGAATCCTAGCATCTATACCCCATCGTTCGGCTAAGAGTTTGGCAAGCACTCGCGCCCGATGCACAAGCAGCCTGTGGTGGAATCGAAAGAGACCTGTCCACCCAATTGCCTTGAAACTGAGCAGATCAGTTGTTGTCAGCAGATGGCGCAATTCGCCGTACAACCGACGTTGATAATCTGCTGAACTCGGCCATTGCATCCGAGATTTTGCAAAAACCGCGGCGGTGATTAGACTACCCCCGGAAACTGTCGACAGCTGTGAGACGGATTCAAGCAGACCTTCATCGGCGAGCCGGCGCAACACGCCCAAGTGAAATACCGCAGCACGGATGCCGCCGCCCGAAAGAGCTAATCCGATTTCCATGCTTCAATACCTGTCCGGAAATATATAGGCAGCGACGGATTCTATTCACGCAATTAGACGACAGGAATAGCCACCCATGCACTACACCACCCTCGGCCGTACCGGCCTGCGCGTCAGCGTTGCCGGGCTCGGCACCGGCGGCTTTTCCCGGATGGGGCTCAAATCCGGCAAGACCGAGGATGAGGCCGCGCGGCTGGTGTGCGAAGCGGTCGAGCTCGGCGTCAATTTCATCGACGCCGCGCCGCCTTACGGCACCGAGGGCGTGGTCGGCCGGGCGCTCAAATCGATCCCGCGCGACAAGGTGGTGGTGGCGACCAAGAGCACCGTTCATCGCAACAACGAATGGTGGTCGCCGGAGCGCGTGGTCGCGAGCCTCGACAATTCGCTCCGCCTCATGGGCACCGACTATGTCGACGTGTTCAATCTGCATGCGGTCGATCCGTTCATGTACGACTACGCGCGCGACACGCTGGCGCCCGCGCTTGTCGAGCAGCAGGCCAAGGGCAAGATCCGGCATATCGGGCTCACCGAGAATCCGATCCTCGATCACACCAACGAGACGCTCAAGCGCGCGGTGAACGATCCGGTCTGGGAGGTGTTCATGGTGGGCTTCCACATGATGCACCAGGGCGCGCGCAACAACGTGTTTCCGGCGACGCGCCAAAAGGGCATCGGCACCCTGATCATGTTCGCGGTGCGCAGCATCTTTGCCGATCCGCCGCGCGTCGCCCGCGAGATGAAGGCGCTCGCCGCCAAGGGCCTGGTCGAGCCTTGGCTCGGCGCGACCGACGATCCGCTCGGCTTTTTGGTGCACGAGGCCGGCGCCGCCAACATGATCGAGGCGGCCTACCGCTTCGCGCGCCATGAGCCGGGCGTCGACGTCGTGCTGTTCGGCACCGGCGACGCCGCGCATCTGCGCACCAACATCGCCTCGCTGCTCAAGCCGCCGTTGCCGGACGCCGATCGGGCGAAGCTTGTGGCGCTGTTCGGCCACCTCACCGGCATCGGGCTGGATGGCCATCAGGCGCCGGCGCCGCGATAGCGGCTCTCGTCATCCGCCACCGCGATAGCGGGGGAGGGGGACCGCGCGTAGCGCGGTGGAGGGGGCGCAGGCCTCATCGTTGTCCGAAAGTTGCCGTCATGTGCTGACATCAAGCTTGCTCGTTCCTTTCGCGTAAACGAAGCAACTCCGTCGCTGTGATCCTTCTGCTCTGATAACGAAGCCGCGAGTCCGGCGCCCCCTCCACCACGGTTCGCTCGCTGCGCGAGCTCCAGTGGTCCCCCTCCCCCGCTATCGCGGGGGCGGAAAGTGGTGGCGCTCTCCCGACGCATCACATCGGAGGCTGCGAAATCGATTGGCAAATGATCGAACGTTTTTTCTATTCGCTTCGTTCTATTCGCTCTTCCCTAATTCGTTCTCACGGCTCGTAATCTCGTCCCTCAAAAAGCTGAGGGGGCGGAGCGCTGATAGACGCCACTGTCTCGTGTCCGCGCCACGCATCGCGCGCGTCACCACGCGCTTTGCGCTCGGGGCGCAGGCGCGCGATTACGGGCGCGCTCGCCTACCGGCGCTCCGCCGCGGCACTTGCGGCAGCGAACGAACGCCACCACTCAGCTTCAGCCCGCACTTCCTGGGACCCGGCGTCATCAGGTGTTACCTGCATCTGGCCTGTCCATTCAGTCCAGCGAGTTGCCCCGCAGTACCGGTCGTAGTGCCGGACGGGCGTATCCGCCGAAGCCGCCCGGGAGCGGGTTACGAAGCCGCCCGCGGGAACCGCACTCGCTCCGTTTCAGGGATCGTCTCGAGAAACGCCCTCACACGAGCGAGCTTTTTCTGCGTAACTGATGAAGAGACGCATGTCAATGGAAAAGTGACGACGATTGTAGCCGCCTCTGTCTACCCAGGGTTCACGTCAGAAAATTTTTTGCCGTCTTCGCGCCACCGGCAAACGCCATCTTACAAATGCTACGATTGGGACATAGTTCAAACCGGAGCGGCGCCGCGGCGGCGGCAGCGCGCGATGATGGAGGGGGCGATGGCTGGAACCGGCAAACTGTCAATCGTGGCGGCCGCGGCCTTTGTCGTTGCGTGCATTCTGGCCGGTTTGGCGCCGACCGAAACCATGGCCCAGATGCCGTTCCCGATGATCCCGAATTTCAACTTTGGTCCGCAGCAGCATTACCGGTCGGGTTCGTCGCACTATTCCACCCGCAGCCGCTCGCGCCACGACGAGGACAAGACCGCCCCCGCTCCCGAAAAGGCCAAGGAAAAGGACGCCTCGCAGCCGGAGCCGAGCGCGTCCATGTCGGCACCGCGCCAGCAGCAAACGTCCAGCGCGCCGCCGCCCCGTGATGCCGCGCCCTCGGGCGGTTCCGACGCCGGGGCCAGTCCGCCGCCGGCGAAAAAGCCCGCCGACGACCAGCCGGCGTTCCAGCCCTCGCGCTGACGACGTTCGCCTTCGAACCGCCCGGCTCGCCCGTATTTTGCCCGCCTGCGGCCAGCATTCGGTCAGGAAGGCTATCTAGCTTTTTCCGCGAGGGCGAAGTTGTACGCCCGCGACTGTCGGCGTTTGTAGCGTAG
>Ga0210405_10002607_pt1 | contig 18569 bp, 13 predicted proteins | sample IncBWH11MmetaG_FD_155492 | JGI IMG/M metagenome (GOLD analysis project Ga0210405, IMG submission 155492) | Forest soil microbial communities from Barre Woods Harvard Forest LTER site, Petersham, Massachusetts, United States - Inc-BW-H-11-M | ecosystem: Environmental > Terrestrial > Soil >... | reverse complement strand
GCTCGGTGACACACCGGGTTGGTTTACTCCCCTTTCTCCCGAGCCTGCTCCCAGGGATTTCACCGACCAGCAGGCCAACCAATTTCTCTGGGCTTCCATGGTGGACTTTCCTTTTGCCTTTGCGCTCCGTGCGGAGCTCGAATTCCGCGCCCAAGGCAATCCTTCCTGGAATACCGGCGTGGATTACCGCGTACAGTTGGAGCACTCTGCTGACGCCGCCGAAGTTCGCACGCTCTACGCGCAGGCCGGCTTGGATCTCGATGCCGACCTCAAGATGCTGAATGAGACTGCGCGAATTAGCGCCGACGCGCATGCCGCCGCGTACTTGGCTGAAAATATTACTTACAACGGCGAGATTCATATTCCGGTTCTGACCCTGCACACCACCGGCGACGGGCTGGTGGTGGTGGAAAACGAACGGGCTTACCGCCAGGTTGTTCGCGAAAAAGGCAACGAGCGATTCCTGAGGCAGACTTTCGTGTCGCGGGCCGGCCATTGTGCCTTTACGCCGGCGGAAACTATTACCGCGGTAGAAGCGCTTCTCAGCCGGTTGGACACAGGGAAATGGGGCCCACTCGATGTGACGGATCTCAACAACAATGCCGAAGCTCTCGGCCCAAGCTTCAATATTTTTCCCAATTCCGGAGGCGTGATCGTGCCCGTGGCCCCGGCATTCATAAAATTCGAGCTTACCCAGTATCTCCGGCCGTTTGATGCCGACGACAGGGATAGAGACAACGATTGAGAGACTTCGTGGCAACCCAGTTGAGGATTCCCGGTGAACGTCAAGAAGCTCTTTGACCTTTCAGGACGCGTAGCGATTGTTACCGGGGGATCCATTGGGCTCGGGCGGCAAATGGCGGAAGGCCTGGCCGAAATGGGCGCGAATCTCGTGCTTTGCGCGCGGAAAAAAGAACGGTGTGAGCAGACCGCCGAAGAGCTGAAGCAGCTTGGGGTCAAGACGCTGGCGCTCAGATGCGACGTTAAGGACCCCGCCAGCGTTCAGGCGGTTGCCGAAGACACGTTCAAACAATTTGGCCGAATCGACATTCTGATCAACAATGCGGGCACTTCCTGGGGCGCACCTGTGGAAGCGATGACCGTCGAGCAGTGGAACAAAGTCATCGAGACCAACTTGACCGGCACGTTTCTTTTTTCCCAGGCCGTGGGCAAGGTCATGATTGCGCAGCGTCGCGGAAAGATCATAAACATCGCTTCCGTCGCCGGACTGCGCGGGTCACCCCCGAGTTTTTCCGCCATCGGTTATAGCGCCAGCAAAGGCGGAGTGATCATTTTCACCAAAGACTTGGCGTGCAAGTGGGGCATGCACAACATTCAGGTAAATGCCATTGCGCCCGGCTGGTTCCCCACGGACATGTCGGGAAAAGTCATCGAGCGAAACAAGGAAATGCTCCTGGCGGGCATACCTGCGGGCCGCTTTGGCGGGCCGGATGATTTGAAGGGAGCCGCAGTTTTTCTGGCCTCCGACGCGTCAAATTTTGTGAACGGAAACATTCTTGTGATTGATGGAGGTCAATCCGCCTGACCCAGGCGAGGCATGCCATGAACATTCCCCTTACCCCTTTGCGCTTCCTTCGCTACGCGGAGCAGCAATACCCCCGCAGAACCGCGGTGGTTTGCAATCAGGAGAGATTTACCTATGCCGAATTTGCCGAGCGCGCGCGACGTCTGGCGGGAGCGCTGCGGCAGGCGGGGATACAGCCCGGCGACCGCGTGGCATTCCTTAGCACCAATTGTCACCGCCTGCTCGAAGCCTACTACGGAGTTCTGGAAGCCGGCGCGGTTCTCCTGCCATTGAACATCCGGCTCGCCCCGACGGAACTCGCTTACATTTTGAACGACGCCGGCGCAGCAATTCTCTTCGTTGAGAAGCAGTTTATCGGGTTGGTGGAATCGTTTCACAAGGACATCCCTTCTGTGAAAATGATCTGTCAGTTCGAAGGCACACCAGAAGCGGCCTGCCTCTCCCCATGTAACTACGAAGACCTTCTCAGGGATGCTCTGCCGTACCGCGCCGACATAGCCGCAGTCGACGAAAACGCTTTAGCCGAACTTTTCTATACCAGCGGGACAAGCGCCAATCCCAAGGGTGTGATGCTTACACACAGAAATGTCTACCTCCACGCCGTTCATGTTTGCCTGGGATTCCACATCGAGAGTGGGGCTGTGGAGCTGCACACCATTCCTCTTTTCCACGCGAATGGCTGGGGTGTGGCGCATTTTCTCACCTTGCTTGGCGGGAAGCATGTGATGATGCAGCGCTTCGAGACCACGGAAGTCTTTCGTCTTATTGAAAAGGAGGGCGTTCATTCCTGCAGCCTCGTTCCCATCATGGCCACGGCGCTGGTGAATTGCCCGGAGCGCCCCAAGTACAACTTGAGCAGCCTGCGCCGGATTGTCATCGGCGGCGCCGCGTCTTCTCCGACTCTCATTCGCGAGGTCGAACAAAAACTCGGTTGTGAATGCTATTCCGGCTACGGCCTGACGGAAACCTCCCCGGCACTTTCGCTTTCTCCGATAAAGCCTGAGCTTGGATGGCAGGGGGAACAGCGCTTCGTGGGGCAAGCGATGACCGGCTATGCAATTCCCGGCGTGGAGTTGCGCGTGGTGGACGCAAATGACAACGACGTGCCGCGCGATGGACTGACCATTGGTGAGATCGTAGCGCGGGGCGATGGCGTGATGGAGGGATACTGGCGACAGCCAAGCGCTACCGTCGAAGCTTTGCGTGGCGGTTGGTTCCACACGGGAGACATGGCCACAGTCAATGAAGACGGCTACCTGCTTGTGGTCGATCGCAAAAAGGACATCATCATCAGCGGAGGAGAGAACATCTCTTCTCTCGAAATCGAGAAGGCCATCCTCGCCCACCCGGCGGTCCTGGAGGCCGGCGTGATTCCGGTTCCCGACGAAAGGTGGGGCGAGGTCCCCAAAGCCCTTGTGGTCCTCAAGCCAAACGCCGCCGCCACGGAATCTGAACTCATCGAGTTCTGCCGCTCGCGCCTGGCACATTACAAGTGCCCACGCTCCGTTGAATTCGTCCCCAGTTTGCCCAAGACCGCAACCGGAAAAATCTTGAAAAAGGATCTTCGAAAAAAGTACTGGCACGGCGCGGATACGATTCGCCCGGACTTCGTTGCGGGCAAGAGCGGCGCTTGATCCTGTTTTCTGTGACGGAAATTGTCTCGGTTGGAAAAATGGGAAGCCCGGTTCATAAGCATTGACCCGAAGGAGTCTTCTTCATGGACTTAAACCTGAACGCCGAGGAGTTGGCATTTCGCGATGAACTGCGCGCGTGGCTCGCTTCCAATGTGCCAAAAGATTGGAACGACTGGCGCGAGAAACCGCTTGAGGAATCGTTTCCGTATCTGCGCGCCTGGCAACGAAAGCTCCAGGAAGGCCGCTGGGCGGCGGTTTCCTGGCCAACTGAGTACGGGGGCCGCAGCGCCACACTCATGCAGCAGGCGCTGTTTTGGGAAGAGATGGCGCGCGTCGACGCGCCGCCCATGGCCAACTCGCTTGGCTTGGGACTCATCGGGCCAACCATCATCGCCTGTGGAACCGAAGCGCAAAAGAATCGCTACATCCCGAAAATTCTGAGCGCCGAAGAGATCTGGTGCCAGGGCTTTTCGGAGCCGAACGCGGGTTCCGATCTCGCGGGTTTGCAGACCGAAGCGCGGCTGGACGGCGAACACTACATCGTGAACGGTCAAAAGGTGTGGACCAGCTACGGCACCTTGGGCGATTGGTGCGAACTGGTCGTCCGCACCGATGCCAGCGCCGCCAAGCACAAAGGATTGACCGTTCTCCTCGTGGACATGAAATCACCCGGGGTTGAAGTCCGTCCCCTGCGCCAGATGACCGGCGAGTCTGAATTCAGCGAGCTGTTCTTTCGCGATGTGCGCGTTCCGGTCGAAAATATCCTGGGCAAGGTAAACGACGGTTGGAACGTGGCAATGAGCACGCTGATGTACGAGCGCGGCTCGTACGGGGCCCGCCTGCACCTCATCTTCAAGCGCTTCATTACGCGCCTCATCGAACTTTCGTGGACCGCCCAGCGCAACGGCCGGCCCGCTGCCGAGGACCCGGTCATACGCCAGAAACTCGCGCAATGCAGCGCGGAAATCGAAATCATGCGCTTCAACCAGATGCGCGCCTTCAGCCGCATCACGGCCACGGGTGTGCCGGGTCCCGAGGGCTCCATCCAAAAAATTTTTTGGAGCGAGCTGAACCAGCGCCTGCAGCAGATAGCGCAGGAAATTCTCGGGCCGTACGGCCAGCTGCTCGCGGGCGACCCGCATGCGATTGATAAAGGAATCTGGTCGTACGCGTATTTGCGGACGCGCGGAAATACCATCGAAGCCGGCACTTCCGAAGTGCAGCGCAACATTATTGGGCATTTCGTTCTGGGGCTGCCCAGGAGCTATTAAGGGGATACGCCATGCAATTCGGTTTGAACGAGAACCAGGAATTCCTGAAAAACTCCGCGCGTAAATTTTTCGCCGGGGAATGCCCCAGCGCGGAAATGCGGCGCCTGGCGGAAACGGATACGGCTTACGATGCCACACTCTGGACGAAGCTCGCCGAACAGGGGTATACCGGCATTATTTATCCGGAAGCTTACGGTGGAGTGGGTCTCGGCAAGGTCGAACTCATGCTTTTGATGGAAGAGGCAGGGCGCGCTCTCTTGCCGGGGCCGTTTTTTTCGACAGTCGTACTGGCGGGATCTGTTTTGGATGCGGTTGGGACGCCCGAGCACAAGAGAAAGTATCTCGAGCCAATCTGCAAAGGAGAAGTTCGCTCGACCGTTGCCATGCTGGAAGCCGGTGCGAGCTGGAGCCCAGGGGACGTCCAACTCAGTGCCAGCAACGGGAAGCTCACAGGAAAAAAGCTCTTCGTAGCCGATGCTGCCGTGGCTGATTTCATAGTGGTTGTCGCACGCAATGGCGTCTTCGTGGTGGACTCCAAGGCTCGCGGCCTCAAGGTAACTCGTATGTCGGGAATGGACCTTACGCGTAAGCTTTACACCGTTGAATTCAGCAATACTCCGGCGGAAGAACTCGGCTCCAACTTGAATCTCCCGCGGGCGTTCGACATCGCCACTGCCGCCCTGGCCGCCGAATTGGTCGGCGGTATGCAACGGACTCTCGATATCACGGTCGAATATGCCAAGACTCGAAAACAGTTTGGGAAACCCATTGGGATATTTCAAGCTGTCCAGCATCAGTGTGCGGACATGTATCTGGAAACGGAGAGCTCCCGTTCGGCCGTGTACTACGCCGGTTGGGCGCTGGAAGAAAATTCGCCGGACGCGGCGGTTGCCGTTTCCATCGCCAAGATGTACTGCAGCGATGCCGCCCGGACTGTCGGCAATCGCGGCATCCAGATTCACGGCGGCATGGGCTTCACCTGGGAAAACGATCTTCAACTGTATTACCGTCGCGCGAAGGCGTCGGAAACGGCGTTTGGAGACGCGACGTTCCATCGCGAGCGCATCGCCTCTATGGTGATCGATTCCGGCAAGGCCTCAGCGAAGAGCGTGTAGAGAACAATCACTCAAGAAAAGAGAGTTCCATGACCGATTTGGTGCAACTTAAAAACGAAAACGGCATCGGCGTCATCACCATCAATAATCCTCCGGTCAACGCTTTGAGCCCCGGCGTTCCCGAAGGCATTTCGGAGGCGCTGGACCAAATTGCTCAGGACGGCAGCGTCAAAGCAGCGGTCTTGATCGGCGGCGGCCGCACTTTTGTCGCGGGCGCGGACATTAAGGAATTCGGCAAAATGACATCGGGCAAACCGCGCGGCGCGGGATTGCTGCCGTTGCTCTTGAAAATCGAAGACAGTGTCAAGCCGGTGATTGTTGCCATTCATGGAACCGCTTTCGGCGGCGGGATGGAACTGGCGATGGCCGGGCACTATCGCGTCGCCGTTGCCACCGCACAATTCGGCCAACCCGAAGTAAAGCTCGGGCTGATTCCCGGCGCCGCAGGCACGCAACGTCTTCCCAGGCTCGCGGGCGTTGCGAAAGCCGTGGAGATGTGCGTGAGTGGAAACCCGATTAATGCCGAAGAAGCGCTGAAGCTAGGCCTTATCGATCGCATCATCGAGGGAGAACTTCTCGCCGGAGCGCTTGCGTTTGCCCGCGAGGTAGCCGGCAAGCCTGCACCCAGGACGCGCGAGCGCAACGAAAAGCTTGGGAGCGCAGCAGAAAACGCGGTGATCTTTTCCGCCGCGCGTCTAACAGCGGCCAAAAAACAGAGAGGGCTGTTGGCCCCGGCCAAGGCCATCGACGCCGTAGAAGCTGCCACGAAAATGCCGTTCGAAAAAGGTTGTAAGTTTGAGCAGGAGCTTTTCCTGGAGTGCCTCTTCTCCGAACAATCCAAATCGCTCATCCATGTTTTTTTCAGCGAACGAGAAGCCGCCAAGATTCCCGACATTCCCAAGCAGACGAACGCTCTTCCCATTCATTCCGCAGGCGTTGTCGGCGCTGGGACCATGGGCGGCGGCATCGCCATGGTGCTCGCCAACGCAGGCATTCCCGTGCTTCTCAAAGAGGTGGACCAGTCCGCGCTCGATCGCGGACTCGCCACCATTCAGTCGAATTACGCGAATTCCGTGAGGCGTGGGCGTTTCTCACAACAGGTTGCCGAAGAGCGTCTGAAGCGCATCACTCCCACGCTTGCCTACGATGATTTTTCCAACGTGGATCTGGTGATCGAAGCTGTTTTCGAAGGCATGGCCCTCAAGAAGGAAGTGTTCAAGGAATTGGATCGCGTTTCTAAACCGGGCGCCATCCTTGCGAGCAATACCTCTACCTTAAGCATCGACGAGATCGCATCCGCTACTTCGCGGCCCGAATCCGTCATCGGTACGCATTTCTTCAGTCCGGCCAATGTAATGCGGTTGCTGGAAATCGTCCGCGGCAAAGCTTCTTCAAAGGAAGTGGTCGCGACGTGCATGCAGCTTTCAAAAACGTTGGGCAAGGTCGGCGTGCTCGTCGGCAACTGCAGGGGTTTCGTCGGCAATCGCATGTTTGGCCCCTATCGCCGCGAAGCTCAATTCCTCGTCGAAGAAGGCGCGGGCGTCGAAGCCGTGGATCGGGCTCTTTCCGATTTCGGCATGGCCATGGGACCGCTCGGGACCGGCGACCTCGCAGGGCTCGATGTTGGGTGGCGCATCCGCAAGGAATATCGCCACCTGGAAGTGCCCGGCATTCGACAACCGTTCGTCGAAGATCGCCTTTGCGAACTGGGACGCTACGGCCAGAAAACCCGCGCGGGCTGGTACAAATACGACGACCAGCGGCGCGCCGCCCCGGATCCGATGGTGGATGAGCTCATTCGCAAGTGGGTCGAACATGCCGGCACTCCGCAACGCCAAATCTCCGCTGCGGAAATCACGGATCGCTGCCTCTACGCTCTGGTGAACGAAGGCGCGCGCATTTTGGAGGAAGGCTACGCGCTCCGCGCTTCAGACATCGACGTCATTTATATCAACGGCTACGGCTTCCCTGCCCATCGCGGCGGTCCTATGTGGTATGCCGACGCAGTCGGTCTCAAGCAGGTTTACGACCGGGTCTCCAGATTTCACCGTCAGCACGGTGAAATCTGGCAGCCTGCTCCCCTGCTAAAGCAACTTGCTGAACAAGGGAAGACGTTCGCCGAGTTTGGCAGGGAACAGGGTGCAAGTGCCTAGCGCCCTGCGTAATCGCGGATCGATTCGCAAACTGAATCCGGACTCGAAGAATCAGATCCGCTGCAGTGCATCATGCTGTACAACGTTTGGCGGAGGGACTGGCCGGAAATGAGCATTGCCCTTCTCGTCCGTCATGCCCAGGCTTCATTCCTTGAGCCGAACTACGACCAGCTGTCCAAGCTCGGCGAAAGGCAGTCGCGTCTTCTGGGCGAATATTGGGTGGGCCACAAAATCGTGTTTGACCGCGCCTGCACCGGTCCTTGCCTCCGGCAGAAAGACACTCTCATGCTCGTGAGCAATGCCTGCCGGAAAGCCGGCATCCCATTTCCCGAGCCGCTGGTGCTGCCGCAGTTCGACGAATATCAGGGGGAGGCAGTCCTCGAACGAAGCTTGCCTGCATTGCTCGAAAATGACCACAACATTCGGGATCTTCATTCCGCATTCCATTCCTCGTCCAGCTCAGCGGAGCGGCGAGCCGCGTTTCAAAAGTTGTTCGAGGCGGTCATCGGCAAGTGGGTGCGTGGGGCAATTTGTCCGCCGGGTGTGGAGACCTGGTTGGAATTTTGCGCCAGAGTGAATTCCGGCCTCAAAAAATTTCTCTCCGCCGGTAAGAGCGGCGAAATGGTTGCGATTGTGACTTCCGGAGGCCCCATCGCCGTTGCCATGCAGCGCGCTCTGCAGCTTTCTGATGAGAGGACGTTAAATGTGAGCTGGATGTCGCGGAACTCTTCCTGGAGCGAATTCCTTTATTCCGGAGAGCGGTTCACGCTCAGTAGTTTCAATTGTCACGCACATATTGAGGATCCCGGAATGTTGACGTACCGCTAGGGAGACTTTCCGATGAGTGACCTGCTCGACCATCCTGCGTCCATTCGGCCCGGAGAAGAGCTTGACCTGGTCAAGCTCGAGCCCTATTTGCGCCACCACTTTCCAAATGATGCAGGCGCGCTCCTGGTCCGGCAATTTCCCAGCGGCCATTCCAACTTGACGTACTCGCTAAGTCTTGGAACCCGGGAGCTCGTTCTTCGACGGCCGCCGTTCGGAAGCAAGGTCAAGTCCGCCCACGACATGAGCCGTGAATTCCGTGTGCTGTCAAAGCTCCATTCCGCCTATACCCCGGCTCCTGAGGTGCTCCGCTATTGCGACGACGATTCCATCATCGGTGCACCCTTCTACGTGATGAACCCGATTCACGGCATCATTCTTCGCAGGCATGTGCCGCCCAGGCTAGATTTTCCATCGGAAAAGGCGCTGCGGCTCAGCGAATCCTTTGTTGATAATCTTATTCGGCTACACCGTGTAGATTACGCAGCCGTGGGCCTCTCCGATCTCGGTAAGCCTGAAGGCTATCTGGAAAGGCAGGTCCGCGGATGGACCGAACGCTACCACGGCTCCAAAACGCACGATTATCCGGAGGTGGAGAAAATCGCCGCATGGATGCAGCAGCAAATGCCTGCCCCGACCGGTGTTTCGTTGATCCACAATGACTACAAATACGACAATGTGGTGCTCGATTCGAACGACATAACCGCAGTCGTGGGCGTCCTCGACTGGGAGATGTGCACCATCGGCGACCCGTTGACGGATCTCGGCACTACATTGGCCTATTGGGTCGATGCGGCGGATCCGGAGGAACTCCAAAAAAACCGCTGGGGACCCACAAACGTTGCCGGCAGCCTGACGCGGGCCGAGATCGTGCACCGTTACGCACAGAAAACAGGTAGCGATCCTTCAAAGATCGCATTCTATCTTGCGTTCGCACGGTTCAAACTCGCCGCTATCGTTCAGCAGATTTATTATCGCTATCATCAGGGCCTGACCAAAGACGAACGCTTTGCGTCTATGCCAGATATAATCCAGATGCTCTTACGCGCCTCCTTGCACACGGCGCAGACCGGGCGAATCTAGCAACTCGCTCCGGCTTCTTATTCGCGGTTTGTAAAACCGCTTGCTATCGCGGAGGATCACAAGTAATAGCGGACGATCCACTCCGCAACACAAGCCGGCTTCTCAGACTGGTCGTGTTCAATCGTTATGCTGTACGCCGCTTCAACGCAGTCGGAGAGTTCCTTCAAGGCGAGCACCGCCACGCGCGCCCGGATCCGGGCATCGGCGTGGACCGCTGCGGGGAAGCGCACACGATTCAACCCGTAGTTCACCGCAAGCCGGACGCCGCCTTGGATCTGGATCGCCGATTTCAGAAAATGGCTGAGCAAAGAAAGGGTGAGAAACCCGTGAGCGATCGTCGTGCCATAGGGCGATTCTTGGCTCGCCCGGGCCACGTCCAGATGGATCCACTGCCGATCTTCCGTGGCTTCCGCAAACAACGCAATCCGTTCTTGCCCAACCCGGAGCCATTCTGTAACCCCTATTTCCCGGCCGACCAATTCTTTCAGTGATTGTGGATTGTTAACAACCAGTGGCGGCATTCAATTCTCCGCAGACGGCTTACATCACTCTGTCGGGCACGAGTTTTCGCGTTCACTGCGAAACTAGCGCTCCCACCGATTTCTTGCCTTTGGCCAACTCCCACTTCGCAATCGATTCCATGTGCACTTCATCCGGCCCGTCGGCAATTCGCAAAGTACGTACGTTCGCCCACGCAGCCGCAAGGAATGTGTCCGGTGAGACGCCGGCGCCTCCGTGCGCCTGTATGGCGCGATCCAGCACCCGCAGGGCAACATTGGGGGCGACCACTTTAATCATCGCAATCTCGGCCCGTGCTGCTTTGTTTCCCACGGTGTCCATCATGTACGCGGCTTTCAGCGTCAGCAGCCGTGCTTGTTCAATCTCCATTCGAGATTCGGCGATGGCGGCGCGAATCGTGCCTTGTTCGGACAGCGGCCTCCCGAAAGCTGTGCGCGCCTGGACGCGCTTGCACATTGTTTCCAGTGCGCGCTCTGCTACTCCGATGCATCGCATGCAATGGTGGATTCGCCCTGGCCCCAACCGCCCTTGCGCGATCTCGAAGCCGCGTCCTTCGCCAAGAAGGATGCTCGAGACCGGGACACGCACATTCTCAAAGGTGACTTCACCATGCCCGTGCGGCGCGTGGTCGTACCCGAACACTCTCAACATCCGCTCGATTTTTACTCCCGGCCCGTCCATTGGCACCAGAATCATCGACTGCTGCTTATGCGGCGGGGCCAAAGGATCGGTCTTGCCCATGAAGATGGCGATCTTGCAGCGTGGGTCGCCTGCACCAGACGTCCACCACTTGCGCCCATTAATCAGGTAGTGGTCGCCATCGCGCACGATTCTCGCTTCGATGTTTGTTGCATCGGAGGACGCCACTGCGGGCTCCGTCATTGCGAAACACGAGCGGATTTCACCCGCCAGCAATGGCTTTAGCCACCGTTCCTTCTGTTCCGGCGTACCGTAGCGGGCGAGAACCTCCATATTGCCGGTGTCCGGCGCGGAACAGTTGAAAACCTCAGGTCCCATCTCACTGCGGCCCATCATCTCGCAGAGCGACGCGTATTCCAGATTCGTCAGCTCTGTGCCATGCTCGCTCCCGGGCAGAAACAGATTCCACAGGCCGGCCGCGCGTGCCTTCGGCTTCAGATCTTCGATGATCCTCGGGGGCGACCAGCGATTCCGTTCGATCTCAGCGTGGTAGCGCTGTTCATTCGGATAGATGTGCTCATCCAGGAACGCTTGCAGCCGGCGTTGCAGGTCCTTCACCTTCTCGCTGAATTCGAAGTTCACTGAAGATTCCTTATCTGCCGGTGAAAGCCGGAGCTCGTTTTTCGATAAAGTGGGCCACGCCTTCTTTGAAATCTTCGGATTGCAGGCTCGCCAGCATTTCCTGCTCGGAACTCTCAAACGATTCCGCAAGCGTCTGGAACATCGCGTCATAGACTTGACGCTTGATCACCCGCAGGGACCGCGGGCTGACGTTTGCGGCCAAATGCATGGCGTATTTCTGCACGCACTCCAAAAATGATTCTTGCGGATAGATCTGGTTCACCAACCCCATTCTTAGGGCTTCCGCAGCGTCGATCATTCTTGCCGTAAACAAGAGGTCCAGCGCGTTCGCGTGCCCCACCAGTCGCGGCAGCATCCATGCCATACCATACTCGGCAATCAGTCCCCGCTGAACAAACGCTGTCCCGAATCGGGCTCCATCGGAGGCAAAACGCAAATCGCAGTACAAAGCAATCACCAAGCCCAGGCCCACCACAGGACCGTTGATGCCTGCAATCACCGGTTTAGTTACCGCGGGGAAATACGAGTATTTTTTTCGGAAATCCGCTCGCGCATCCTCGCGGTTTCCGCTCGCAGGTTGCACCGCCTGGGCCCGCCTTGCTTCGTCGAGTCCCTTCCCTGCAATAGTGCTCAAGAGAGACATATCCGCGCCCGCGCAGAATCCACGCCCAGCGCCCGTTAGAACAATCACACGAACGTTTTCATCCCGCTCCGCCTCTTCCATCGCTGCGCGGACTTCGCCTTCCATGACGGCCGTCCAGGCGTTCAGTTTATCGGGCCGGTTGAGCGTAATTGTGGCGATCCCGCCGGCCACTTGGTATAGCGTTTCTTGGTTTCGCATGATGGGCCGGATTATATACAAGGGTCGAGTGTTAGTCACATTTATCTGTGGGTGACTATCGGAATCCGGAAGGCCTCGGCGGCGGACCCGGCTGCCAGCCAAAGCTGCTCCGTCTTCAGCGGATCCGTGCTCTTAACTCCATTGTAATAACACGAACGATCGTGCTATTATCGCGAACCAAGATGAAGAAAAGCCGACAACGCGCGAAGGATGCTATTCAGCCGCATCGGCACACCGGCCGCACGCTGAAAGCTCCCCTGCGGCGCCCACGCGGGCTAAAAACCCGCCGGGCAATCCTGCGAAAGGCGGCGAACCTCGCCTCCCTCGAAGGGCTTGAGGGATTGACAATCGGCAAGCTGGCATCCGCGCTCCGAATCAGCAAGAGCGGTCTTTTCGCCCACTTCGGCTCCAAGGAAGATCTGCAGTGCGCGGTAGTCGATGAGGCCCGCGACATCTTCGTTGAAAAAGTAGTTCGTCCCGCCTATGAATTCCACGGGCTCAAGCGTCTTCGAGCGCTTTGCGAGAACTGGATGTTGTATGGGGAGAAAAAGGTTTTCCCCGGTGGCTGCTTCTTTTCCGCTGCGTCGCTGGAATTTGATGACCGGCCCGGCCGCGTCCGCGATCGGATCGTGGAGTTGATGAAGAAATGGCTGGGAAATTTGGAACACGCCGCTCGAGACGCGCAGCTCGCCGGCGAAATCAAGAAGGAAGTGGATGTGCGCCAACTGGCGTTCGAAATTCAAGCGCTTGCGATGGGAGCAAACTGGAGTTCGCGCCTGTTCCAGGATCAAAACGCCTTCCGTCTGGTCCGCGGTGCGATTCTGCAGCGCATAGACCAAGCCACGGGGACCTTGCAATTGAGGCAGTGATGCGAATCAGTCTGCGTTTACTCGCCTGTGTCATCGCGGGGTTGGGCTACTTCCCTGCTGCGCACGGCACTCCGACTCAGACCCCCGCTGGCGGAACCGAGATTCCCCTTCAGCACTGTGATCGCCTGCCAATTGTAATTCTGCGGGCGGACAACGTCGACAAACGCTTTCTGATCGATACAGCTGCCACATCCCTGCTAAACGAGAAGTCATTTCCCCGGGGACAAAGCCGAACGGTCCGCATCCAATCCTGGAATGAAACAACCGCACTCAACGCACGTGAAGTTTCAATCGGCGAACTCTCCTTGGGCAATCACATCCTGCTGACTGTCAAGCTGCCGGCGATTGACTTGGGCGCTATCGCCAAAGCGTGCGGCGGCGAGGTCGACGGAATCCTGGGAGTGGATCTTTTGGAGCAACTGGGCGTGACGATCGATCTGAAACGCAGTGTCGCCCGTCTCGGCATCCCACCACCGAGTACTTCTGAAGCCTCCCTCATCGCGGACATGGACAAAGCAATGCATTCCTGTTCCGAAGCTTTTAATAACAAGGACGCCGACAAATTGGCCTCCTGTTTCGATCCGGATTTCGTGCTGAGCACCCCGAGCGGCGAACTGCGCGGGCGAGACGAGGCTACAAATCATTTTCGGCAAAAATATTTTGGCACGACTCCTGACGTCCGTCTCTCCCTCACGATCAGCGAGCAACGAGCGGTGGGTGATGTCGTGTGGAGTTTGTATGACTACAAGATTGAATCTCCGTCCGTTCACGCCGCAGGCCGGGGCATGATGCTTTGCCGCAGATCCGATAACCGTTGGTATATCCTCAGCATGCACGAATCGCCGACCAAGTCCGACTTGAAGACCGCAGGTGGTAGAAAGTGGTGAACAGATAACTATCGAGTGGAAAAACCAGCTGGCACCGGTTATGACTCTACGTGCGCGACGATAAGCAGCGGGGATGGGGTCCAGCCTCAAACGCAGAGTCTCGGCGGACGGACGACCAAGGCGACAGTAAGCTTCCTCTGCTAGTCCCGAACCACCGCGCTATAATTTTAGATATAAGAAGATGAGCCCTGAATTCTCACCACCTCTTGCTTCCGGTCTGGAATGGGCCCATCCGCTCGTCCGCGACTGGTTTGTCAGGCGCTTCGGCACACCCACGGAACCCCAGCAAGAGGGCTGGCCGCATATCCTTGCTGGGAAAACTACGCTAATCTCGGCTCCAACGGGTTCCGGCAAAACGCTCGCCGCTTTTCTGATCTGCATCGATCGCTTGGTGCGCAAGGCGATCGCCGGAGAGTTGATCGACCGCACCGAAGTTCTCTACGTATCGCCACTCAAGGCGTTAAGCAACGACATTCAGAAGAACCTGGAAATTCCCCTGGGCGAAATTCTGCAACTCGCGGGGGAGCGCGGCGTCCTGATGCCGGAAATTCGCGCCGCGGTGCGCACAGGTGACACGCTCGCGCAAGAGCGCCGCGCGATGTTGGCGCATCCACCGCATATTTTGGTAACTACTCCGGAATCTCTCTACATCCTGCTAACGGCCGCGAAGAGCCGCGAGATCCTGAGAAACATCAAATCCGTGATCATTGACGAAATTCACGCCGTGGCCGACGACAAGCGCGGCGCACACCTGGCTCTTTCGCTAGAACGCCTTGATCATTTGACCGGCAAGCGCCTCACGCGCATCGGCCTTTCGGCAACGCAGAAGCCGATCGAGCTCGTGGCACATTTTCTGGCTGGCACTGATCGCCCAGACCCGATAGTCGTGCAAATACCTCATAGGCACGAGCTCGACTTGGCCGTCGAAGTTCCCAGTAGCGAGCTTGGCCCTATCGCATCCAATGAAATGTGGGCCGAAATCTACGACCGAATCGCCACGCTGTCCACAGAACACCGCTCAACTCTTGTATTCGTCAATACCCGGCGTCTCGCAGAGCGCATGGCGCATCATCTTGCCGAGCGTTTGGGAAAGGAGGCCGTGGCCGCGCACCACGGCAGCTTGTCTCGCAAACTTCGGCTTGAGGCCGAGAAAAAACTGAAGTCTGGAGAGCTCCGCGCACTAGTAGCGACGGCTTCTCTCGAGCTGGGGATTGATATCGGCACCGTCGATCTGGTTTGCCAGATTGGCTCGCCGCGTTCCATCTCTGCGGGCTTGCAGCGCATTGGCCGCGCGGGTCATTGGCGGGGAGCAATACCCAAAGGCCGGTTCTTCTCAACGACACGGGACGAGTTGCTCGAGTGTGCTGCATTGGTGCGCGCGATTCGACAAGGCGATCTCGACCGTATCGCCATTCCCGAAGCTCCCATGGACATCCTGGCGCAGCAACTCGTAGCTATGTGCGCGGCTGAAGATTGGAATGAAACGGAACTGTTCCAAGCTGTGTGCCGTGCCTATCCGTATGGTGATCTTACACGCTCGGATTTCGACGAGATTCTCGAAATGCTTTCCGAAGGCATTGCCAGTGCGCGCGGACGTTACGCTGCATATCTCCATCGCGACCGAGTGAACGGCATCGTACGCGCCCGCCGTGGCAGTCGTTTGGCAGCGATTACTAGCGGTGGCGCCATTCCAGAGAATTCGCTGTATTCCGTGATTGCACAGCCCGAAGGCGCAGTCATCGGCACGGTAGATGAAGACTTCGCCGTGGAAAGCATCGCCGGCGACATCATGTTGCTGGGAAACACTTCTTGGCGGATCCGGCGAGTCTCATCAGGCAGCGTCTTGGTGGAGGACGCACAAGGAGCGCCACCGACCATTCCATTCTGGCGTGGCGAAGCACCGGCACGGACCGACGAACTCTCTCGACACGTCTCGGAGTTGCGCGAGAAGATCAGTTCGTTCGTTTCAAGCGCCGCTTGTGATGCCGACGGGCAGTTGACCACAGACGCCATCGTTGCGGTTACCTGGCTCAAGCGTGAATGCGGGCTCGACGACGCAGGGGCCGAGCAAGCGGTCGAATATGTAGTGAATGGTCGGGCGGTCTTAGGAGCCGTCCCCACCCAAACAACGGTCATTGCCGAGCGCTTTTTTGATGAAAGCGGCGGCATGCAACTCGTAATTCACGCTCCATTCGGCGGGCGCATCAACAAGGCATGGGGCCTTGCGCTGCGCAAGCGGTTCTGCCGCTCGTTTAATTTCGAGCTGCAGGCTGCCGCCACCGACAACGGATTGAACATCTCGCTGAGCGAGCAGCATAGTTTTCCGCTCGCCGATGTCTTTCATTTCCTGCATCCAAACTCTGCTCGCTCTGTTCTCGAACAGGCTGCTCTGGCATCACCTCTTTTCACAACGCGGTGGCGCTGGGATGCCGGACGTGCGCTGGCCTTGCTCCGCTTCCGAGGAGGGAAAAAGGTTCCGCCCAACATTCAGCGCATGCGCGCCGATGATTTGCTGGCTGCGGTGTTTCCCGAACAGCAGGCGTGTCCGGAAAATCTCGCTGCCGGCGATATCAACATTCCCGCTCACCCGTTGGTCCGGGAAGTGATGAAAGATGTGCTCACAGAGGCGATGGACGTTGAAGGCCTTGTGCGTGTGTTGCAGGACATCGCATCAGGCGCAATTAAATGTTTGGCCGTGGACACACCGGTATCGTCGCCGTTTTCGCACGAGATTCTGAACGCCAATCCGTATGCATATCTCGATGATGCGCCACTCGAAGAACGCCGAGCTCGCGCCGTGGAAATGCGCCGTGCCTTACCGGACGCGGTGCTTGGAGAACTTGGGCGCCTCGATCCGGCTGCGATAGCTAACGTGTGCGACGAGGCTTGGCCCGACGTGCGCGATGCTGAAGAGTTGCATGATGCCCTACTCACCCTAATCGCGCTGCCGGTGGGTGACAAAGGAAGGCAAGGAAACAGCCGACTAAACGCTACGATGGACAATGTCCTGCCCGCGTGGACACCTTTCTTTGAACGGCTTGTGGGAGACCGCCGGGCAGGGATTGCTCATGCCGGCGGCCAAGCATATTGGGTAGCTGCGGAACGAGTCCACACTTTCATGCCGGTATTTCCGTCAGCCACTTTTGACGTGGCCCTGCCGGATGTTGAGTCACTGGTGGTCTCGCGAGAAGATGCGTTGTTGGCCTTCCTAAAGGGTTGGACCACGCATAGCGGCCCAGTCACTACAAGCCAACTGAGCAACCTACTCAAGGTGCCTGCCTCTGACATAGAGAAAGCTTTGCTGTGCCTCGAGTCCAGTGGAGCCGTGCTCCGCGGTAAGTTTGCCGGTGAGGGTTTGGACGAAACTTCTTCTGGCTCAACCGAATGGTGCGAACGCCGCCTGCTTGCCCGCATCCACCGCCTCACACTTGGATGGCTCCGGAAGGAGATCCAGTCCGTAACTCCCGCACAATTCATGAACTGGCTGCTTTCCTGGCAACACGTCTCACCGGGTACGCAGCTCCAGGGAGAACGGGGGACGCTTGAGGCCATTCGTCAAATGCAAGGCTTTGAAGCGCCCGCAAACTCATGGGAGCGGCAAATCCTGCAGCGCCGAATCGCGGATTTCGATCCCAAAATGCTCGATCAGCTTTGCCTCACGGGTGCCGTTGGGTGGGGCCGCCTGTCGCCGCATCCTGCAACGCTTGTAGCGGTCACGGACGGAAAACGCCGCGTGATACCCACCAGCGTTGCTCCGATTACTTTCTTTGTGCGCGAGGAAGCGGACTGGATGATCCCACGCCGTGAATCCGGCGATGTGCAACCGACCGGCCTGGGTGCCGATGCCGGCGCAGTTTTGCAGTTCTTGCGCCAGCGTGGTGCTTCCTTCTTTGCAGATATCGTCCGCGGCACCGCCAAGCTAAAAGCCGAAGTCGAAACCGCTCTTTGGGAACTCGTCGCTGCTGGACTGCTTACCGCGGATGGTTTTGACAATTTGCGCGCGCTGATCGACCCCAAGCGTCGCTCCGGCCAGGGCAGCGGACGAACTTCACGGCCCCGGCACAGCGCCGGCCGCTGGTCACTGCTGTATTCCGGCGACGCGCACGACCGCGCTCGAGCCCTCGAAGCGACTTGCTGGATGCTTTTGCATCGCTACGGAATCGTCTTCCGCGAGCTTCTCACCCGCGAAACCATTCTTCCGAAATGGCGGGAGTTGCTGATCACGCTGCGACGCCTCGAAGATCGTGGCGAAATTCGCGGGGGCCGCTTTGTCAGTGGGTTCTTGGGTGAGCAGTTTGCTTTGCCCGTGGCTGTTGAATCTTTGCGCGCCAAGCGTAAGCAGAGTCCGTCCGGAGAAGTCACAACGATTTCCGCAGCCGACCCCCTGAATCTCATCGGCATTGTGGTTCCTGGCGAACGTGTGCCCGCCAACTCCGGAAAAGTTGTCGCGTTTCGCGACGGTGTTGCTGTCGAACCGGACGAACGAGCCATCGGACGAGCAAATGTTCTCCCAATGCCTCTGGCGCGCTGAGGCGTCTAAACTGT
>Ga0210405_10002606_pt1 | contig 18572 bp, 15 predicted proteins | sample IncBWH11MmetaG_FD_155492 | JGI IMG/M metagenome (GOLD analysis project Ga0210405, IMG submission 155492) | Forest soil microbial communities from Barre Woods Harvard Forest LTER site, Petersham, Massachusetts, United States - Inc-BW-H-11-M | ecosystem: Environmental > Terrestrial > Soil >... | reverse complement strand
CAAGCTTATTACTTCGGTGCGCAGCGTTAAGGGACCGTGCTCGACTGCCGGATACACTTGCTCCTAGAATTTGGTATGTTCCGTCGCATGCCCTGGTTCATCATTCTCGCAACCGCCTGCCCGCTTGCAGCGCAGTCTGCAGGAAACGGTTGCGCGAGACCCGGTCCGAAACTCGACTTCAGAGATGCAGCAGACGGGATGAACCTCATCTACCATCTTCCCGACGTTCGCGACGTGACGGCGGGATGGCTCGAAGTCTGGGATCGGCCTAAACGGCTTTACCGTACGCCGATTTCACTGAAGACTGACGGGCAAATTCTTTGGCAGCCCGACGAAGCTTATCCGACTACACCTGAGACGCTGGGCCTCGCGATTTACGATGCCGAACTCCCCGAATTTTGCGCCGACTACCCTTGCTCAGGGCCCTCCTTTGGACACAATGTGTCGGCGGTAGAGGTAGGCAATGCCACTGGCGGATCATTGGGTAACGCGCAACTGCAAGGTCCCCCGATCCGACTCGAGGAAGATGGCGACTCGACCGATGTAATCGCGACCGGCGCGGATCTGCCGCCGGATATGAAGGTAGTGTTAGTCGAACGGGAAGAAACCGAAGAAAAAACACATTGGATTTTTCGTGAGTATCTCAATACGCAGGCCGTCGACGTCCGCCACGTGAAGGTCAGCATTCCGTCAACGTATTTGCTGAAGCCGACGGTCTTGGGCTTAATCGGGGAAGATGCGTCCTTCGAGATGACAGCTGACGCGTTGTCCAAGCTATTGCCGGAGCAAGAGGTCTATGTTGCAAGCAAAGGCAGTGCGGTCATTAGTTCGGTTGAGCCATCCTCACTGCGCGCGGACGCTGCGAAAAAAGGTGAAGTTGAGGTTACGTTGAGAGGAAGTGGTTTTACTAAAGATTCGCGCGCGACGTTTGGCGTGGATATGGGGCTCGACGGAGATGTCGATTTCATTTCCTCTCAGGAATTACGCGCTCAAATTCCCTCTTCCTTCTTTACCTACGGCCCGTTCGCAAGTAACGAGTCTATCCGCGTATGGGTGACAGATGAAGATGCCCTGAAAATCTCCGAACCGAGGGACATTGAAGTTTTTCCTACTCCGTCACTAAAGCTCGCTCCCAGACCGGCGGCCATTAATTCCGTCGCTCCCTTTCCGATTCCTTTGATGGACGCGCACAGCCCCCGGTACCAGGTGGTGGAAGTTGACGGCGAAAACTTCAGGGCTGACGATCGAGTGGTTGCCGTGCTGGAAATCGACCGCCCGTTCGACGGCATGCGGCTCAAAACCGAGTTCGTCTCGGAAACCAAACTGCGCGCCTGGCTACCGCGCGAGCTTTGGCGGAAGCATCGACTGAGTTACCGGCTATTGTTGCAGACCGCCGCTGGAGTCTGCGCGACAGAGGTGTTTGACGATGAGAACTAAGGGCTCCCGTTTGTAACTTCGGGGGTCTACCCCCTTATTCAATCGAGGGCAGCTATCGCAACGCTGGATGCGCTGCGCCATCCAAAATCGGATTTTTCTGCAAGCTGTCGCCGGGCCGGGCTCTTCCACAAACAACCTTGATTGCAATTCGCAAGATGGGTGCCCCGCTGCGCGCTATTTTGCGGCGGACATGCTTTCTTTCTTGTCTCCCTCGCGGTGATGGAGCAGTTCCACCAGAGCTTGATTTAACCGCGTGCGGATCGCTGACCGCTCCTGGGCCCGAGCGATGTAGCGGACGTGGACTTCCACGCCTGAGGAAGTTGGGCGCAAGTTAACGGTTGGTGCGGCTGAGACTGAGCTAACTTTGTAGTTGCTGGCGGCATTTTGCCACTCTTTTTCGGCCGCGTGGACGTTGGTGTCGGTTTCTTTGGCCACGGTTTTCTGAATGGCGTCCAGCAGCGGGTAGGGGTCCTGATTCGGCGGTACGGTAATCGTCAGTTCGTCCCAGAGCCACTGACCGCTGGTGGTGAAGTTGAAGAAGTGGCCCTCAATGGCATAGCCGTTGACGAATGCTACCTTGCGGCCAGTGGGATGGCCGCTGTCGGTCCAGTTGCCGGTTTCGAGCAACACGGTGCGCAGCAGATTGATCTCAACCACTTCGCCGGCGACGCCGTTGATCTCGACTAAGTCGCCTACGCGCAGTCCGTTTTTTCCCATCAACACAAACCAGCCGAAGAAAGCGACGATGAAATCCTTCATCGCCACCGTGATTCCCGCCGTGGCCAAGCCCAGGAAGGTTGTGGTCTGCTGTGGAGCTCCGGCGATCACAAACAAAATGAGCAGAACGCCGACGGCCTGCACCGCAAAACGAATCACGGCACGAAGGGTGTGCAAGCGGGTGCCCGGACCCATTTCGGCGAGGCGGCGGTCGACCGAACGGTCGGCAAGATACACCATCAGCACAATGAGGATAATGAAGAGCGCAGACTGGAACATGCCATGCAACGCAGTGCGCTGGTGAGAGCGGATTACCGCAATCCATCCCGCATAGCTGTTGGCCAGTTCCTGCTCGTCTTGAATGCGCTTGTCCAGGTCAGCCAAATTCTTCTGGTCATTGGAAAGACGATGCAAAGCCTTGACCGCCGTGTTCGCGGTGGCGGGCACGGCGCTTGGCTGGCTTGGGGATTGACTGGCGTTCGGCTGAACGCTCGCCTGGCCGGAAGTTGTTTGACTCGCAGCTGGCGGGTTGTCCCGCTGTTTGGCCTTTCCCGCTGTGACTTGTTTTTCCAGCGCGGCGTGCTTCTCGACTAGCTTCGCCGCGGTCTGGCGGGCCTCGTTCTGCGCTTCCAGCAACGGGAGTGCCTTGTTGCGCAAGGCGCGCCAGGCCACGAATTGGGCGTAGAAGGTACCTGCCTGGTAATTGATCTCTGGGCTATTTGCCACCGCCGCTGCAGGTTTTTCATCGGCGGCGTGTTCGGCGGCCTGGTGCTGGTCAAACTGGCGTTGGATCAGGCTCCCGGGATCGGCTCCGGAGCGAATCAAGTCTTCCTTGGCATCATTCGCCTCATCCTGATCGAGTTCCAGTTGGGCCTGGGCTACGTCGAGTTGCTCCTGTGCTCGTTCCTGCTTAGCGCCGGTGGCAGAGGCGAGTTCTTTCTTCAGTTGTTCGACGCGGTCCTGATCGGTCTTGACATCCACCTCAGACTCGCTGGCATGTTCAAAGAGTTCGCGGTTCTGCGGTGTTGGTGTGACCGGATGGTTCGCGGCATCGCGCAAAGCGTCATGAAAGTCGAGGTCCACTTCGTTGTCGGCGAGTTCCGCAGCCTGATCCGAGAAGCGATGCTCGTCCGCACCCGCCGCCAGCTTAACCATTGCGCGTGCCGTCTGCAGCGGCCGCTCGTCCACCAGTGGAGCTTGCTCTGTCGCTGTTCCGGAGGATGTCGGCGCAGCTAGTGGGCCGAGATCGCGAGTCAGGATCGATCCGACGACGGCAGCCAATACCAAACCGACCAGCCCGAGCGCGATCAACCATTGCCGCGATTTCATCAGAGATTCCATTGGTGCGAAGGCTTATTATACGGCGCGCCGCGCGAGGGTCCGCTCTCGGAAGGGCAATCGGAAGGCCGAGAACTTCCGTCCCGCCGCTGTCATCCCGAGCAACGCGAGGGATCCGGATTGTTCGCGTGGGCAGAGAAACCCAGATTCCTGGTCTCTTCGCTCCTCGGAATGACAAAGGTGAGTTGGGGAGGCTGGAGTAGGGGGCGCGCAGCTTCGGTTTACGGAGCCCAGTCGGCGATGAAGATGTTGGTCTCGTGCGGCGCTTTGGCATTACGGTTCGATGCCCAGACCAACTTCTTGCCATCGTTGCTAAACATGGGGAATCCATCGAAGCCCGGACTGTAAGTGATCTGCTCCAGCTTCGCGCCATTTACGTTGATGGCGTAGAGCTCGAAGTCGCCCATCCCGCCGGTTGATCCCACGTTCGTGGAGAAAATAATGCGCTTGCCCTTGGGAAAGAATGACGGAGCAAAGCTGGCTGCGCCTAACTTCGTAACCTGGCGCTTGTGGCCCCCGTTGGCGCTCATGATCCAGATCTCAAGCGAAGTCGGACGGATCAGATTCTGCGACAGCAGGTCTTTGTATTCGGTAATCTCCTTTTCCGTGGCTGGGTGATACGCGCGGTAGACGATCTGCTTTCCATCGGGCGAAAAGACTGGGCCACCATCGTATCCCAGCTCGTGGGTGAGTTGCTTCACGTGCCTGCCATCGGCATCCATGACGTAGATGTCGAGATCGCCGTTGCGCGTGGACGTGAAGACAATGTGCTTGCCATTTTTTGAGATCGTGGCTTCGGCGTCGTAACCCGGCGAGTCGGTAAGTTGCATGAGGCCGGAGCCGTCGGGATTAGCTGCGAAAATGTCGAACCCGGGGTAGACCGCCCACGTGTATCCCTTGGAAAAATCCGGGCGGGGTGGGCATTTCGGGTCGGTCAAATAAGTGGAGGAATACAGAATCGTTTTGCCGTCGGGATAGAAATATCCACAAGTAGTTTTTCCCTTGCCATTCGATACCATGCGAACGTCGGAGCCGTCCACGTTCATGGTGAACATCTGGTCGCATTCGAGGTTATCTCGCGTGGATTGGAAGATGAGAGTCTTGCCGTCTGCCGAGAAATAAGCTTCGGCATTCTGTCCTCCGAAGGTGAGCTGTCGAACGTTGCGCAGATGTTTTTCTTGCGGCGTAGCCAGGTTTACTTGCGGAGTGGGTGGGTTCGGAGCGTCCGAGTTTTGTGCGAATGCGCACGGCATAAGCCCGGCGCAAAGAGTCAAGACCAGCAGGGGCATTTTCATGGGACGAACCGCTAGTTTAGCAGGACGAGGGCGTCGCGAGTCGATTGCCGCTCGGGTAAAATTGTCGCTGATTTTTCACGGAGGTTTCATGAAGTTGCTGCTGCCAGTTTTTACCGCTGTACTTCTCGTCGTCTTCGTTTCTGCACACGCGTCTCCTTCGGCTGCCGTCAAGAGCGATGCGGGCATCCTGCTCAGCTCGAAGCCGACTTCATGAAGGCCGCGGCTGAGCGAGGCTCGCAGGGATACATGTCCTACTACGCCGAAGACGCCGCGGAACTGCCCAACGGGGCGGATATGTTTCGGGGCAAGGAAAGTATTGCGAAGACGATGGGCTTTCTCGACGATAAAAACAACCGCCTGACATGGAAGCCGGTTTACGCGGACATGGCGGCCTCGGGCGACCTGGGTTATACGTACGGAACTTTTGAGTTCCGCTCCAGACACAAAGACGGAAAACCAACGGTTGAATATGGCAAGTACGTCAGCATCTGGAAGAAACAGAAAGATGGGAGTTGGAAAGTTGTGATGGATATGGGGAATTCTTCGCCCGGCCCAAAATCTTAGGATGTGGGCGTCACTTGTCCGCCAGGAAGCCACTACGATAGTTGAATTCTTTGACCGATAAGAAGGATCGAACCTGCCTAACGGTGCCAGAGTGAGCGGTGCCGCGGAAGTGCTTAACCTTCTAAAAAGCTTGCGAAACCGGACTCCGTTCTTCTGTGAGCTCGTAGGCGAGAACGGTTACAACCTTCTGATCGGTCTTGGGGGAGACATTGGCTGTGCGCAATACAGCGGGGGGATGGAGAGGTGCGCTACCTAATGGCCGTGGCGAAGGACGTACCGGACACTGCGGCATATACGGAGTTCCTCACCGGTAACACACCTACTCCAGTGCCCGGACGCTATTGCTTACGCTTGTGCTTCCTCCTGTACACGACCAACACTTGTTGAATGAACGAACCGATCACTGTCAGATCCCCGTGGTCTCGTAGGTCAAGACTGCCAGGCTCAGGCGGTAGTCGTAGCCGGCCTGGGCGTAACTGATTTGGGCCTGCGTCTGCTGAAGCTGCGCTTGACTCAATTCAACAATCGAGCCCAGCCCCAGGTTGTAGCGAGATTGAGCAAGACTCAGCGCCAGATTGGCCTGCTGTAACAATTGCTGTGTAACCGCTAGCCGCTGATAGGCAGTATTCGCGTTTAACCAGCTAGTTCGAACGTCACGCGAAATCAGGTTGCGCATGTCACGCAGCCGCTCTTGGGTCGCTTGCGCTCTCAGGTTCGCCTCTCGGGCCCTCGCGGTATACAAGAACCCGTTGAAGAGCGGGATATCGATGTTTGCGCCAACGGCTCCGTAGGTGTTGCTTAGAGCGCCAGGATTCGGAGCCACTGCAGGATTCCCCACGGGCGTATCTCCTACCGCTCCCATGGCGCGAATGCTGGGAAAAAGCAAATCTCGCTCCGCGGTTTGGAATTTCTTGGCCGACTCATATTGAAATTGGAGCGATAGGATTTCGGGTCGCGATGAAAAAGCCTCGGAAATCAAATCATCTACGTTGCCCGGCGGTGGTGTCAGCGGGCTCGTTTCCGCGACAAGTTGGAAGTTTTCCAGGCTGGGAAAGCCAAGCACCATGGACAGCGTAGCCAAAGCGGCATTTCCGTTATTTTGAGCGTCCAGCAGGAGAAGTTTGGCTTGCGCCAGGTTGACGCTGGCAAAACTGAAATCCAGTTCGGATTTCAGCTTGCTCTTGAAAAGCGCTTCCACCTGATTGGCGACAGTCTGGCGTTCAATTACGGTCTGCTGCGCGACCGTTAGCACCGCCGTCGCTTGCAACGCGTTGTAGAAAGCTTTGTTTACCGCCAACAGAATCTGTTCCTTTGTGGCAACCGCATTCTGATTTTCGGCCTTAGCTGCATAGTTAGCGCTCGAAACCAGATTTGTAGTGCGCCCAAAGTCGGTAATCAGCTGAGTTACCATCAGACCGGCAGCCGCTCGTTCGTAGATGATCGGGTTGTTCAGTGCGCCTGCGGTAATGCGGGTGCCCGACTGCGCATCTACTCCAGTGATGTCCCCCGTGGCCGTGGGCCAAAGGTTTGACTTCACCTCCCGCGTGACCTGCTGGGACGCAAGAGCGATTAGGCGGCCGACCGAAATTTGCGGATTGTTCTTGATCGCGAGTTCTTCCGCCTGCTTCAGGCTCAGCGACACCGGCGCGCCCGGCGTCTGTGGAACTGAGGACGACTGTGCATTCGCCGGCGGGTTCGCCATATTCTGCGCCGCGGAAGTCTGCGGCGCCGGCGCCGGAGGCAGACTCTGTCCCGTCTGCACATTCACGGACGCCTGCGCTAAACCGAACAGAGGAAATACCAGCAACAACAAAGCCGCGAACGGAAAGATCGGGACGATGTGGTTCTGTCGCTTCATGGACTAACCTCTTTCGACGCTTACCTCGAAATCCTCTCGCCATCGTTACTCACGCACAACCGAAGGATAGGGTTCCTGCGCTGCATCATCCAGGAGCCGCACGAAATCGTCGTTCTTCCCACCCTAAGAGCCTCCAAGCCCAGCCGTTGCGACTATCGAGTCAGACCGCAGTGCGAACTCCGGTGAACAATGCCCATCCTCATATCCGGATCATTCGGCAGATCGAAATACATGACATGTTTAGTCAAGTGCACCTGGATCGGCTGGTTGGGAGTAAGTTCCGACGGCAAGTAGTTGAACGGCGTTTCATAACGGCCAACATAAGTTTTGCAATCGACGCGCACAGAAACCTGGTAAGCGTAGTACCGCGAGGTCAGGGGCGCATCGGAAGGATTGCTGCCACCGATCGCGTAGTCCGGAAAATAGACTTTCTGCTTCTGCACCTCAATCACAGTTCCCTGCACAAACGGATTCGCCTTGTTTCGACCCGGCGAGGCGTTCAGCACTGGCGCGATCAGCAACACTGCGATGCCGATAGCGATATTTGCTTCATGATCTTCTCCATCAAAGTGCCTGCCAAAATCGCAGGGCACGACGGCCGCTGATTCGAACCACCGATTCCAACCAACGTTTCGCGGCGGAATCGGTTCACAGGTTCCTTTCGAAGGAAATTTCAGCGGGATGGAGGAGGCCGGCTATATAGGAAATCTGTCGCATAAAGTTGAGGCCCGAGGGGAACGGCGAGCAATCCGGCGACGAGAACTTGCGTGGGTTCGAACAAAACAAACGTCGCAGCAGGAGCCGACCAATGCAGACCGTCTTTCAGCAGATGCTGCCGTTTGGCATCGAGAGACTGCGACGTTAGGATCTTTGTCGCAGTTTTCTGTGGCACTACCGTGTTGTACCTGGTTGCAACGCTGATCGTAAGAGACAGGACGGCGCCAAGGAACAGCGCTCTTCGCCAGAAAGAATGCTGACAAACGCATCCTCTGTCATTCCGAGGAGCGAAAGCGACGAGGAACCTGGGTGTTCGACGATCAAAAGAAGAACCCAGATCCCTCGCTCGGCTCGGGATGACAACTGGGATATCGGCGATCTGAGAACGTCGTTCCCTCATTCAGGCTCCCCGGGCACGGCTTCTGCTGCCTGCTCCTTGCGTCTGCCGTAAACCAGCAAGTACGCAGCGGGCACGATGAAGATAGTTAAAAGAACCGACGAAGTCAGGCCTCCAATGATCGCGCGCGCCATGGGCGTGTATTGCTCTGCTCCAGTCCCCAGTTTCAGCGCCAACGGAATCATCCCGATAATGGTCGCGAGCGAAGTCATCAAAATCGGCCGCAGACGCACCCGGCACGCGGTAATGACCGCATCGGCTGGCGACAAACCTTGCCGCTCCAGATTGTGAGCAAAGTCGACAATCAGAATGCTATTGGAGTCCGCGATGCCCACCAGCATTAGCACGCCCATCAGCGACATCACATTCAGCGTGCTGTGGGTCAACGGAAGAATGATCAGAACACCAACAAATCCCATCGGGATCGCCAACATGATCAGGAAAGGATCGATGAAAGACTTGAATTGCGCTGTGAGAATCAGAAACAGCAGCAGGAAAGAAATCAGAAATCCCAGTGCGAAGCTCTTGAACGACGCCTCCATGCCTTGCACCATCCCGCGTAGATTCACTCGTACGTTGCCGGGAATCTTGGTTTTCGCCAGAATGTCGCGTATCGAACTGGTGACCCGGCCCAGATCCTCTCCGGTCGGAGTCACATAAACGTCCATGGCTCGCTGAATCTGATAGTGGTCGACCTCGGTCGGGGTCTGAACCTGCCTCACATTCACAACGTTGCTAAGCACCGTTATCGGCCTGCCCTGTCCACCGCACGCCCACGCGGCGCCCCCAGTTCCAGTCGGGCCGCAACTCATTCCCACACCGTTGGTCGGGTCTCGCAAGGGAATCTGTCCGAAGTCCGCCATATCGTGAATGGCGGGCTGGCCTTTTTCGAAAAACTGCACCGTCAGGTAATAATCGTTGCCGCTCTTGCGATCTACCCAGTAATTTGGAGCAATCATGTAATTTGAATTGAGCGCGGTGATAACGTTGTCCACTACGTCTTTCTGCGTAAGGCCCAACTCTCCCGCATGTATACGGTCAACATCGAGGCGCAGTGTCGGATAATTCATGTCCTGCGGGATATAAACCTGGCCCACCCCGTGGACTTGCCGAATTTGCGTGGCCAGGTTCTGCGCGATGCCATAAATCTGCGTCAAATCCGGGCTGCTCACTTGCACGTCAATCGGCGCGGGCATGCCGGCATTCAGAATGGCATCCACCATCGAGCCACTCGAGAAGAATGTCCGAATATCCGGAAACTGTTTCGCCATCCTGCTCTGAACCTGGTCCATGTACTCGAAACTGCTCTGGTGATGCGGTTCGTTTAGCTGCACCTGGACCGTCGCGGTATAGGCGCCGGCATTGCTGGTGTACAACGCGGAGAAATCCGGCACCACGCCAATATTGGACACGATCAGCTTAAGGTCGTTCGCTTCCACCGTATGACGAATCAAATCTTCCACCTTGGCAATGTATTGATCCGTAACTTCGATGCGGGTCCCGGTCGGAACTTTGAGGTTCATCGTGAACTGCCCCGCATCCGTCTTCGGGAACAACGCCAATCCGAGCAGTGGATAAATTGCCAAACTGACCAGAAAAACAACGCTCAGCGCGATCACGGTCAGGCCAGGGCGAACCAGCGCCCGCCTCACCCAGCACTCGTAATAATCCAGAACCTTGTTGAACATCCGGTTGAACCGCGCATTGAACCTGTCCATCCACGATTGGCTCACCGCCTTTTCCGGCTCGATCTCGTACCGTTTATGCTCATGCTCGGCAGCGTGCGGCACAGCCTTCAAAAAGCGTGAGCAGAACAAAGGAATCACCGTCATCGCTACGACAAATGAAGCCAGCAGCGAGAGGCAGAACGCCAGAGCTAAAGCAGAAAACAGAAACTTGGACACACCATAGAGAAAAATCACGGGAAAGAAATCAACCACATCCACCAGGGTCGCCGCGAGCACGGCCAGGTTCACTTCGGTGCCCCCAACTTCGGCCGCAACCATCGGAACGGCTCCCATTTCCAGATGGCGGTAAATGTTTTCCAGCGAGATCACGGAGTTATCGATCACCCGCGAAAAAGCCAGCGCCATCCCCCCGAGGATCATCGTGTTTACCGTGCCCCCCATCAATGCCAGCACCACAAACGCCGCCAGCGCAGATAACGGGATGGAGAGCAGCACGGCCGACGTGGCCCGAAAGCTTCCCAGAAAAATAAGGATCATCAGACTGGTAAGAATCAGCCCCAGAAATCCCTCGTGCAATACCGTTTTGATCGCTTCCTTCACGTACACAGATTGGTCGAACACAATGCTGGTGACCATCTGCTTGGGAATGTCATACAAATGCTTGGTCAGCTCGCGAAGCCCGTCCACCACCGCGATGGTGTTGGTATCGCCGCCCTGCTTCATCACCGGGATGTAAACCGACTTCTGCCCATCGATGCGCACGATGTTGGTTTGAATCTGGTGCGAGTCTTCTGCCTTGCCAACATCGTTCACCGTAACCCACGAGTGCCCCTTGACCTTGAGCGGAAGTTTGCCCAACTGGTCCATGTTGTCGACCAGGCTGTTGGAATAAACGAAGTAATCGTAGGGGCCCATCTTCACGTCGCCAGCCGGCAGGATGAGGTTCGCATCGTTGACCGCTCCCACCACGTCCATCGGGCTCAATTGACGCGACAGCAATTTGTAGGGATCGACATAGACCATGATCTGCCGGTAGGTTCCGCCGAACACGCCGGGAATCTCCGCGCCGGGCACAACCGCAATCTGGTTGCGAATCTGAAACTGCCCATAATCGTGAAGCTGAGTCTCGTTGAGGCCTTCTCCCTTCACCGTAACCAGCGCAACCGGCAAGCTGGAGGCGTCGAATTTCAGCACGACTGGCGGCAGAGTTCCCGGCGGCAGCCGCTTCAAATCCGCAAGAGCCAGATTGGACAACTCGGTCACGTCCGCATCCGGGCTCGCCCCCGGCTGGAAATACACCCGGATAATGCTCACGCCCAGAAGCGACCGCGACTCCATGTGATCGACACCGGCAGCCAGCGTAAAGAAACGCTCCAGAGGATCGGTAATGTCGGTTTCAATATCCTCCGGCGGCATGCCCGAATAGAAAGTTGCTACCACCACTTCCGGCAGATTAATCGGCGGAAATAAATCCACCGGCATTCGCGCGATGCTGGTCACGCCAATCACCAGCAGCACCAGGCAGATCACGATGATGAAGTACGGATTGCGAATTGAGAATCCAGGCATAATCGTTACCTAATCGTGCTGCTACTGCGCATTCTGTTCCTGGTACTGCATCACGGACATCGCTTGCGCGTGAACCTTCTGACCCACCTTCAGGCCGCTGCGGTCGCTGACCACAACCTGCTCTCCTTCGCTTAATCCCGAAAGGACTTCCGCATCAGTGGTCGTCTGCAGCCCGAGCTCCACAGTGCGTTCCTCCAGTTCTCCATCACGATTCACGACAAAAACACTCGTTTTATTGCCCTGATGACTTACAGCCTGCAAGGGCACTGTCGGAACATTGTCTTTTTGGTCGAGCCCAACCTCGGCTTCAGCGTAAAGACCTGGCATCATCACGCGCTCGGGATTCGGCACATCCACCTCGGTGTGCATGGTGCGAGTGTCGGCTCTCACATCCACGGAGAAGCGCGCGACTTTGCCAGGAAAAGTCCGGTTCAGGGAAGGCACGTGAACATTCACCGGATCTCCGATGCGAATGTACCGAACGTATGACTCCGGAATAGGAATGACCAGGCGAAACAGATCGTCCTGAGAAAGCCCTACGATCGGCATTGCCTGGGTACTCGAACTCGTTCCCGCCTGAACCAGAGTTCCCAGGTTCGCATAGCGTTCAGTCACCACTCCAGCAAAGGGGGCGGTAATCCTCGAATAATCGAACAGGGTCTCGTCGTGAACGAGTTTCGCTTTGGCCGCTGCCAGTTGGCTCTGGGCCGCTTCCAGCGCGGCTTTTCCCGCGTCCACCTGGGACGCGGCGGCAAGATCTTTGCCTTGGGCATCGTCGACTTCCTGCTGTGCCACGATGCCAGGCTGGGTCTCGAATACCCCGTTCAGCCGCGTGTACTGAAGGTGCAGGGCGTTGTACTGCGCAGCGTAGCGTTTTAGTTCGTGATCGGCGCGGCTGACTTGATCGATCGCGTTTTTGATCTCCGCCTGATCCTGCTGCATCTGAGCCTGCAACTCCGGAATCTCTAGCGTAGCCATCGTCTGGCCCACCCTTACGTGGGTCCCGTAGTCGACGTCCAGCTTCTGCACGTAGCCGGATTCCTTTGCATAGACGTCGATCTCTTGAAAGGGCACCAATTCGGAAGACAAAGTAATTTGCCGGCTCACTGTTTTCTTCACCACGCTGGTCACCCCGACCGTGACCGCCTGTTCCGCACTTGCCTTCACGGCGCGTCCGCCATTGCATGATGAAAGGGCAAGCGCCAGCAAGGCGGCAAACCCCACAGCAAAGTTAGGCACGCGTGTCCCCGCCTGCGCTGCCATTCCCCGAGGAAGTTTCATGCCCAATCGGAGTCTCCTCAACTCAACACCTTGAGTACCTGACGTAACTTCTCCACTGAAAATTCCTGCGAGCGGCAAAAATCGATGACTCTTTGCTCCGCCTCCCGCAGTCTCGCCGCAACCGCCGGAATTTCCGCGGCGATCTCTTTGGGCACGGTCAAGAGCCCATGCCGATCCCCATGCAAAAGGTCGCCCGGTTTCACGTCCAGCCCACCCACTTTGACCGTGGAGCCAAAGTCGAAGATATGGGCATAAGCGTGTGACACCGCTACATTCCCTGCAAAAAGATGCAATCCCACGTCCTTCACACGCGGCAGGTCGCGCACCGCGCCGTCGGTCACATACCCGACGCAGCCCAGCGCTCTCAGGATCGCAGCGTGCATGTCCCCGAGAAAAGCTCCCACGCCCGGCGGTTTGTCCAAGTCCTCTAACACCACAATTCGCGGCGCAGGAATTTGGAGAATGCTGTTCCACCAGTCGGTACGATCCGCATAAATTCGCCCCGCAATTGGAGGCTCACCGCTACGCAGCCGGGCGGTGGCGGCGTATCCGACCATGGGAGGGAAATCTTCGAAGATGCAGCGAATGCGAGCGTCCGCAAAGCCGGCGTTGCGCAGCCTTACTTCAAACGTCTCGATCGCATTCGAAACCGTGCAGGAGTCTAAACGCCGCAGAGCGTCCAGATCTTCTAAGCGACTAGCAGGCTCAAGAGCCATGCGAATCCTTTCCGCAACTTTCGATTGACCTTATCGCTCGGGGTCAATCGCGCCACGAAAAACTGAATTAGCAGCCAATGTTGCCCATCACCGCACGTAACCGGCTTAAATGAGCACAGGATTATGTGCGCGAAAAGAAACTAAACAAGGAAATCAGACGATGGAGGGGGCCTGTTGTACAGGCTGTCGCTGAAAACGTGCTGCGGTAGGGGAGGTCCGGCAAGCGCCAGAGAGGCTTCGATCGGCGCAGGTTCGATGATACTGAAATCGGCAGCTGGTGCTACCCACCGAATCGCATCTCGATTAAGGTGCTGCCGTTTGGGTTCGATCGATCGGCGGTCAACAGTTCTTACGGTGTGAGACGGAGAACCTGAGCTAACCCAAAAACGAGTCGCAAGACTGAACGTCAGCGAGCAAATGGCAATGACGATCAGCGCACGCCGCCATCCCCGATCACTAACTCTACGATGTCCCAGCAATTGCATCTCGCAGTCACCCGTACGATCTTCGCACGATTATACATCTCACGGCCAAATGAAGCGGACATCACCTCAGTAACCGACTCCCCCATAAAGTTTGGATACCGAACCCAGGGAGTTGGTTGCACGGTTGATGACAGCGGAGCCACCAGCCATTAGACAGACTGCTCGGCTGCTCGCGGATTCAGGCTGGCTTCGACAACCTGCTTGGGGCCGATTCAAAAATGGCGAGATCGTCAGCAGCTACTTCACGGGATCATTCCGCATTCGATCATTTTGTTGACCACGGGAGCCGCAACGATGTTAACGAACGAAGCCCGCATTTTCGGATCGTTGCGCAACATCTGCATGGCTTCCTGCTCCTGTTGGGATGGCGGCTTTTTCTGCGATTTCTGCACCCACAACTGCTCGCAGCTGGAGCTCTGGTACTTCTGCGCTACCTTGTTGGCGATGGCGTCCACGACCGGGTATTGTGCGTTGGCGATGCTCACATAAAGCAGCGCGATCACCAGTCCGAAAAGGTAAGAACGTTTGATCATAGTTTTCTCCTCATCTCATGTTCTGAAAGTGCGCAGCAAGGGCGGCTGCAATGCGCTCACTCCTTGATTTCTCCACCATTGACTGATTCTGATTGCTGGTGTTGTTCTTAGGATGTCATGATATGTGACAAGTGAATGCCCGCGTAACTAGCAAAAGGCCTAGTTTGCGCAAAGGTCGCGCGACACAGCGTATGATCCCGCCAAAGGCCGCTAGATATGATTTCGATAGAGCTACCCAGGATTTCTACCGAGGGCAAGTGGAAGGACGGACCTCGGTAAGCATGAAGAACAGTTGGAAGCAGATATCCGCCTGAGAAGTGAACCAACAACCAACAAAAAATCCTCGGTCCTGACGTAAGCTAATCGTTTAGCTCGGGCACGAGGGAGCGGGTGGGGCCGTTGAATGCCTTCAACGCCGCTCCATGCACATGCTCGCCAGCGAATATTTGAACTTCGCTCCGCAGTCGCAACACACCCGGTAAGTTCGGCCGCCGATGGTGAAAACGCGGCTCAAGTGGCCGTGGTGGCAACCAAACAGGAAATCGAGGGTCGACATTAGTCTTTCCATAACTGCTCCTTCTATCTCACGAACGTTGATCACTTGCGACATGGTTCCCATTTGTCTAAGTTCTCCATGTGATTTGAACTCTCGCACGATGCCTGCCGGCAACACATCACGAGATGCAGTGTTTTTTTGATACTTCGACAGGCTTGCAGCTATGTACCTCGTTCGAGGGATAGAAGAAGCTGCCGATAGAGTCTTCAGTCTCGATCGAGTTTGAGGCTGGCATGAAGTTGCTTTGCGACCGTCTTTCGTGAATCCTCCCCTCCGTCTGGAGAATCTGGATTCAGGAGGACTAGGGGGCAAGATGTCATTCACCGTGATTGCCATTTGTGTTGTGGTGTTGTGCCTGCTGATCTTCGCATGGATCAAGCGCAAGAGGAGAGATCGGGACATCGAGTTGGAGCAGCACAGCATTACAGCGGAGGAACTCCACTCGTTGCTGGCTTCGCAACAGGAGTTACTTCTTTTTGACGTTCGCCAGCCGCTCGATTTGTTGGCCTATCCGGAGTTGATCCCTGGCGCGCGGAGGATTCCACCGAAAGAAGTGCTCGAGAAGCCGTCGCTGATCCCCAAAGAGAAAAAGGCGGTCGTCTACTGTACTTGTCCCGGTGAGAAAACCAGCCGGGAAATTTTGGATCAGGCTCTAGCCCTGCATTTTTCCCGGATCAGATTCCTCAAAGGCGGATTGGCGGCTTGGAAAGCGAATGGCTACCCAGTCGAGCCATACCGGGAGGTATTTCACCTCTACGACCCAGGCTTAACCGCGAGCTCGGGGTGAAACGTTGGCCGCGGACATTCTAACAATGGCCGGGTGACACGATTGTCGTTGCACGAGCTGTGGCCGAAGGATTTCTACAAACTCAACGATCCGTTCCTGGCGGACCGTGCTCGTGGTTTCATTCTTCGTCTCTGTTGTAGGCAGTCCGCTCGATTGCGGTTTCCGGCTTTGAAACGTGGAAAAATCTTCTGTTCGGAAAGAGGGGATCATCATTGGACCTTAGTTGTGCCACCGAGGCCTTTCGTGCACGCCGCAGCAGGATGCGCCGCGACATCTCGAATGGAAAGGTCTCAATGTCACTCTCGCTCCGTCCAAACTTGAAATCGTCGCGGGGCGAGGGCTGGGAGCCAAACTTTGTTGCGACCCTGACACGAAAAGAGCAATGAACAGCCGTACGACCGAACCGCGCGTTTATCAGGCGGGCGTTTCTACGCCGCGCGGCTTCGATGTACACCGCGCGGCGAATTGTTTAGGCCTTCACGAACTGGACATCGAGGGTGATGGTTACTTCGTCGCCGACTAGAATGCCGCCGGTCTCGAGCGCCGTGTTCCAGGTCAGGCCGAAGTCTTTGCGGTTGATCTTTGTGGTCGCTGACACGGCAACTCGGGTGTTGCCCCAGGGATCCTTCGCTGGCGGAGTCGGCCCTTCGACGGTAAACACGACCTTGCGCGTGATGCCCCGTATGGTCAGGTCTCCGTCGACCGCCAATTCTCCGTCCCGGACAAGATTGATGCGGGTTGATTTGAAGGAGAGCGTGGGGAACTTCTCCACGTCCAGGAAATCGGGGCTCTTGAGATGCGCATCGCGCTGAGCGTCGCGCGTTTCGATTGAGGTGGCTTCGATTACGGCCTCAACCTTCGAGTTTGTCAGAACGGACTCGTCCAGAGTCAACGCCCCTGTGACTTTGGCGAATTGCCCTTTCACGTTAGAGATCATCATATGTTTGACCTTGAACTCGGCGATTGAGTGAGCAGGGTCAATGTTCCAGGTTGTGGTGGAGGTTTGCGGTATGGTCAGTGTGCTCATATTGTTGTTTCCTTTCTCCTTGGCATTGGATGCGTGGTGACGATAATCGTTGCAACAAATATATGAACCAACAATTAACTCACTGCGGCACGCGCAACCTCCAGTATTTCAGTGAGTTCCCGTAGCCGCTCCCGGCCCAGGTGGCCGAGTTGCTTGCGGTGGGTTTGCTCGACCGGTTCATCGAGTCTAGCCAGGACCTTGAGTCCCTCAGGCTTAATCTTAGCCATAACCATCCGGCGATCTTTTGTTTCCCGCCAGCGCGCGATCAAACCACGTTTTTCCAACCGGTCCAGCAGTCGGGTGACGTCCGGGTCCCGCGTAATCATGCGGCTCGCTATCTCGCCGCAGGGCAGGCCGTCCGGTGACCCGCGCAGGATGCGGAGCACGTTGTACTGCGTCGCCGAAACGTCCTCGGCTTTGAGAAGTTGCGCCAGGCCGCGGGACAGCATGTCTGTAGTGCGCAGCAAGTCGAGAAATGCAGCTTCCTCGGGACACGCCGGACGACGCCGTTTGTTTCCGGATTGAGCCTCTTCTCTTTTCACTGCAACCGAATACTATTCGTTGCAACGAATATTGTCAAGACACTGTTGCCTGATCCGCCTGTCCGAACTCCTCAGTATCGGAAGTGGTAACCCAGGCTCACTTGGATTCCGTTGAACTCCGGATTCTCGATACCCAGATTGGCGTTAGAGATGTGTGACCAGCGGCACCCAATGTCGAACGATTGTCGTCGTGTTGTGGACAAAGTAATTCCGCCGCCGCCCCGCGCGGTGAAGTTGAAGTTCGAGGTATTTCCTGCGGGGAAGTTGGAGTTGGCCCATACTGCGCCCCCGGCCAATTCGATGTAGGGCGAGATACGACTGGTACGCAGGCTGGAATTCCACCGCAAAATGACCGGTTCAAAACCGCGACCGTAATTTGGCTGTGGCTGGAATTGCCGAAAGAAGGGAATCAGGCTGAATCCGTATTCGAGGCGGCCGCGCCGCCAACCGCTGCCGATTTCGGCGGTCAACTCTCTACCTACAACAACTCCCGCAGTCAAAATCTGGGCTTCCGCAAAAGAGTTGGTGTTCTCCTCACCTGTAGCCCCAGCCACCCAGACGCCGAAATCCCAACTGCGATGCTCTGTTCCGGCAGTCTCGTTCTGGGCATAAATTGGACGGATAGCAAGAAACAGCAAGAGAAACGGAGCTGCTGAACGGAATTTGCCAACGACGTTCATGGCATGACAAATGCTCTTTTTGATGCATGCCGAGGCTTTCGGTTGCAATTCCGCCCGGCGGCACCGGCATATTGTATTCCCGGTGCCGTAGGTTGCCCGTGCAGCTTTCGCTCATGCGCTTTCGAGCAATTCGGTCCGATACTTGGAAGCTATCGCTCCGGCCTTGGCTCTGAACTCTGCTTGTGCCGCTTCATCAAGTTTGGGCGGAGGCATGGTACGGGTTGCAACCGGTACGCCGACCTCGAGAAAGAATTCCTCCTGACCAGCGGGCGAACAGATGCAAAGCATCCTCGCCGGATCGGAGGATGAATTGTGAAACTGATGCGGCGCATTGGCAGGAATGTTGATCGTTGTACCCGCTTGCACCACTCGCTTCGATCCCCGA
>Ga0210405_10002605_pt1 | contig 18574 bp, 13 predicted proteins | sample IncBWH11MmetaG_FD_155492 | JGI IMG/M metagenome (GOLD analysis project Ga0210405, IMG submission 155492) | Forest soil microbial communities from Barre Woods Harvard Forest LTER site, Petersham, Massachusetts, United States - Inc-BW-H-11-M | ecosystem: Environmental > Terrestrial > Soil >... | reverse complement strand
GTCTAAGCGCAACAGCATTGGGTAAGTGTGCTCAATTCACAAATTCCAGGTTCTAGTATAGCTGCCGATTGCGGTCAAGCAGACCCGGCGGCGCGGAGGAGACTTCCATGAAAAAGAGGTTATTTACTGTGTTGGCCGGCGTTTTGTCAGTGGCCGGCTCGTGCTATGCCCAGACTGCCACGGGTGAGACCCTCATGCTCAACTTGCCGCGGGCGAGCCAGCATGCGACGGTGACGCAGCGCATCGGGATTACGGATATCACCGTCAACTATCACCGGCCAATGGCAAATGGCCGGCAGGTTTGGGGCAAACTTGTGCCTTATGGTCAGGTGTGGCGCGCCGGAGCGAACGAGAATACGACGATTCGTTTCACCGACCCGGTAATCATCGAAGGACAGGCGCTCGACAAAGGGATTTATGGGCTGCACATGATCCCGGGCGAAAACGAGTGGACCGTGATCTTCTCGAAGACCTCGACGGCGTGGGGAAGCTTCACCTACAAGCAGGACGATGATGCCTTGCGCGTTAAAGTGAAGCCGCAGGCGGCGGAGTTGCATGATGCGCTGGCCTACGACTTCGACAACGTTAAGTCGGATTCTGCTGTAGTAACTATGCGGTGGGAAAAAGTTGCGGTGCCATTCACGGTTCATGTCAATGTGAATGACATTGTGACGGCGAGCATCCGTCAACAGATTCACGGGATGAATCAGTATTACTGGGAAGGCTGGGACGATGCTGCCGGATATTTCCTTGCGAACAAGATCGATCTGGATGAGGCGCTCAAGGATGAGGATCAGTCGATCCAAGTCGAAGAACGCTACGACAACGTGATGAACAAGTCGAAGATCCTGGATGCGATGGGGCGGAAGCAGGATGCGGATACGTTCCGCGCCAAAGCGCTCGACATGGCCAACGCGCTGCAACTGTATGTCTACGGGCGGCAGTTACAGGGTGAGAAGAAGCAGGATGAGGCGCTGGCGATTTATCAGTCGACGGCGAAGAAGTTCCCTAACTACTGGACTACGCACCTCGGGATGGCCCGCGTGTACAGCGCTAAGGGGGATTTTGACAATGCGGTGAAGGAAGTGAAGCTGTCGCTGAACGGGGCTCCGGATGCTAATAAGAATGCTTTGGAGACTTACGCGAAGCGGTTGGAGAACAAGGACGACATTAACAAGTAGGAGTGGGGACGGGGGCCGCTGGGCTTCGCCACATGAGTTGACTCGCCACTTAACAAACAATAGGGCCAGCTTTTGCTGGCCCTTCTGTTTTGCATTCCGGCAATGCACGGCTGGATTGCCTTACAGGTACTTTCAAGACTGACGGCGTCCCACTCGGAGCTTCGCTCCTTGGGGCGGACGAGGCGTCCGCCCCTACACCAGCAGTTTATTACCAGACCCGGCAGGCGTTGGCTCTTACCATTTTTTGTCCAGACTTGCAGCCGAAGGCCTGGCCGAATTCCGGCATGTTGGAGATCACGTTATTGATGCGGAATTCGGGAAGGGAGTGGGGATCGGTGGTGACGATCAGGCGCGCGATTTGCTGGCGGACGTTGGCGCACCAGGAATAGGCATTGGAGAGGAAGAAGCGCTGGCGGTAGGTCCAGCTGTCGTCGCCTTTGTCGTCGAGCGACTTGCCTTGCTGCTTCAGCGCGAATTCCAGAGCGGCCAGCGCCAGACGTATCCCGCCGTTGTCGGCCGTGTCCTCACCTTGGGTGAGCAGGCCATTCTGCTTGACTCCGGCTCCGGCATCGGGAACTTCCTGCGTGTACTCGTCAGAGATGCACTTGCCGCGTTCGTCATACTTCTTGGCATCGTCGGTGGTCCACCAGTCGCGGAGGTTGCCTTTGTCGTCAAATTTGCGGCCCTGGTCGTCGAAGCCGTGGATGATCTCGTGTCCGATGATCATGCCGATGGCGCCGAAGTTTACGGCGTCATCTTTCGTGGGATCGAAATAGGGCGGCTGCAGAATGCCTGCTGGAAAGTTGATGGTATTCAACTGGGGATCGTAATAGGCGTTGATGGTGGGCGGCGTCATGGTCCATTCGGCGCGGTCGACGGGCTTGCCGATTTTGGCGACCCAGCGCTCGAACTCGAAGGACGTGGCCTGTGCGACGTTGTTCAGATAGCTGTCGCGCGCGATCTTCACGCTGGAGTAATCGTGCCAGTGGGAAGGATAGCCAATCTTGTCTTCGATCCCTTTCAACTTGACGACAGCTTGCTGTTTTGTGGTTGGCGACATCCAACTCAGGCTTTGAATATCGGAGTTGAGGGCCGTTTCGATGGAGTGCACCATTTGGATGGTGCGAGCTTTGCTCTCCGGCGGGAAGGCGCGATCTACGTAAGCCTGGCCGAGAGCGTCGCCGAGATCACGATCGGCAGCGCGCACGCAGCGACGCCAACGGGGTTGCTGCTCTTCGGCGCCGGCGAGGGTGTGTGCGAAGAAATCGAAATTCTCATCGACCATGGCTTTGGTTAGATAAGGGGCGGACCGGTGGATCACCTGCCAGCGGAAATAGGCCTGCCAATGGTCCAGGGGATGAGTGTTGATCAGCTTTTCTTCAGCGCGGAAGAAATCGGGAGAGGTCACGATGTAGTGATCGCTGGCGGGAGCATTCACGGCTTTGAGGTAACCGTCCCAATCGATGGAAGGTGCTAGGGCGCGAATCTGCGCGAGGCTCATTTTGTTGTTGATGTTCTTCGGATCGCGGCGTGTAACGTTATCCATCTGGGCCTGCGCCAGTGCGGTTTCGAGTTCGATGACCGTTACGGCATCGGCGGCGGCCTGTGATTCCGACTCACCCGCCAGCGCGAACATCTTTTGCAGATGCGCGCGGTACTTGGTGAGAATCTCCTTCGATTTGTCGTCAGTCTTCAGATAATAGTCGCGGTTGGGAAGGCTGAGTCCGGCCTGATCGATTTGTGCGACCACCATGGAGGCATTGTCGTAGTCCTGCTGGCCGGTGAAGCCGAAAAGCGGCGAACTGCTTTCGTTGTCTCCGGGCTGCCATGCGCCGGGATAAGCATGCTGCAGATGGGCGATCTCGATCATGATGTCTTTCTTGGTCTTGAGCGCGGCAACGCGCGCGAGTTCTGACTGGAGAGGCTTGAGTCCGGCGGTTTCGATGCCGCTTTCGTCCATGCAGGCGGCCCAATAGTCGCCGATCTTCTGCTGGACGGCCGTGCGGTTGGGATCGTTCTTGCTGGCCGCCTCCAGCGTGTCGCGAAGCACTCCCTCATTCCACAGTTGAAGGCCGCTGCCGGTGCTCCAGTAGACCTGGTCGGCGGGAATGGGATTGGCGGTCAACCACTTGTTGCAAGAGTATTTGTAAAAATCGTTACAGGGGTCGAGTGTCTTGTCGACCAGGTTGGCATCGAAATGCTCGAGTTTGGGGACATTGGTTTCGTCGGCGGCGCTGGAGGCCGCTGCGGGGCGGACGCTTCGTGCCGGGATCGTTTGGGTAAAAGCAGCGGATGTGGCCAGACATAGCACGACGGCAGCGAAGAAGCGAGTGATTAGCATAAATCTCCTGGATGAGTTGAGCAGGCTTGCAATTGGATAGTACGCATTGGTAGAGGATCAAGTTCCGAACACACATCCGCCTGCAGGACAGCATAGTAATGGACGCGCGACCGGGCCAGGGGTTAGCACCCGCAAAGATCCTTAACCACGAAGGAGACTAAGGTCCACTAAGGAAAACCCAATACCTTTAGCCGGTGTTGTGCAGGCCAGCGGCGATTCCGTTTATGGTTGCGCCTAGGGGGTATTCCAACTCCGAAGTTTTTTGTCCGTGCTGTTTGCGGCGGAGGAGTTCTACCTGAATCAGGCTCATGGGATCGACGTAGGGGTTGCGTAGTCGGATGGAGCGGGCCAGCACGCGGTTTCGCGCCAGAAGTTCGCGTTGTCCGGTGATGCGCAAGATCATGTGCCGGGTGCGGAGGAATTCTGCTTCGAGCATCGAGAAGACACGCTTGCGGAGCGCGGAATTCTTGACCAACGCGGAGTATTCGCGGGCGATCCCGAGATCGGCTTTGGCCATGCCCAGTTCGACATTGCGAAGCAGGTCGGAAAAGATAGGAAAACCACGAGCCATTTGCCGCAGGAGTGGCTCGTTCGCGGCATTCTTCTCGGAGAAATGTTCAAGAGCGTGACCGACGCCGAACCAGGCGGGGACAGCGTGGCGGCTTTGCATCCAGCCGAAGACCCAGGGAATGGCGCGGAGATCTTCGAGGCGCCGTCCTTTGCTGCGGCGTGCCGGACGCGAGCCGATGCGGGCGGAATCCAATTCATTCACCGGTGTGGCTTGCTCGAAATATTCGAGGACGTCGGGATCGTCGGCGATATCGCGGCGGTAAACGCGATACGCTTCCTGTGACATCTCTTCGATTGCCTCTTCCCACACGTCGTGCTGGCTTTCCCCGGCGAATGTGGGACGAGTGAAAGCTTCGAGACTCGCGGCGATCATCAACTCGAGATTCCACTCGGCGAGAATGGGATCAGCATACTTCCAGTTCAGCACTTCGCCCTGCTCGGTGACGCGGATCTGGCCAGAGAAACATCCCGGCGGTTGGGCCAGGATTGCGGAATGCGTTGGCCCGCCGCCGCGTCCGACGGTGCCGCCTCGGCCGTGGAAGAGGCGAAGGTTCACATCGAATTCTTTTGCTACCTGATGAAGTTCGCGGTGGGCCTTGTAGAGTTCCCAAGTGCTGGTGAGCATGCCTCCGTCTTTGTTGGAATCGGAGTAGCCAAGCATGACTTCCTGCCAGCGTCCCCACGAATCGAGAAGGGGCTGATACTCGGAACTGCTCCACAGGCGGCGCATTACCTTGCTCGCGGCACGGAGCGAGTCTATCGACTCGAAAAGAGGAACCGGCATCAGGCCGGGATCGTTAGCGGATGCCGCAAGCTGGACGCCGGCCGTCTTTGCAAGCCGGACAACGTTCATGACGTCGTCCTCAGATTCGGCGCCGCTGATGATGTAGTGGCGAATCGATTGGCTGGGGTAGGTGCGCTTTAGCTCGGCAATGGTGCGGAATGTGTCGAGCAGTTCGCGGGCGACCTCCGACGTGGGTTCAGTATTGGGCTGTTGTCCGAGTTCATCGACGACTTGAGCATGCACTCGCGCATGCTGGCGGATGTCGAGGGTGTGGAGATGGAATCCGAACTTGCGAACCTTTCGCAGCAGGGAAGAGATGTAGGTGTGGGCGAGACGCTCTCCGCGATTCGCCTTCAGGCTCATTTGGATGAGCACCAAGTCTTGCTCGAAATCAGCGGCACTGCGATAAGATGCAGGCGCGTCGACCGTTTCCCGAGTGTGCCGCAGCTTGTGAAAGATGTAAGAGAGAAAACGCCGGTAACTCTCGGCCTGATTGTGTGGGCCCCAGGCAAGGTGCACGCCCGGGATGGTGCGCTCGTAGTGATGCAGACGAGCAAGAAGATCTTCTGAGATTGCCGTCTGACGGCGCGAAGAACTGAGACGATCGCTCATCGCTTCGACGTCGTCGAGGTATTCGCGGAGGATTACAGCGCGCGCCATTTCGAGCGCATGACGAATGGAATGGGGTTTGACGAGGGGATTCCCGTCGCGGTCGCCGCCAATCCATGAGCCAAAATGGACGATGTTCGGAACCGAAGACTCGTCGAGTTCAAGCCCGTAGACATCGCGGAAGGATTCCACAATTTCTTCGTAGATCCGGGGCAGGGTGTCGAATAACGACAGGCGGAAGTAACGCAGGCCCATACGGATTTCGTCATCGACCGTCGGCTTCGTCAGCCGGACTTCGTCGGTTTGCCACACCGAGGTGACCTCGGCGCGAATGTTGTTTTCGCAGATCTCGGCGTCTTGCGGAGTGAGCGGCAAGCGGTCGAGACGCTCCAGTTGTTTGGTGATGCGGCGGCGCTTCAGAAGAACGGTCTGGCGGGCCACTTCGGTGGGATGCGCGGTGAATACCGGAGTGATCTGGATCTGGCGCAGGGCAGCGAGGGCATCCTGAGCCGACATGCCGGCCTCTTTCATGCGCAAAAGCGTTCCGCGAAACGAACCGGCGAGAGGAGCTTGATCGCGATCCAATTTGCCGGCACGGCGGCGTCGTTTCCGGTGATTGGTCTCGGCCAGATTCGTGAGCTCAAAGTAAGTCGCGAAGGCTTTGGTCACCTGATAGGCGCGGGCGAGGTCCATGTTTGAAATGAGTTGCTGCGCCTGGCGCATGAGTTCTTCGGAGGGCGACTCCCCGGGACTGCGGCGCGTGCTGTCGCGATGCTCAATCAGTAGACGGCGCAAGGTCTCGACGGATTCGAACAACTCCTGTCCTGCCTGCTCGGAGATCACTTGGCCGAGGATTGCGCCGAGTGAGCGTACGTCCCGCCGCAGAGGGTTGTCTTTCGCGGGTTCGTCTGATGGAGCGATGAGTTCCGCCAGACGAGCCTGCTGGTCGTCCACCTTCCACAGAGGTTTGGACTTGTTCGGCATAAAAAGGGAATGCAGGACAGAATAAATGACTGAGCGGCGTTGGGACAAAAAAGCATAACCGCAGAGAACGCAGAGGACGCGCGGAGAACGCGGAGAAAATAGTGGGGGTCAATTTTGAACTCCGCGCCCAGAGAAAGGCGTCTATTTGGGCACTTCGAAGCGATAGCCGATACCGCGGAGCGTTTTCAGATACTGAGGATGGCGGGGATCGCGTTCAATCTTCTCCCGCAGGCGGCGGATGTAGACATCGATGGAACGCGGGGTGACGAAGGGAGTCTCCTTCCATACGGCATCGAGCAGCTGATCGCGGGTGAGGACGCGGCCGCGATGCGAGGCCAGATACTCGAGCAGGCGGAACTCACGAACAGTGGTCAGGACGTTGTGTCCGCCGACCTGAACGGTCATGCTTGAGATGTCGATTTCGAGGTCGCCGAAACGGAGCACCTCCGTTCCACTGGACGAGTGACCGAGGCCGCGCAGTACCGTTCGAATGCGCGCCACCAGTTCGCGCGGGCTGAACGGTTTGGTGATGTAATCATCCCCGCCAAGTTCCAGGCCCTTGACGCGGTCTGCCTCCGACGTTTTCGCCGTGAGAAAGATGATCGGGATGGCGGAGAGCGCCGGGGTTTGGCGGATCTGGCGGCAGAGTTCGAAGCCATCGGTGCCGGGCAACATCACGTCCAGCAGAAATAGAGAGGGTGATTCGCGGACCGCCTCGGTAAGAACAGAAGCTCCGCTGACAAAACTCTGCACTTCGAATCCGGCAGCCTGGAGATTGTGAGAGATGAGTCGAGCGATATCCTCTTCGTCCTCCACCACAAAAATGATGGGACGATTGGACACGGAGGCGCCACCGCTAAGACGTTCTGAGGGTTCTGCCGGCAAATGCATGTGGCTTCAGGGTCTTACTCAGCTAGACACTTCGGAACACGAATGAGATCGGATACTCAAGAACTCTATGGCGGGAATGTTGCGCGAATGTTTCGGGTTTGTTAACGAATGATGAATTTGTGGAAGAGCTATGAGCTATGAGATGTGAGCTAAAACCTAAAACCTAAACACCTAAAACCCTCGACCCTAAAGCCTGACGCAATCAGTTCGCGGCCTTCTTCTTAGGCATGTGCCGCAGGCTGCGGCCTTCGATAAGACTGTAGAGATCTTCGGCCAGGTTAGTGGTATGGTCGCCGGCGCGCTCGAGAGCTTGGGCCATAAGCAGGATTTCAAAGCCTGAGGTGTCGCCCTGCGGAACGGTTTCGGCCAGGTGTTTTTGGAAAAGAGCGTGGCAGACGCGATCGATTTCCTTGTCCATCTGCAGGACCTTGCGCGCGCATTCCAGGTCCAGGTTCGAGAATCCTTGATGAATCAGGTCGAGCATGTCCCGCAGTACCGCCGCCATTTCTACAAGCTGGCGCGAGTCGGAAGCCGGAATCTTTGCGGTGCGGGCCTGAACCCGCAAGGCCACGCTCATGACCAGGTCACCAATACGTTCGAGATCCGTGGTCGACTTGAGGCTGGAGAGCAGCTGGCGCGCGCGGGTCTCATTCACGCGAGTGATGGCTTGGGGCAGGCGCTCATCGATCTGACGCTCGATCAGGTCGAGTTCCTTCTCGCAATCTTTGATGGCAAGGAAGGCCATGCGCGAGGAGTTCGTAAGCAGGTCGCGGACGTTGAATGCGGCGTCACGGGCGATGAGGCAGGCTTTCAAGGCGAGGCTGGCAAGGTCGTCAGGGTCGCTCGGTGCCGGTGTTTTCGAACGCGGGCCAGCCGTCGACTCTTCGTCCGGTTTTTTGTGTGCGGGGGATTTGCGTGGCATCTCGGTCAGAGTTTTTCGCCTCGAAGTCTATTCTCCCAATGTGAAAGGATGGTTACAAGGTCGCCGTGTTCGGAACCACCGACTAGAGTACGCTGAACAGGGTGGATGGAGGGTGTTTTGAATCTTGCTGATTATTTGCGGAAGGATTTTGTCTATAACGCATGGGCAAACCATGAGGTTTTGGCTGCCGTCCGGTCGAGTGGTGGGGAGAATACCCGCTCACTGCAATTGATGGCGCACATTCTGGCGGCGGAGCGGGTATGGCTGGAGCGGCTCCGGCAAGTGCCGCAGAGCGTGCCGGTCTGGCCGGAACCAAACTTATCGCAGTGCGAAGCTGAGGCTGACAAACTGGGCGGGGAATGGCATGCGTATCTTGATCTGGTGACCGCAGGGGATGTGAACCAGACGATTTCGTATAAGAACAGCAAGGGCGAGGCGTGGACGAGCGCGATCGTCGATGTGCTGACTCATGTCGTGATGCATTCGGCGTATCATCGCGGGCAGATTGCGAGTTACATGCGGTCGATCGGACAGACGCCGGCTTACACAGACTTCATCCACGGAGTGCGGCAGGGGCTGGTGAAGTAACGGCATTCGCGATCGTTGTCTACGTGGTTTGCGGACTCTACCGCAAACCTTAACCGCAGAGGACGCAGAGAAATCCCGCGGAGTTCGCAGAGGGGAGCCTTCTCGCGCGGAGGCTTGCTTTGCCCCCGCTCCTTCGAAAGACGTAATATTGCTGCGATGAACAGACGCCTTGTGCTCTTCCTCCCTGTCGCGTTTTCACTTCTACTGCTGGCAGCCGATCAACCTAAGATCCCCCCCATGCCGAACGCGGTTACCAGTAATGCCGTTGCTTCGCTGAGGGGCGGGCTTGACGTCTACTCGCTCATGGGACTTGGAACCAAGAAGACCTGGGACGACGTGAGCAACAAAATGTATGTTCTGAGTCTAAGGTCAGGGAGGTGGATCGAAGGGCGTCCCGTACCGGGCGTGGCGGGACGGTTGGGCGCTTCCGCGCTAGGGGCGAAGGGTCAGGTCTTTCTTTTCGGCGGATACACGATCGATGGGCAGGGAACTGAGTCCGTATTAGGCGATGTGAATTCGTATGTTCCCGGGGAACATCGGTGGTACCGCGCGAAAGACATACCGACACCTGTGGACAGCGCGGTCATCGGAATGACGCACGACCGCTACATTTACTTGGTCGGCGGCAGGTCGCGAAGCGGGCCCGTGAACAGTGTGCAGGTGTATGACGTGGAGAAAGATACATGGGGTCAGGCGACGGCGTTTCCTGGCACACCAGTGTTCGGGCATGCGGGAGGAATCGCCGATGAGACGATCGTGTACGTAGACGGTGCAAAGAAAGACCCGGGCGGCGCGAAGTATGTGGCTTCCGACGAATGCTGGATGGGGAAGATCGACCATAAAGATCCGAACAAGATTGAGTGGAGCAAGTTGCCGGCTCATCCCGGACCCGGGCGGTTCGGAATTGTGGCGGGGGCGGGGGAGCACGACCACCGGTTCCTCTTCTCCGGAGGCACCACGGCTCCGCACAATTACAAGGGTCTGGACAATGATGGGAAGCAGGCAGAACTCTCGCCGGTGACATTTGCGTTCGAGTTGCATGGAAATAAGTGGGAAACCATCACGGACGACACGTATGACGTGCGTGCGGATACGCGAGGGATTGTGTTTACGCCGATCGGTCCGTTGGTTGTGGGGGGCACGCTGAAGAATTCCGCGATCTCGGCGCGAGTATTAACTTTGGCCAAGAAATAGCTGGCTAGCAATCCGAGGGCAATGCATTCGTTTGTGAGTCGATTCTAATAATCTGAATCGCGGTTCCCTCTATACTTAGTGATCTTCCCAGGCAATGCGCCAAGCGTGAGGATGGCGATGTTGCAGAGAGCGAACGTCAGTCATACCTCCTGAGAGAGCGGCGAAGGGACCTCCGACCCTTCGCCGCTTTTCTACTTGGATATACCATTCCAAGTGCGGTAATATTTCGCCAACGCTGTTCGTTTCCCGTGGGACCCGCAATTCAAACGATCCGCGCTGAGGAACACCATGTTCATCCCTCGCTAATTCGCTCCCCTGCTCGCCCGGTCGTCGGGCTTCCCTGATTTGTCTTTCCTCGAAAGCATTGAGTCTGCGCGGTCGCGGACGCCATTGCAGAAAGTTCAAGGTTGGTATGGATACTGTTGTTGCGGCGGTGGAGCCCCGCCGCTCACTTTGGTCGTCCTTGGTGGAGGCGGTTCGAGGTTCGCATCAGGACTACACAAACGGCGACTTGAATCGCGCCATCCTGCTGCTGGCCGTGCCCATGGTCCTCGAGATGGTTCTGGAGTCTTTGTTTGCGGTGGTAGACGTTTTCTTTGTGGGCAGGCTGGGGGCGGACGCGGTGGCTACGGTCGGGCTGACCGAGTCGATGCTGAGCCTTGTGTTCGCGGTGGGCATGGGCCTGAGTCTGTCGACCACGGCGATGGTCGCGCGACGAATCGGGGAGAAGGATCCGGAAGGAGCGGCCGATGCAGCGGTGCAGGCGATCTTCCTTGGCCTGATGATTTCGCTGGCCATCGCGGTGCCCTGTCTGTTGTTTGCCCCGAATCTTCTGCGGCTGATGGGAGCGACTCCTCAGATTGTGGCGGTGGGCAGCGGGTACACGAGAATCTGCCTGGGAGGCAGCTGCGCCGTACTGCTGCTGTTCTTGAACAATGCGATCTTCCGCGGCGCGGGAGATGCGGCGATCGCAATGCGCCTGCTCTGGGTTTCGAACATCATCAATCTCTTTCTGGACCCCTGCCTGATCTTCGGGTTGGGACCGTTCCCAAAATTGGGTGTGACGGGAGCGGCGCTGGCCACGTTCACCGGGCGGAGCATCGGCGTGATGTACCAGTTCTACCGGCTCTTCAAAGGGACGGAGCGTATTCGTGTGCTGGCGCGGCAGGTTCACGTGCACTTTAGCGTGCTGTGGAGGCTGGTCCGCGTGTCGCTGACGGGAATTTTGCAGTTTGCGATTGCGCATACGAGTTGGATCGGGCTGGTGCGGATTGTGAGCACCTTTGGTGCGGCAGCGCTGGCCGGGTACACGATCGCAATTCGAATTGTGATCTTCGTGATCTTACCGTCGTGGGGATTGAGCAACGCTGCTGCAACGTTGGTTGGCCAGAATCTGGGCGCGGGGAAGCCGGATCGTGCCGAGGCCGCGGTGTGGAGGACAGGACTCTACAACGTGCTCTTCCTGGGTGCGGTCGGCGTCTTCTTTGTGATCTTCGCCGAGCCGGTGGTTCGGCTGTTTATCAGGGATCCCGAGGTTGTGCCTTTGGGAGCGGCGTGCCTGCGGATTGTCAGCTACGGCAACCTGGGGTACGCGTACTTCATGGTCATGATGCAGGCCTTCAACGGAGCCGGGGACACGATTACTCCGACCATCGTGAACTTCTTCGGCTTCTGGCTGCTGGAAATTCCGCTCGCGTATGTGCTGGCGAAGCCGCTGGGCATGAAGTCGAACGGAGTCTTCTTTTCGATCGCCATCGCCGAGTCGGCCATGGCGGCGGCGAGCGCCATCCTGTTCAAGCAAGGAAGGTGGAAGCAGAAGAAAATCTGAATTGTTTGTCAGAAAAACTGGGGCTGGAGGAACGGTTTCGAACCGTCATCTCCGGGATGGAGCCCCGGCGCATTGCCGTGGTTATGCTACTCCCGCGTGTCCGAACTGATTCTCTCCGGACGTTCAAAATATTGCATTAAGAATTTTCTGTCAACAAGGAAGAAGTCCAGAGGAATGGGGTTTGGGATGAGGAATGCGTGAGTTACGCAACAGTATTGATCTCGTTTATCGACCCGTTCGGAACGACTTGTACGAAAAATCAAAAACCCCACCCCTTCGACTTCGCTCAGGGCAGGCTCTGTCGCACAGAACGCGACAAGGCTGGGGCACCCTCGATTCCAGAATCGCACCTATCGCGCGCGTGCCAGGACCAGCGTGACGTCGTCCGGTTGCTCGTTGTCGCCGATCCAGTCGTCTACCGCCATGGTGACGATCTGGCTGATCTGAGGCAGGGGAAGATTACGGTTCTCGCGCACCAGTTCGATCAGGCGTTGCTCGCCGAACTCGCCGAAATCATTCTCGGGCTCAGTGACGCCATCGCTGTAAGCGAGGAAGACTTCGCCGGGAACCATCACGACCGAGTCCTCTTCGTAAGTCATGCCGTCGAAGAGGCCGACTACAGTGCCGCCAGCTTCGAGTCTGCGGACGGTGCCGTCTTTTCCGATCAGAATCGGCGGCAGGTGGCCTCCGTTGCTGTAGGTGAGGGTACGCGAGCGGCCATCGTAGATTCCCACGAATAACGTAGCGTATTTCTCAGGCGGGGTGCTTTCGAAGAGCTGATGGTTTAGAAGGCCGAGCAGCGCTCCGGGAGAGACTTCAATGCCCTCAGGCCATGTGGCCATGATTCTTCCCGAGCCGGCAACCGCGCCCACAGCGACAGGTTCGCGCATCTGTGGCAGGTTCTCGACGCTGTACGCTCGAACCGCCGAGTGGATCGTCGCCATGAGAAGCGCGGCGGAGATTCCTTTGCCGCTGATGTCGCCGACGGCAAGGATCAGTTTGTGCGAACTGGCGGAAAGGAAATCGTAGTAGTCGCCACTTACGGTGCGAGCGGGGCGGCAGAATCCGTGGACTTCCAAGGATTCGAGGCCGGCGGTTTGCCGCGGAAATAGTTGGTCCTGCACTTCCTGCGCGATGGCGAGCTCGTTCTCCAGCCGCTGCTTTTCTCTCTGTTCCAGCATCAGCTTCTCGATGGACGCCGTCATGGAGTTGAAGGAATTCGCGAGATCCGCCAACTGATCGCTGGATTTCACCGGAATGCGATGGCTGAAGTCGCCGCGGTCGACGTGGCGAGTGGCGACGTGCAGGTCCGCCACAGCCGCTGTTACGGTGCGGGTCATGCGCGTGCCGATGATCAGCGCAATGAGTTCAATGATCGCGAAGAAGATCGCGACCCCCATCAGGATGTAGGTCACGCCACGAACGAATTCGCCGAGAGCAGCAAATAGATGGCTGTAGAGAACTGCGGGACGAGTCGTGACTTGGAGAACGGGACCGTACTTATCGGAAGTGCCATTTTCCCAATCGACTACGGGAAGTGGTGTACCGAACGTGATTTCCCGGTCGAAGCTGGCTGTGGATTCAGGCATCGATCCGACGGTGAAAGCCGGATGCAGGACCCGAGGACCACCTGGGGACGCGGCACGTTGATTGTCGTTGGCGTTGATCACAAATCCGCTGGTGCGTTTCGGGGTACTCGAAACTGGAGTTTTGTCCTTTACCCCGGTTGTTGCGGGAGCCTGCTGTTTCGGCGAACTTTGATCTTCGGCTGTGGTGTAGAGGGTGATTTCCCCAAGGCCCTCGGCGATCTTTCCCACAAGATCCTTGTCGAACGGTTCGCTGGTGACCACGGTCAGTCGGTTGGAACCGACCTCCAGCGAGGATCCCACTCGCAGGTGTAACCGCTCGTGATCACGGACGAGGTCTTGGAACTTACTCTTTATAAAACCTGGGAAGGCAATGGAATCGCCGTGGAATTCGTTGCAAAGAGGGAGGGGCTTATCGCCGTACCAGGCACATACCTGGCGGCGACTCCAGGCTGGGTCGCGTTTGATCAGGCCGGCAAGAGACTCCGGTACAGGTTTTTCGCCGCGCTCCAGATGGGCCGCGAGTTCGCTGCTCACGGTCGCATTGACAGCCGCCAGACTGCGCAACTGGGCATCAGTCTCGGAAGTTACCACGAAGACGGCGAATTGCCCGCCCAGTCCGTAAAGCGTGATGAGTCCCATCGCGACCAGCAGCACGGCAGGAATTACGCCGATGAACATATAGGTCACGATAAGGCGATTGCGCAAACGCCAGAGAATTCGGCGTTTGACCCAGCGGAAACCCAGAATGAAGAAGAGGACGCAGGCCAGAAATGTGAGAAAGGTGACCCATCCACCCAGGTGCTCCCCCCAGGAGAGCGAGAAAAGGCCGAGCAGTTTCTCCAAAGCGAATAGAACCACGGCGAGTGCGGCCAAATAACAAGCCAGGCGGGCCATTCGGCCCTGCGGCCAGAGATCTGCCTCGATCAGCTTGCGCCTCAGTTCTGGATAGGACCATTGCATACTACGTATCGGGCACCTGGAAGATTAGGAATTATACGGCTAGAGAAAAGATTCAGTTTGACGAATCGCACCGAATCAGTTGGCGATTTGTTAGCCACAGCCGATGACTAAATGCCAATGGATGACCGACTCGGGCGCCTAGATCTCGGGATAGAGATCGAAGAACGCCTCCAGACTGGTACGAAGTTGCTTCTCGATCTGCTCTTTACTGCCCTCGAGGACGTGCATGGTGACGTGCGCCTCTCGTCCATTTGCGAGTTTCACTGGAGCCTGGCCGACCTCGACCACGTCTTCGGAGGGAAGCAGCCTCATGCCGTAGACCAACGTCAGATTCGCCATACTTTGATTTTACGACGTTCGCGGTGGCCTTCGCGACCTTGCGTCGCTTTTTGAAATTTAGAATTCTGGGCGCTCTCATTTAGAATTCCGGCGTGCCTAGAATTCCGATTCTCCAACTATCCATCAGCATGATTGCGATTATTTGTGCGGCCGGGGTGATGGGGCAGCAGCAGCCCGAGGCGGCGGCCTCGCAACAACCTCAGGTCAAGGTCAATATGCTGAATGTCTGCACGCCCTCTGCCGAAGAGCAGAAGGAGATTGCGGCCGCGCTGGCGAAGATCCCGAAGCAACCGTTATTCGACGCGGACTTCGAGGTGTCGCGCGGACGCTCGACCTTGACCGACATGCCCACCATGCTGGAAGCCGGAGCGGCCGGCCATGTTGCGGGTGAGCCCTCGATTGCGAACTATGTGCGCATCCGGCGTGAGTTCTCAGTGCAGGCAATGTTTTCGAGCGTGCAGTACTCGTTCAGCAACGACGGCGTGAACATGATCGAAACACTGGTGCTGCACGTGCGTGATCCGAAGGACCTGATTCAGGTCTCGCTGGAGGACAGCGCTTCGGCGGTCACGAGTTCCACAACGATGCTGAGCGTGAATACGCCCGCCAGCCGCATGCGGTTGGAGCGGTTTGGCAAGCCTTCGGTGGCGCTGGCTCGCTGCCAGGAGACGGCTGCCGGACCTGCGCCAAATCAAAGTGCGTATGAGCCTTTGTTCCACAGCGCTTCGGAAGTGCTCGCGAACTATAGGACGCTGCTGGGAGTGAAGAAAGTTGTTCCAGATGAATTGGCGAAAATCAGCGCTGAGTCGAAGCCCGTGGCTCCGCCAAAATCCAAGATGATGAAGCCTACGCAACCGCAGAAGTGAGGCGCATAAGGAAAAGCTGCGAGAAGGCAGCTGTGCATCGTAATCGGGAACTTGCCATCTAATTTGCTAGCACGAAACTATCCATGAGCGAAACTCGGAACGTTGTGATTATCGGGTCCGGATGCTCCGGACACACGGCAGCCCTGTACACCGCACGCGCGAACCTGAAGCCGCTGGTCATTGAGGGCCACGAACCGGGCGGACAACTCTCCATGACCACCATGGTGGAGAATTTCCCCGGGTTCCCCGAAGGAATTATGGGGCCGCAGCTGGTCGAGAACATGCGTAAGCAGGCGGAGCGGTTCGGGGCGGAATATCGCATGGCGCACCTGACCAGCGCCAATCTCAGCCAAAGACCATTTGTGCTACACCTCGGTCATCAACAGATTCACACGCAGACTCTGATCATTGCCAGTGGTGCTTCGGCTCGATGGCTAGGGTTGCCGCACGAGCAACACCTGATCGGGCATGGGGTATCGTCATGCGCGACCTGCGACGGATTCTTCTTCTCGGGGAAAGAAATCGTGGTTGTCGGAGGCGGCGACTCTGCGATGGAAGAGGCGCTCTTTCTTACGAGATTTGCGACGAAGGTGACGATTATTCACCGTCGCGATGCGTTTCGCGCTTCGAAGATCATGCTGGAAAGGGCGCAGAAGCATGAAAAGATCCAGTTCCTGCTCGACACAATCGTCGAGGACGTATATGACGCCGGCAAGAATGAGGTGACCGGGCTCAAATTGAAGAATGTGAAGACCGGAAAGGTCTGGGACTTTCCGACTAGCGCACTGTTCCTGGGAATCGGGCACGAACCCAACGCCAAGATGTTTGCCGGCCAGCTTGACATGGATTCCGAGGGGTACCTGAAGACCCACAATTATGTGTTAACGCGTGTTCACGGAGTCTTCGCCTGCGGGGATGTGCAGGACCGGCGGTATCGGCAGGCCATTACGGCAGCGGGCACCGGTTGCATGGCGGCCATGGAAGTAGAGAAGTTTCTGGAAGAGCACGGCAAATGAGAATTGTTCTTCTCTCGAAACCGTGAAAATCAGTGAAAACAAAGCCATAGGCATAAGTGCCATTACTTCCGTGATCTTCGGCGAGAAGCTGCCATTCATTAGACTGTTCTCACCATGAATCCCCTGATGCGGCGGGGTACCCTTGCGGTACTATTTATTGCTACGGTATTTGTTTTGCCTATCAGCGCCCAGGAATCCAGCGGCGGCTCCAGAAAAGTCCTGGTTCAAACTCCTGCGGTATACCCGACACTAGCCCATTCCATGAATATCCGAGGGACGGTGAAACTCCAGGCTCAAGTTGCACCCAACGGTAGCGTGAAGAAAATCGACGTTCTGGGCGGCCATCCACTGCTGACCCAGAGCGCCGTTACGGCCGTGGGACACTGGAAGTTTGAGCCCGCGCCGCACGAAACGAAGGAAGCGGTAGAAATAAAGTTTGATCCCCAATAGCCGCGGGCGGGATCGCCGTTTGGTAACGTCCTGGTAACCGTAACTAGCACTTCGCGGCAACGGCTGTAGGCCGTGCCCTTTCAAATCAGGCTCACGCGATGCAAGGGTCACTCCCTTTTGCGTTCTTCCAGAGGTAGGCTGAGTCGGGGCCGGTTCGAGACCCTGGAGTTACGAGACTCAACGGAGCACTCTCAGGAAACTTCGGGGGATCGCTACATGCACGCTCGCTTGGTCTGCATTTTTGTCTTCTGCTGCAGTCTGTTTGCACAACAGGCTTCTCAACCATCACTCACCATCTACAACCAGGATTTCGCCGTGGTCCGGCAAGATGTGCCGCTGGATCTGAAGTCGGGCGTAAACCAGGTCAATGTGAATGACATCTCCATGCACCTGGAGCCGGATTCGGTGATCCTGCGGGATCCCTCGGGCCGCCACGTCATCAATGTGCTGGAGCAGAATTACCGCAACGATCCGGTTTCGCAGTTTTCACTGCTATCGCTATACGAGGGCCGCACCATTGATTTCGAGATGCCCGACCACTCGATGATGAAAGGAAAAGTGATTCGCAGCGGGTTCGTCCGACCGGACTACTTCAATGTGAATGGTTACAACCAGGGCTATCCAGCGCAGGAAGAACCGATCGTTGAGATCGGCGGCCAGTTGCGCTTCGGTCTCCCTGGGACACCGATCTTTCCTGATCTCACCGGAGAGACCATCCTGAAGCCGCGGCTGGAATGGGTGATCGCCAGTGACAAAGCGGGGAGATTTCCCGCCGAGCTTTCGTATGTCACCGGGGGCATGAGTTGGAAAGCGGACTACAACATTGTTGCGCCGGAGAAGAGTGATCTGGTCGACATTGTGGGCTGGGTCACGATGGACAACCGTAGCGGCCACACTTTTGAGAATGCCCGCATCAAGCTCATGGCAGGCGACGTGAACAAGATTCAGCCAGGGATGGAGTATAGGGGCGCCGCGCAAAAGGCTGCCATCTATGGGGCGATGGATGCGATGTCTCCTCCGGTTACCGAAAAGAGTTTTGACGAATACCATCTCTACACTCTTGAGCACAGCACGACGCTGCGCGATCGCGAGACCAAGCAGGTGGAATTCATCCATGCATCAGGCGTTGCGACGAAGCAACTCTATATTTATGACGGGGCGAAGATCGATCCGAATCGCTACAACGGGTGGAACTGGGAGAATATTCGCAACGATCATTCCTACGGGACGGAATCCAATCCCAAAGTTTGGGTGATGCGCGAGTTCGTGAACTCGGAGGCGAATCACCTGGGCATGCCGTTGCCCAAGGGGCGAGTCCGCTTTTATCGGCACAATGACGACGGCCAGGTGGAATTCACCGGCGAGAACATGATCGACCACACGCCCAAGGACGAAGCGATTCGCATCTACACCGGTAACGCGTTTGACGTGACGGGCGAGCGCCGGCGCACGAACTACACGG
>Ga0210405_10002604_pt1 | contig 18576 bp, 12 predicted proteins | sample IncBWH11MmetaG_FD_155492 | JGI IMG/M metagenome (GOLD analysis project Ga0210405, IMG submission 155492) | Forest soil microbial communities from Barre Woods Harvard Forest LTER site, Petersham, Massachusetts, United States - Inc-BW-H-11-M | ecosystem: Environmental > Terrestrial > Soil >... | reverse complement strand
GATCCATACCTCTTCGAAGAGGACGATCATTTACGGCGCATTGGCGGCGAAGGCTGCCACGATGGCGGTTCCGGATTTGAAGAGCGTGACGCTGAAGGACCCAAAAACCTACAAGATCATCGGCAAAGCGACGATGGGCGTGGATGTGCCGTTGATCGTGGCGGGAAAGCCGATTTACAGCATTGATTTTCGGGTGCCGGGAATGTTGTGGGCGGTGTATGAGAAGTGCCCGGTGTTCGCCGGAAAGATTGTCAGCGCGAACGTGGACGAAATCAAATCACTGCCGGGCGTGAAGCAGGCGTTCGTGGTGGAGGGGACTTCGGAGCTTTTGGGATTGCATGCGGGCGTGGCGATTCTTGCTGAAAACTGGTGGCAAGCGAACAGCGCGCGGAAGAAATTGCAGATCAAGTGGGAGGAGGGAACCACCGCGCAGCAGAGCAGCGAGGGATTCGCGCGACGAGCACAGGAACTTTCCAAACAAGCGCCGGCCGTGATGCTGCGCAAGGATGGAGACGCGGAGAAGGAGCTGCAATCGGCAGCTAGGGTGGTTGAAGCAGCGTATGAATACCCGTTTCTGGCGCACGCGCCGATGGAACCGGAGAATTGCCTGGCGCATTTTCATGATGGCAAGCTGGAATTCTGGTCACCAAGCCAGACGCCGGAATCGGGCCGGCTGCAGGTGTCGAAGGTTTTGGGAATTCCGCACGACGACATTATTGTGCATCTGAAACGCGCGGGCGGGGGATTTGGGCGGCGGCTGACAAACGATTACATGCTGGAGGCGGCGGCGATTGCGAAGCAGGCGGGCGTTCCGGTGAAGCTGTTGTGGACGCGCGAGGACGATTTTCATCACGATCATTACCGGCCGGCGGGATTTCATTTTCTGAAGGGCGGAGTGGACGCTTCGGGAAAAGTGGTGGCTTGGAAGAATCACTTTGTGACGTTTGGGGAGGGCGAGACATTCGCTCCTTCGGCGAATATTCCCGGCAACGAATTCCCAGGGACGTTTTTGGCAAATTTTCATTTTGGGGCTTCGCTGATGCCGTTGGGCGTGCCGACTTATGCGCTGAGGGCGCCGCGAAGCAATGCTTTCTCGTGGGTGTTCCAGTCATTTACCGACGAGCTTGCGTATGCGGCGGGGAAAGATCCCGTGGAGTTCCGGCTGGAGTTGTTGGGACTGCCGCGCGTCACAACGCCAGATGTAAAGCCGGATCCATTTTCGAGCAACATGGATGGGGCGCGAATGCAGGGCGTGATGCGGCTCGTGGCGGAAAAATCTGGTTGGGGCAAGAGGACATTGGCGAAGGGCACGGGGATGGGCGTGGCGTTTCAGTTTTCGCATCGCGGATATTTTGCGGAGGTGGTGGAGCTGAGCGTGGACGCGAAGAATGCGGTGCGCGTGAACAAGGTTTGGGTGGCGGGAGATATCGGGAGCCAGATCATCAATCCCAGTAACGCGGACAATCAGGTGCGCGGGGCGGTGCTGGAGGGATTGAGCTCGGTAATGAGTTATGAAATTACGATTGACCGGGGACGCGCGGTGCAGAGCAATTTTCATGAGTACACGCCGATGCGGATGAATCAGTTGCCGCGGGAGATTGAGGTGCATTTTCTGCGGACGGATAATCCGCCGACGGGATTGGGAGAGCCGGCGCTGCCGCCGGTGCTTCCGGCGGTGTGCAATGCGATTTTTGCGGCTACAGGGAAGAGAATTCGGTCGCTGCCGTTGGCGAAACACGGATATAGCTGGGCCTGAAACCAAAAGGCGCCCGCCTCAGAAGGCGGCCGCTACAAATACAAGAACCCGCATTACATCGGTGGTGGGATTTCGAGGTTGCGAACCAGCCAAGGGACCAGGATTTTGCGGAAGATTACCGGGTCGGGCCAGATTTTCACCTGACGGCCGAGGTGGCCGCCTTGTGGATTGATCCAGGCTTCTTTCGGAACGTCGCCGCTGCTCAGGAGCAGGTAGGCGTCGGAGATCGGCACCTGGGTATCGAGCGCGCCGGCGATGATTAGCATCGAGGTTGTCGGCTTCCCCAATAAATGTTGGTTTACGAGAGAAAGTTTGGGGAGGATCTCGCCCAGGTCCTCGATTTTGTTGGCGCCTTCGAAGATGGACATCAATGCCGGGCCTAGGCCGAAGAGATATTCGCGGTTGCCCAGGGTCTTTTGCAGGACGAAATTTTTCTCGAAGGTGGCGTCCACCGGCGGCGACTGCGCGACCACGGCTTTCAGGCGGGCGCGTTCCACAATGGAAAGCTTTGTGGCCCAGTAGGCGCCGAAGCTCTGGCCATCGACGCCGATGCGGGTTTTGTCCACCTCGGGCCGCGTTTGCAGGTAGTCGATGACTTTGGAGAACATGCGGTCGGCGGTTTCGCTGGCCTTGACGGGCGCCTGGCCGGTGCCGGGCGAATCTACGCCGATGTAGCCGATGCCGGAGTTCAGGACCACGCCAAAATTTTCGGTCAGGTCTTCTTTGCGGCTGTCGAGTCCGCTGATGGCGATGACGACGGGCACGGGGCCCTTGGCGTTTTTGGGCATGCGGAGGTAGCCGACGATTTCGGATCCTTCGAATGGAATGTGGACGACTTCGAGAGGCGGGTCCATCATTTTCGCGTGGGCCAGGAAGGCTTCGAGCGCTTTGGCGTAGGCGCGCTTTTTGCCGGCGGAAGCAGGGACTGGCCAGCGAGCAAAGGAATAGAGGCGCCAGGCGCGGACGAAATCCTTGTCGGCCTGGGCGGGATTGCTTGATAGCAGGGAGTTCCCTTCCGTCATGTAGCGGTCGGCGACTGCGCTGAAGGCGGCGGCCCATTCGTCGTTGTCGGTGGTCTTGATGTTGGTGAAGGCTTCGCGGACGTCGGCGGGATCGAGGCCGATGAGCGGGTACATTCCGTTTTCGGCGCGCTTGATGGCTTCGGTTTTAACTTCGTCGAGTGTGCGTTCTTTTTGCGGCTGCTGAGCGCGGCTGCCGGGCGCCAGTGCGATCAAGATCAGACCTGCAAGCAAGCATTGAAATCTTTGTCGCAAAGAGATTCTCCTCATGGTGGTTACTTCGCTTTCGTGAGCGCCGCCTGGTAGTACGACGGGTCGTAGTATTTGTCGGGCGAGGGAGGATGGCCGCCCCATTGGCCTTCCACCTCGGCGCGCAGCTTCAGAACGTTTTCGAAGCCGCGGAGGTCGAACTGTGCGTCTTTGGCGAAGCCGCCGGGGTGCGTGATGCTGATGTCGTAGTCTTCGGCGGCGATTTCCGGGGCGAGGTGATATTGGGCCGCAAGAAGTTCGATGACTTGCTGCTTGTTCGCAGGGTTAAGAAGCCAGCGCTGGGCTTCGATGCAGGCGGAGAGAAACGCGATAAGAAGTTCGCGGTGATCTTTCGCCCACGCACGCTGGGTGAAGATGCCTGCGGCTTGATAGGGGCCGATCAGCTGCTGGACGGAGCCGAGACTTACAAAACCTTCCCTCTTGGCTACCAACGAGACTGGCGGCCCGAGCATGGAGCCGGCAAACTCCTTTTGCTCGCGCATGGCGATGAGGCGCTGCGGGGTGGCGCCGAAAGGTTTGATCTCGTAGTCCTTGCCGGCGGCGAGGCCGCTGAGCGAAAGGATTTTTTTCATTTGGAGCGCGTAGGCTGTGTTCGGCGCGTCGACGATTAGCGTTTTGCCGCGGAGGTCCGCGATGGACTTGATGTCCTTCTGGGCGATGAGTTCGTTTTGCGAGCCTTCGCCGCCCATGACGATGACGACGTCCTGGTGGGCGAGTTCGACCATGGCGACGGCGTTGTCGACCGCCAGGTAGGCGACGTCGCCCTTTCCGGCGGCGAGGTCGGCGCGTAATTCGTCGGAATTTTTCTTGTTGTCGTTGATGACTTCGACGCCGTATTTGGCGAAGAGGCCTTGCTTGTCGGCAACGACGAATTGGATCGGGCGCCCCAGTAAGGTGAGAACGTGAATTTGCTGGGGCGTGGTGGTCTGCGCGCGTGCTCCACTGCAAAGGAGAAGCGCGCAGACAGCAATGCTCGATTTAAAACAAAAGATGGGCTTCATTGGCATTCTCCTGGCGAGCGGAATCAGGGCGCACCTTCGTTGAGTTTGTCGAGCGACCATTCTGTCACAGGCATGGGGTCGAGGATCGGTTTGCCGAGGTTGGGGCAACTGAGCGCATAGAGGCCGGTGTCGGTGGCGGCCCAGATGATGTTGCGGTCCCATTCGATGAAGACGTTGTCCACGGTGCGGTCGTAGCTGCCGAATTTCTTGAGGTCGCCGCCCTGCGGTGGGACGAAATAGGCCACTTCTTCGGGCTTGTAAAGGTCGCCGATATCGTAGCAGCGAAGTCCGGCGATGAAATAGGAATAGGCGGTGAATTCCTGGCGGGGTTTTCCCGGCGCTTTAAGGTGCGGCGGATTGTGCGCGCCGAAGCGTCCGCGCTTGAAACAGAAATCGCGGTAGGGAGCTTCGGGAGGAGGCACGGGGCGCGGAAGTTGCGCGACTGGGACGGGATGCGCTTCGTCGCGGATATCAATGACCCAGTTGGGCAGATAGATCTGGTTGCAATCGGAGTTGGTGGTTTCGCCGTTGGTGATGACGAAGCCGCGATCCAGGATGCCGCAGTAGATGGTGTGGAACGCGATGCCCATGCCGGAATATTGCGCGGGCGGTTCGAAGCGGCCGATTTCTTTTTGGTGCTGGGGGTCGGAGAGATCGAGGATGATGAAGCCGTTGCATCCGAATGCGCCGTAACCGCGATTGCCGCCGTCTTCAAGTCTTTTCGGAACGTAGACTGGGCCGTGAAGGCCGGCGAAGGGAGTTTGATCCGCTACTACTTTGGGCGGAACGAGCTTGGACCAGATCCACTTGTTGTATTCGGCTTCTTCACCTTTGCGGGAGCCGGGAACCCACCACATGGAAACTTCCTTGGCGCTTGCCGGGTCAGAGGCGTCGACGATCATGTTGCCATTTACCAGTTCGCGGAAGTAAGACGGTTGGTGAATGAAGGTTTCGTCGGGAGCGGTGTCGAGATAGGCGTATTTGCCGCCGTCGTAATAGTTGCGATGGGTGCCCTGGCCGGTTGCGCCTGTGCTGAATTCGGAGAGTTTCACGATTTTGGAGGGGTCGGTGGCGTCGTAAAAGCGCACGCCGCGCAGGCCTTTGAAGTTTTTGCGCTTGTCGTCGAGGTGCGGGTCGTCGTACTTACCCATGGGGGCTTCGGGAGTGGAATCGGTGATGGGCGTCCCAGCGCCGGTCATGAGGATCCACTTTTTGAGGCTTTTGTTGTAGGCGACCTGGACCTGGTAGCCCTCAAAGCCGCCTTTGTTGAACATGGTGGGCTTGCGGACGTTGCTGACGTCGAGGACATCTCCTTGCTGAAAAATGTAGCGGCGGTCGCCGACGGACATCATCTGAATCTTGCCGTGGCGCGTCTCCCCGGTTCCGAAATGGGCGAGGACCTCCATGTTGCGGATGTACATGCGGCGATCGAGGTAGGAGATGCTATTGGGGCTGGGATGGCCGTGGTGATCGGCGAAAGCAGAGAGAGGCGAGCTTGCGAGAGCCAGTCCGGCACCGGCCGCCGTGCGGAGGAAACTGCGGCGAGAGGGGGCGGAGAGACTTTCCCGGGAATCTTGCTTGGCGTCAGGTTGCACTTGGGGCGGACGGGCAGCTTTCTTTTGTTTCATTCGTGACTCCTTGGATTGGGCCCGGCGGGCACCTTGCCCCGGCGACAGGCTCCTCGGTGACCGGGCTATTTGCCAAGGCTCGAGAAGGCATATCCCGGGAGCCGAGAGGGGCAAGTGCCAAGTCCCACCGTAAAGAGGTAGGACCCCTGTACCACTCTGCGAGGAGGGGTGTCAACGATTAAATTCGATGAATCATAAATATCGATGCTTGGGGTGTACAAGAAGGGTCTGATTTGGTATGTTGGTAGGACCAATTGGGATTCTTGAAGTCGAATCCTTCCGAACGGCCCACGCATCTGGGCCAGGTAGCGTTGGGGAGGCCAACCATGGCGATCGCCACAATCAACCCAGCAACAGGGCAAGTGATCAAGTCCTTTGACCCGCTGAGCAGCGCGGCCATTGAAGCAAAACTCCAGAAAGCCATAGAGACGTTTGCCACCTATCGCCATGTGCCGTTTGCACAGCGCGCGCAGTGGATGCTGAAGGCCGCGAGCATTTTGGAGAATGAGAAAGAAGCCTTCGGCAAGGTGATGACGACGGAGATGGGTAAGACGCTGCGATCCGCGGTGGACGAAGCGGCGAAGTGCGCGTGGGTGTGCCGTTATTACGCGGAGAATGCGGAGCGGTTTCTGGCGGATGAGGTGGTGGAGACGGGAGCGAAGCAGAGCTACATCCGGTATCAGCCGCTGGGGCCGGTGCTGGCGGTGATGCCGTGGAATTTCCCGTTCTGGCAGGTGCTGCGTTTTGCAGCGCCGGCGCTGATGGCGGGAAATGTGGGGTTGCTGAAGCACGCGTCAATCGTGCCGCAGAGCGCGCTGCTGATTGAAGAGTTGTTTCACCGGGCGGGTTTCCCGGATGGCGCGTTTCAGACGCTGCTGATTGGTTCGAAGGAAGTGGACAAGATTCTGGGCGATCCGCGGGTGATGGCGGCAACGCTTACAGGCAGTGAACAAGCGGGTATTGAGGTGGGCATAGGGGCAGCGAAGAGGATCAAGAAAGTCGTGTTGGAGCTTGGCGGGAGCGATCCTTTCATCGTGATGCCGAGCGCGAATCTGGAGACGGCTACCAGCATGGCGGTGAAGGCTAGGATTTTCAATAACGGGCAATCGTGCATCGCGGCGAAGCGGTTCATCGTGGCCGAGAGCATCGCGGAAAAGTTTGAAACGCTGTTTGCGCAAAAGATGGCCGCGCTGAAGGTGGGCGACCCGTTTGATGAGAGCACGGAAGTGGGGCCGCTTTCGACACCGGACGGCGTTGCGGACCTCGATCGTGATGTGCGCAAATCCGTGGAAGCCGGGGCGAAGATTTTGACAGGTGGAAAACCGCTGAACCGGCCGGGGAATTTTTATGCGCCGACTGTGTTGGTGAACATCCCGAAGGATTCGCCGGCTTACAAGGAAGAGATGTTTGGGCCGGTGGCGAGTGTGTTTCGCGCGAAAGACATCAATGATGCGATTCGAATTGCGAACGACAGCCGGTTCGGGCTGGGCGCCAGCGCTTGGACCAACGATGCCGCCGAGCAGCGGAAATTCATCAATGAACTTGACGCGGGGATGGTGTTCATCAACAAAATGGTAGCTTCGGATCCGCGGATACCGTTCGGAGGGGTCAAGTGGTCAGGCCACGGACGGGAGCTGGGAGCCTGGGGAATCCGGGAGTTTACGAATATCAAGACGGTGTGGGTAGAACAGGGCTAGGGTGGTGGGTAAGAAAGGGTTGCGGAGGAGGGGCGGGAATGGTAGCTTGGTCCGACAACTCGACCATATCTCGATCTGCCTGGTTCGCCACCTACGATGTCCCCTACCGCGCGGGGTTCAGATCAATGCGTCGACTGACTCGGTGCGGCTTCGGAGGTTGAGATGTACAAAATCATTCGGTCCTCTCGCCTTTACGAACAAATCGTCCAGCAGGTTGAGGAATCGATCCACAAAGGTGCTCTGAAGCCGGGGGATCAGTTGCCTCCTGAGCGCGAACTTGCGGAGCAGTTTGGCGTGAGCCGGACGGCGGTGCGCGAAGCGGTGAAGACGCTGCGCGAGAAGGGATTGGTGGAAGCTTATCCGGGGCGCGGGACGTTTATTACGGACGGAAGTTCGAACACGATGAAGCAGTCGCTGCACCGGATGATGCGCTCTGGAAATGAGGGGTTCGCGTTTCTGGCGGAGGTTCGGGAGATTCTGGAGCCGGAGATTGCCGCTCTCGCGACGACGCGCGCCGACCAGGAAGTTCTGGCGGCGATGAAGGAACAGGTGGTGGTGATGGACGGGTCGAAGACGGATCCGGAGGCGTACATCGAGGCGGACCTGGACTTTCATCTGGCACTGGCGGAGGCGGCCGGGAATCCGATTATTCTTTCGCTGATTGATTCGATCGTTGGGTTGTTGCGCGAACAGCGCATGGGGATTTTCCAGGTGAAGGGCGGGCCGGAGCGCGGGCAGTATCACCACAAAAAGATTCTGGAGGCCATCGAGCACCGGGATTCCGCCGGCGCACGGGAGGCGATGAAGGCGCACTTGAAGCAGGTGCGAGAGGATTCGCGGAACGCGCCGAGCGAATAAATTCAAAAGAGAGTTGGCGCGAGAGCGATTCGGGAGAGGTGAGGTCTTGGCTAAATTAGGGTTTGTGGGCCTGGGAATGATGGGCAGCGAAATGGTGAACCGGCTGCTCAGCAAAGGGCACAGCGTTACGGGGTATAACCGGACGCGTTCGAAGGCGGAGTGGCTGATCAAGAAGGGGATGAAGTGGGCGGATTCGCCGCGGGCCGTGGTGGCGGAATCCGATGTGGTTCTTTCGATGGTGACGAATTCGGCGGCGCTCGGGGCCGTGATGAACGGGCCGGACGGCATGATTGCCGCGGTCACGCGCGGGAAATTGTTCGCGGATATCAGCACGGTGAGTCCGGCATTCAGCCGTGAGATCGCGGCAAAGATTCGGGAAAGGGGCGGAGACATGGTGGACGCGCCCGTGTCCGGGAGCGTGATCACGCTGCAGGAGGGGAAACTCTCCGTGATGGTTGGCGGGCGCAAGGAAACGTTTGAAAAAGTGAAGCCGTTGTTGCTGGATATCGGGCCGAAGGTGACTCATGTGGGCGGCAACGGGCTGGCACTGGTGATGAAGATTGGAACGAATTTGAGCCTGGCGGTGCAGATGTTGGCGTTTAGCGAAGGCGTGCTGCTAGCGGAGAAGAGCGGGATCGCGCGCGAAGTGGCGGTGGATGTTCTGACGCACAGTGTGATTGCGTCGCCGATGGTGCAATATCGCGGGCCGTTCGTGTTGAAGCAGCCGGCGGAAGCGTGGTTCAACGTCAACATGATGCAGAAGGATATGTTGCTGGCGCTGGAACTGGGGAGGCAACTGGATGTGCCGATGCCGACGACGGCGGTGACGAATGAGTTTTTGACCGCGGCGCGAGGCATGGGGCTGGTGGAAAAGGATTTTGCGGTGGTGTTTGATGTGTTGGCACAAATGTCCGGGGTGAAGGCATGAAGACGATTACGGATCCTGCGAAGACAGAGAGCGGTGTGGCAGCGGAATTTGGGCTGCGGCTGTACCGGCAGATGGTGCGCATCCGGCTGTTTGAAGAACAGGTGAACGAACTCTATACGCGCGCGTTGATGCCGGGGCTGGCTCACCTTTACATCGGCGAGGAAGCGGTTGCGGTGGGGATTTGCGAGGCGCTAAAGAATACGGATTACGTCACCAGCACGCACCGAGGGCACGGGCATTGCCTGGCGAAGGGGGCGACGCCGGACCGGATGTTTGCGGAGCTTTTGGGCAAGGAAGCGGGGTATTGTCGGGGCAAAGGCGGATCCATGCACATTGCGGATCCGGCGACGGGAAATCTTGGGGCGAATGCAATCGTTGGCGGCAGCGCGGGAATTGCGACCGGCGCGGCGTTGACTGCGAAGCGTTTGAAGACGGATCAGGTGGCGGTTTGTTTTTTTGGAGAGGGCGCACTTGGGCAGGGCGTGCTTTATGAAGTGATGAACCTGGCGGCGCTGTACAAGCTGCCGGTGATTTATGTTTGCGAGAACAATCTCTACACGGAATATACGCATTTTTCGGAAACGACTGCCGGGGACATTCTGGCGCGGGGAACTGCGTTTGGAGCGTATGCGGAAAGCGTGGACGGGCAGGATGTTCGCGCGGTCCATGCCGTGGCGCAGAAGCTGGTGAGCAGGGCGCGGCGCGGCGAGGGACCTTCGCTGCTGCTTTGCAACACGTATCGCTACACCGGGCATCACGTGGGCGACATCAATCGCGAATATTACCGGTCGAAGCAGGAAGAGCAGGAGTGGAAGACCAAGCGGGATCCCATCAAGAACATGGGTGAGTGGCTGGCCACGCAGAAGCTGGCCGATGCGGGTGCGCTGCAGAAAATTGAAACGGAAGTGCGGGAAGAGATGAAGGTCGCCGTTGAGTTTGCCATTGCCGCGCCGTATCCGGGTGTCGAGGAGGTCGACCAGGACGTTTATGCCTGAAACAGCGATTCGGGAATTGACTTTTGCGCAAGCGGTCCGCGAAGCGCTTGCGGAGGAGATGCGGCGCGATCCGCGCGTGTGCATTTTTGGGGAAGACGTGGCAGAGGCGGGGACACCATTTAAGGTGTTGTCCGGCTTGGTGGAAGAGTTTGGTTCGGAACGCGTTCTGGACACACCGATTTCGGAAGCGGGATTCACGGGAATGGGCGTGGGCGCGGCGATGACCGGCTTGCGGCCCGTTGTGGACATTATGTTTGGGGATTTTCTGACGTTGACGATGGATCAACTGGTGAACCAGGCAGCGAAAGTTCACTACATGTCGGGCGGAACGTGGAAAGTGCCGATGGTGCTGCGGACGACTCTTGGGGCCACGAGGCGGTCGGCGGCGCAGCACTCGCAATCGCTGCATGCGTGGCTTTGCCATGTGCCGGGGCTAAAGGTGGCTATGCCTTCGACACCTTATGACGCGAAGGGTTTGCTGAAAACCGCGATACGCGACGACAACCCCGTGATTTTTTTTGAAGACAAGATGATGTACAAGCAGAAAGGCGCGGTGCCGGCGGAGGAGTATACGATTCCGTTTGGAGTTGCGGACGTGAAGCGCGAGGGAGAAGACATTACGCTGGTGGCGACGAGCAGCATGGTGGAAGTGGCGCTAGGTGCGGCGAAACTTCTCGAGGGAATTGGCATCAGCGCCGAGGTGATTGACCCGCGGACGATGTGGCCGCTGGACGAGAAGACGCTTGTGGAGTCGGCGAAGAAAACTTCGCGGGCGATCGTGATTGATGAAGGATACGGGCGTTATGGCGTGACCGGCGAGATCGCTTCGGTGATTGCCGAGGGCGCATTCTTTAATCTCGAGGCGCCGGTGAAGCGGATGGGGGCAATGCATGTGCCGATTCCCTTTTCGCCGCCGCTGGAAGACGTCACCGTACCCACGGAGCAAACGGTATTTGACGCGGCACGCGTACTTTGCGGAAAAGCCTGAAACGATTCGGACGGGAGGCGTAGCGTGGCACTGAAGACATACGGCCCGATGGCGGTGGATTGGGAAAACCGCATCGATTTTGACCGCTTGCGCAAGGAACGGCTGGCGCGGGCGAAGGCATTGCTGGCGAAGTCCGAGATGGGCGCGCTGCTCTGCTTCGACATGAACAACGTGCGGTATATCACCGCGACGCACATTGGCACGTGGGCGCAGGACAAGATCAGCCGGTTTTGCCTGCTGCCCCAGAACGGCGAGCCGATCCTGTGGGATTTCGGTTCGGCGGCGCGGCATCACCAGCAGAATTGCCCGTGGCTTGGCGATAGGTCGCGGCCGGGGATTCCACTTTTGCGCGGGGCGATGTCGCCGGAGATGGGCCGCGCGGAAAATGTGGCGAAGAAGATCAAACGGGAGTTGGAGGTACACGGGCTGCTGAATGAGCCGCTGGGGATTGACGTTGTGGAGCCGCCGATTCTGTTTGCGCTGCAAAAAGAAGGAATCAAGATTGTTGACGGGCAACAACTGATGTCCGATGCGCGGGTGATCAAGACGCAAGACGAAATTTCCTTACTGAACCATTCCGCGATGATGGTGGATGCGGCTTACGACGAGTTGTATCGCGCGATGAAGCCGGGGATGAGCGAAAACCAGGCTGTAGGGCTGGCGAGCAAAGTGCTGTACGACCTGGGCTCGGAATACGTGGAAGCGGTGAACGCGATTTCCGGCGAGCGCTGCAATCCGCACCCGCATGTGTTCAGCGATCGCGTGCTGCGGCCGGGCGACCCGGTGTATTACGACATCTTGCATTCCTACATGGGCTACCGCACGTGCTACTACCGGTGCTTTTCGATTGGATACGCTTCGCACGCGATGATTGATGCCTACAAACAGTGCCGCGATTATCTGGATGCGGCGATTGAACTGGTGCGGCCGGGGCGGACGACGGCCGAGATCGCGTCGGTGTGGCCGAAGGCGCAGGAGTTTGGTTTTCCGGATGAAGAGGCGGCGTTTGCGCTGCAATTCGGGCACGGGATTGGATTGGCGATCTGGGAAAAGCCGGTGATCAGCCGGATGGTTTCGCTGGAGCACTCGCACGAAATCAAGCCGGGGATGGTGTTTGCGCTGGAAACATTCTGGCCTTCGAAGGATGGATGGAGCGCGGCGCGCATTGAGGAAGAGATTGTGGTGACGGAGACGGGCCACGAAGTGATCACGCGTTTCCCGGCGGAGCAATTACTGGTGGCGGGCGCACACTACTTCACGGTGAACGGCCCGCTTTCGACGACGCGCGAGAATGAGGCGGCCCCCAGCAAGCATGTGAAAGAGATGGTGGCGGGCGCGAAGAGAGAAGGAGTGGCGGCCTCGGATTGATTGGCTGAATCCCGGCTCCCAGGAAAACTATGGCGATCAGCGTGGTGATGCCTGCGCTGGAAATGGCGCAGGAAAACGGAAAACTTTTGGCTTGGCGCAAGAAGGAAGGTGAAAGCGTCAGCAAGGGCGAGCCTTTGCTGGAAATTGAAACCGATAAAGCGGTGGTGGAAGTGGAAGCGCCTGGAGACGGGATTCTGGCGGGGATTACGGCGGAAGTGGGAGCGGTGATTCCGGTTGGGGAGACAATTGCTTGGCTGGTGGCTCCGGGCGAGAAACCGCCGGCTAAGGCGGCGACGGTTGCACCTGTAGCGCGGGGGACGAGTGCGGCGCAGGCTGGTGCGGTGGCGGCTCCAGCACAAGCTAAACCGGCGGCTGTGGCGGGCGCGGCTGCTCAAATTTCGCCGAAGGCGCGGCGGTTGGCGAAGGAACTTGGGGTGGACATTGCGCAGATTCGGGGTAGCGGCCCCGATGGCACGATTACATCGGAAGATGTGCAGGCGGTAGCAAATGCCAAGGGCGCTGCTGCTCCCGCCGTTGCGGGTGCGGCAACGGCGGTGCAAGAACCGCTGAGCCAGTTGGCGCGGTTGATGGCAGCGCGGATGACGCAGAGCTGGACGAGCGTGCCGCACTTTTTTCTGGTGAAGAACGTGGATGCGGGCGCGCTGATCGCTGCGCAGAAGAAATTGAGCCAAGGGAGCGCGGCGGGTACTGCTCCTACGATTACGGATCTGCTGATTAAGGTGATTGCGCGCGTGCTGGAGAAGCATTCGAGGATGAATGCAAGCTGGAATGGAGATGGAATCCGGTTGAATACGGATATCAATATCAGCGTGGCGATGGCGGTGAAGGACGGCGTGGTGGGCGCGGTGATTCCGAATGCGAACAAGCAGCCGATTGCCGCGCTTTCGGCTTTGCGGCGTGAGTTGACGGAACGCGCGCGGGCGGGCCGGTTGCGCCCTGCGGACATCAGCGGCGGAACATTTACCCTGAGCAATCTGGGCATGTATAAGGTGGATGCGTTTACAGCGATCATCACGCCGCCGCAGTGCGCGATTCTGGCCGTTGGCGCGATCGCGGACGCCGTGGTGCCGGTGGATGGGAAGCCGGGCATCCGGCCGATGATGACCATGACGCTTTCGAGTGACCATCGGGTGGTGGATGGAGCGCGGGCGGCGGAATTTCTTGGCGAGCTGGCCGGCGCCATTCGCGAACCGGAAAAGTGGCTGTAAGGCGGCGCCTGCAAGAATCTCTGTGAGAGGGGTGTAGTTTGCCATCCACGACCTGTTCTCGGCCCCGGCTATGACCGCGCCTACCGGAACGAAGAAACCTCTCTATCTTAATCCAACTGCTCAAGTGCTTTTCGCCGTGGCCGCTGCCGTGGTGCTCGGATATTTTCGTCCGGCAACGGCGATGGCGATGAAGCCGCTGGGGGACGGGTTCATCCGGCTGATCACGATGATCATCACGCTGATTATTTTCTGCACCGTGGTGACGGGCATTGCCGGCATGGAAGACATGAAGAAGGTGGGCCGGGTCGGCGGGAAGGCGCTGATATATTTTGAAGTGGTGTCGACGCTGGCGCTGGTTATCGGATTGTGCGTGGGGAATTTTGTGCAGCCGGGAAACGGGTTCAACATCAATCCGGCCACGCTTGACGCGAAAGCTGTGGCGGACTATGCCGGACAGGCGAAGGCGCAGAGCGTTTCGGATTTTGTCCTGCACATTATACCGACCTCTGTGGTGGACGCTTTTGCGAAGGGCGACATCCTGCAGGTGCTGCTGATTTCGATTTTGTTTGGATTTGCGGTGGCTGCCATTGGACCGCGCTGCAAGCCGCTGATGGAACTGTTTGAGGCGCTGACGCACGCGATTTTTGGCGTGGTGAACATTGTGATGAAGCTTGCGCCCATTGGTGCATTCGGGGCGATGGCGTTCACCGTGGGGAAATTCGGGTTGTCGTCACTGGGGCCGCTCGCGAAACTGATTGTGACGTTTTACCTGACTTCCCTGCTGTTCGTGTTTCTGGTTCTCGGGCTGATCTGCCGCGCGTGTGGGTTCAGCATTCTGAGATTTTTGCGCTATATCAAGGAAGAGATTGTGCTGGTGCTGGCGATCAGCTCGTCGGAGCCGGCAATGCCGACGTTGATGGCGAAGATGGAGAAGTTGGGATGTTCGAAGGCTTTGGTCGGGCTGATTGTGCCGACAGGCTACACGTTCAACACCGATGGCACGAGTATGTACATGACACTGGCGGCGCTGTTTGTGGCGCAGGCTACGGGCACGCACCTGACGTTGATGCAGCAGTTGACTATTTTGGCGGTGGCCATTTTGACGTCGAAGGGCGCTAGCGGAGTGCAGGGCGCTTCGTTTATCGCGCTGGTGGGTACGCTGATGGTGATTCCGACGATTCCGGTGGCGGGAATGGCGTTGATTCTGGGGATCGATCGGTTTATGAGCATGTGCCGGGCGACGGTGAATATGATTGGGAATGGCGTGGCGACGGTGGTGGTGGCGCGTTGGGAAAAAGAAGTGGACGGGGCGACGCTGCAGAAAAATCTGGCCGCGCGATAAGTCTTCAAACTATCGATATGCCGGAACAGTTCGACATTGTTGTTGCGGGGGCGGGGCACAACAGCCTGATCACGGCGGCATATCTGGCTAAGGCTGGGTACCGTTGTGCTGTTCTGGAGGGGCGGCCGATTGTCGGTGGCGGAGTGAAATCGGCTCATTTGACGTTGGAAGGGTTTGTGCATGATGTTTGTTCCTCCGCTCACAACGGGATTCACGGGAATCCGTTGTTGCGCAATGATGAGCTGAAACTGGGCGACTACGGCCTTGAATACATCTATCCCGACCCCGTGTTTCACATGCCGTTTCCCGACGGCAGCTATCTGACGCAGTGGCGTGATTTGGACCGCACTTGCGCGGAGTTTGCTAAGTTTTCGAAGAGGGATGGCGAGGCGTATCGGCGGATGATCACGGAGTATGAAACCGTGAAGCCCCTGCTGAATGCGGTGACGTTTTCGCCGGTGGGCTTTGGGAAATCGCTGAACGAGCTGCTGGCGGCGCATCCACAGGGAAAAATCTGGCAGAGGCGGCTGGCGATGTCTGCCTGGGAGATTCTGAAAGAAACGTTTGAGGATGACCATTGCCGGGCATTCATGATGGGATGTCCGTACTCGCTGCAGCCGGCACTTGATCCAGCTACCGCGCGGGCCGCGTATATTCCGCTGCACCAGCAGCGGGAGAGCCGTCCACTGCCGAAGGGCGGGTCGGGCGCGCTGACGACCGCGCTGGCTCGTTTTATTGAGGCCCATCAGGGAACGATACTTACGAACAAGTGGATCAAGGCGCTGATTATCGAGAATGGGAAATGTGTTGGCGTGGAGTGCGGCGATGGGACGTCGTATCGCGCGGGAAAGGCAGTGGTCTCGACGATTCATATCAAGCAACTGGTGGATATGGCTCCGAAGGAATTGTGGGGCGAGGATTTTCTGGAAGGTGTGGAGACGTGGGAGGCGGGGCTGACGCTGTTTGCGACGAACTATGCAACTACCGAGCCGCCCAAGTATGCAACTGCCAGCGGCGTGCTTTCTCCGGTGCATTCGGGCTTCATGATCAGCTCGGAGCGGGCGATGCAGATGAGCGTCGACTACAAGTCGGGCACTGTGAACGTTGAAAATCCGTCGCTGCACGTGATTTGTTGCAGCCTTGCCGATCCTTCGCGTGCTCCGGCGGGGATGCATACCGTCAAGGTCGTCGCTTACCAACCCTATCAGCTGAGGGAAGGACCTGAGCATTGGGATGCGATCAGGCAGCAGGTGTCCGACGCGAATTTGAAATTTTTGCAACAGTTTTCGCCGAATCTTGCGGAAGACAAGATCCTGGCGCGGACGATTGAGAGTCCACTGGATTTGGAACGGATGAATCCGCATAACTGGCATGGAAGTTGCCACGCGGGGGGATCGGGGCCGGCGCAGTCGGGTGCGATGCGGCCGATGCCGGGGTATGCGCAGCATCGGATGCCGATTCGGGGGTTGTATCAGACTGGGGCGACTACGCATCCGGGTGGCTCGGTTACTGGCGGGCCGGGGAGGAATACGGCTATGGTGATGTTGAAGGATTTTGGGACGAGTATTGAGGAAGTGGTTAAAGGCAGAGGTTAGAGATTAGAAGTTAGGGGGAAGAAGACAAGAGAAGAGAAATCCCGCACCCGCAAAATCGGAGGATGCGGTACCCAAGATACTTTGACTGATTGGCTCGACCTCCAAAGCGGCAGCTGGGCTGCGGCACTCCAAAAAAAGGACTAGTTGATGGAGGGCCCTCTAGGGGCAGGGATGAGAGTGGTCTAACCGCCAAACCGCAGGGATGATACCGCGAGCAGTATCATAATTCCAAATGGGTTACGACGAGAAGCGCTTGACGAGGCTAATGTATGGTGGCACAGTAACCAGACCAATTGAATCATTTCGTCGAGATTCCCATCGGACCTTTCATCCAGGGGGATCGGTCTCGGGCGGACCCGGCGGGAATGCGGCGGCGGTGATGTTGAAGGATCGAGCATTGAGGCGGTGGTGAAGGCTAAGGCGTAGAGAATAGAAGATTAGGACGGGGTCACCTTAAGGTGGCCGCTACGGGGTGAGGAATGACGAAGTTCACACGGCGTCGGTTTGTGAAGGGCGCGGCGATTGCACCGCTTGCCGTGAGGCATATGGCGCTTCAGCAGGTGACCGCCTCATCGGACCGGTTCGACATCGTGGTTGCTGGCGCGGGGCACAACAGCCTGATCACGGCGGCGTATCTTGCGAAAGCGGGCTACCGCTGCCTGGTGCTGGAGGGGCGGCCGAAGATCGGCGGCGGGGTGAAGACGGCGGAGTTGACGCTGAAAGGTTTTCACGACGACTGCTGTTCGACCGCGCATGTTTTTATTCAAGACAATCCGCTGATCAAAAATGATGAGTTGAAGCTTGGCGAGTATGGGTTGGAATACATCGATCCGGACCCGATGTTTCACGTGCCGTTTCCCGATGGAACTTACATCACCCAATGGCGCGATCTGGATCGCACCTGCGCGGAGTTTGCGAAGTTTTCGAAGAAAGATGCGGCAGCTTATCGAAAGATGCTGGCGGACCTGGACGCGATTCGGCCGTTGATCGCCGCGGGATCGTTTACGCCGATTGGTTTCGGAAAACCGCTGAACGATCAACTGGCGCAGGTGCCGCACGGAAAGCAGTGGCAGCGGCGGCTGGCGATGTCGGCGTGGGACATCATTCACGACGCCTTCGAAGACGACCACTGCCGGACATTTATGTTGTACATGTCGCATCTGGCGGCCGAGCCACCGGATGCGCCGGTGACGGGGCGCCTGGCGTACGGCGCGCCGCGGCAGCAGCATAGCGGACGGCCCTTGCCAAAGGGTGGGTCTGGCGCGCTGACGGAGGCGCTTGGGCGATTTATTGAAGCGCACGGCGGGACGATCCTGGTGAACAAGTGGGTGAAGAGCCTGATCGTGGAGGACGGGAAATGCGTGGGCGTGGAATGCAGCGACGGCAGCGCGTATCGGGCATCGAAGGCCGTGGTTTCGACGATCCACATCAAGCATCTGGTGGATATGGCGCCGAAGGAATTGTGGGGAGAGGATTTTCTTTACGGTGTGGAAACGTGGCAGGCGGAGAACGCCATGTTCGTCACACATTACGCGACCACCGAGCCGCCGATTTACAAAGTGGATGGTGGGACGCTTTCGCCGGTGGAGTCGGGAGTGTTGGCGTCTCCATACCGGGCGCTGCGGTTCGGATTTGACGATACGCGCGGGGTAGTCAACCTGGATGAGCCGCCGCTGCAGGTGATCTGCTGCAGCATTGCGGACCCAACGCGTGCGCCAGCGGGAATGCACACGCTGAAGGTGCTTGGGTGGCAGCCTTATATGCTGAAAGACGGGCCGGAGCACTGGGACAAAATCAAGAATGACGTGTCGGACGCCAACCTGAAATATTTGCGGCGGTTTGCGCCGAATTTGACGGACGACAAGATCCTGGCGCGATTTGTGGAGAGTCCGCTGGACCTGG
>Ga0210405_10002602_pt1 | contig 18579 bp, 14 predicted proteins | sample IncBWH11MmetaG_FD_155492 | JGI IMG/M metagenome (GOLD analysis project Ga0210405, IMG submission 155492) | Forest soil microbial communities from Barre Woods Harvard Forest LTER site, Petersham, Massachusetts, United States - Inc-BW-H-11-M | ecosystem: Environmental > Terrestrial > Soil >... | reverse complement strand
CTACACCGCCGACGACATCGATCTCCTCGTGGCCCACATCGTCCCCCTCAACGTGTGGTACCTCCTGCCCATCGAAGCCTTCAGCCCCAGCAAAAGCCTCCGCCTGTACCCCGACATCGTCACCAAAAACCCTCGCTGGGAAAAATACCGCGAAGCCTGGCACCTTCTGGAACCGTGTAGAGCGGACACTCCCGTCCGCCGCCGTTGACCCAGCAACGATCGTCCAATCGCAAAGCGGACAACCCAGACGCAGCCAATAGACGCGATCAATCCACTAGCCCGTAAGACAGAGTCAATCCACTAGCCGCAAAGACGCACACAATTCACGTTGACGTCGCGCTGTTGACGTCATCCTGAGCGTCCGTCAGGCCGCGAAGGATCCAGCGCGGAGTGGCCGAGCCGTTGCTCCGGCGAGCCGCCACCCGCGATACCCACGTGGGGACAGCCGCTCCCGGCTGTCGGCGAACAAAGCTCGCCAGAGTTGGGGAGAAGGGTACGGCCTCAGCGGTGCACCCGAGCCGCGTTTCAGAATGCCTGTTGCCGAAGGACGAGGTTCAGCAAGCTACCACGACGGCGAAAGAGGCAAACGATGACTCTGATGCATGCTCGCCGGCGGGCACAGCGAACGGCTCACGCTACTCCGGTAGTCCGACGCGCCGCAGGAGATCAGCAAAGCGGGGGTCTGAGCGGAGGCTGTCCAGACGCGCATCCGTTGTCAGATAAACTGCCAGATAATACGATCGTTCCGTATACGCTCGATTGAGCAATAATGCCAGTTGCCGACGAAACCGCACACCGCACCCATCGCCCGCCTCAATTCGGCTTGCCCGGTTTCTGCCCCACGGGAGGCTCGTCGTCCAACGGGGTGCCCCATCCTTTCCGCGTTCTGTGCGGAAGGGTGGGAAGCGAGAAAGCAAGCCCCAACCAGCAGCCATGCCGCCATTCCCCAAAAAATCACACACCCCATTTCCTGGGAACAAAAACCCCGGGGGACATAACCTGTTTCAACCCCAAAACTGATGATTGGCAAACCAGAGAGGAAGTCAAAGTTACATCTCTTCAGAAGATCCGAACCCAATCCTACGCATATACATCCACCATGCCCCCGGACCTTTGCGCCGTGGAGCCACTGAGATCCGCTCCCGGGCTCACCGGCAAAGCCTGCGACCCATCGCTGGTGGGGCTGAGGCTGGCGATCGGTTGAACATCAGGCTGAAACGCCGTGAATGCCTGCACTGCCACCGCTGCGCTGCCTGATGATGAGACGTCCGACGAAATCTGCGCCTTCGCTTTCTCGGTGTCCTCTTGCGGATAACTCTGCGTCTGGGGCTGTTCTTTATTGATCAAAGAGGTGGCGTTCAGGAAAGAAACCGGACTGACTGCCGTCATGCTCATGATTGCCCTCCCTCAACCGGTGCCCGTCGAGCCTGCTTTCCAGCACCATCGGATTGTTTGAATTGCTCTCACCTTTCAGGATAGGAGCTGCCCTGGCGACCCTAGACCCTTCAGCAAAATGCCCAATCCCCAGTTCCTGCGGGCGATTACCTGTAGTGTCACAGCGGATGCCTCATTCGCCCACACCATGCCAACCTTGTCTTTCTTTTTCAATCACTTACATCCGCCCAATGCGCCATTCCACCGCTAAACCCCGTTTTTCCACCTTTCATTGGGTTCCGCGTGCCATCCCAGCATTGCTTTCAATAGGATAGTCACAACAAGAAATCCAGGGAGAGGTCCATCGAGAAGGCCCTCTTCCGTTTGTAAGGTTAGAGCTGTTTCATCGATGTGCTTCGGGATGTGCTTTTGGGTAGCGCACGGCTTCAGCCGTGCCAACTGAGCCGGGAAAATACGGGCTTCAGCCCCTGAGGCAAAGCTTTTCCCAAGCCGTCTGATGAAACCGCGCCGAGAGTGAAGGTCAGTAAAGGGATAGGGCTCTACAGGTTCAACCGTTTTCGGAACTTGATTTGAAGTACCAGGGAAAAGTGGCAGATGCCTGAGTTGCCACAATCCCAAGCAGTGGAAAGCGAGAGGACATGCACAAGCCAGTGAAGTATGTGGAGAAAGCCGTTACAGTCGCCGCCACAGGCGCATGGGCGGTATTCGAGCGCCTCAACCGGATCAAACAGAATCCTTCTCCCAAGCCCAAATGGTCGGACAAGCCGCTGCTGAAGTCGTATGAGAAGACCAAGCCTCCGCTAGGCTGGCCGCGTACCACCGACTCGCTGTGCCCGAAGTGTGTCCCCGAAATCCGCCAGCAGATTCTGGATGGCAAACTCCCCGTCGAAGTCCTCAGCAACGAAAAGGTCGGCGAGATCAAAGCCCAGATCATTGAGCGCGACGGCAAAATCCTCATGGTCAAGGATTGCGAGAAACATGGTCACTTCGAAGACGTAATGTCGATCGACACCGACTTCTCGCGCCACCTCGAAGAAGTGTTCCCCGGCCGCGATATCGTCGCCCATAACGACGAAAAGCTCCACCACCACGGCTCGAGCACGGTGAAGTACGGACGCGGTTCAGTTCTTACCATCGACCTCACCAATCGTTGCAACATGATGTGCGACCCGTGTTTCATGGACGCCAATCAGGTTGGATTCGTCCACGAGTTGAGCTGGGAAGACATCAAGACCATGCTCGACAACGCCATTACCATTAAGCCGCGCCGGCAGATGTCAGTACAGTTCTCCGGCGGCGAGCCAACTTTGTCGCCGTACTTCCTGGATGCCGTCCGCTATGCCCGCAAAGTCGGATACAACAGCGTACAAGCCGCAACCAACGGAATCGAATTCGCCAAGAGCCTCGAGTTCGCCCAACAAGCCGCCGAAGCCGGAATGCGCTACGCCTATCTCCAATTCGACGGAATCGGCAACGCCGCGAATGCTCATCGCAAAGTCGGTAACCTGTTCGACGTAAAATTAAAAGCAATCGAAAACCTGCACACCGCCGGCGTAGAAATAGTCCCGGTAGTGACCATCGTAAACGGCATCAACAACGAGCAAGTGGGAAGAATAATCAAGTTCGCTCTCGATAACCCAAAGCGAATCGGATTTTTGTCCTTCCAGCCAGTAAGCTTCACCGGCCGCGACGAAGCCGTAACCGATGACCGCCGCGAAGCCCAGCGCTACACCCTCTCCCACTTAGCCCACGACGTAAAAAATCAAACCGGCCTGGGCGAGCCAAGCCGAGACTGGTTCCCAATCTCCTTCATGGGGACGTTCTCCGATTGGGCCGACCTGATGCACGTAGACGATCCCAAAAACAATTGGGGCCAATTGTCATGTGGTTGCCACCCTAATTGTGGGACGGGGATGGCTGTGATGATTGATAAGGAGACTAAGGAGGCCGTGCCGGTTACGGCCTTTCTTAAAGGCGATCAGTTGGCCAAGGATATTCAGAAAGTTAACGATGCGGCGCGGGGGAAGTTTCTCACGATCGTGGGGATGGCTTTGTGTTTGATGAAGAACTACGATCCGTTTCAGTCGCCTACGCATTTTAAGTTGATGGACCTGCTTAAGAAGTTCGATAAGAACTTCAATGCTACCGGGAAAAATTACGGGAAGGTTGGTCCGGACCGCACGATTGAAGACGTGATGAAGCGGCGGCAGGACCGGTGGAATTTCCTGTTCATCGCGGGAATGTGGTTTCAGGATCTGTTCAACTACGATTTCCGGCGGACGGAGCAGTGCATTATTCCTTATGCCACGCAGGAAGGTGAGATTTCCTTCTGCGCTTACAACACGGGCGTAGGCTGGCGGAACATTATCGAGAAGATGCACATGACGGCTACGCTTACCAAGTGGTACGAGGAGCATGGGCGGCATGAAATCTTTGCGGGCGGGAAGAATGTGAAGATGGAATCGACCGCGCACTCTCTGCTGCTTAAGGATGAGCTGGTGACCAACGAAGAGCAGCACGATCTCGATAAGCTGGGGATTGCCAAGAACTCTGGTGAAGAGAAGAAGCGGGCGAGGGACGCAAAGCAGGCAGCGGCACGCGGTCCGCAGAAGGACGATGCGGCTTACAATGCGCGTATGGCTGCTCTCTATCGCGAAGTCGTGTTGCAGGAGAAGCCGGTAGTGACGGAGAACGGGTTTATTCCGTTGGGGGCTTTGACTGCCTCCAAGCCCACGCCGGAAGTTGGTGAACCGGTTTTGGGGGATTAAGTTCGGGAAAGTCTTGATCTCAGAGAAAGGCCGCCAGTTCTTGGCGGCCTTTTGCGTTTACGGTTTCGGGGGAGGGACTTCCAGCTTATGGCATGTTGTTTGGAGCCCTGCAGCCGAGCGCTGGGAGTGCCCACTTACAATCGCAACCGGTGGAAGTTGTCCCATTGGTTAGAGTTGATGCCTGCGGCTCGTAGAAATGTTCGCGTCCCATCCTCCGCAAAGAACGCGGAAGGATGGGGCACCCTCTTGGCAGGGTTATTCCACTACGATGGTCCAGGTGTCGTCGGGAGCGAACTCGGTCATGGCGGTTGCGGTTTCTGTCGTGGTCTTGCCCAGATCCTTTTGGATCAGTATGCCGTCCTGGTCGGTCATGAAGGTCATCACGCCTGAGTTGCCGTATTCCGCCGGATATGCGACGAAGGCGAAGCCGCCCGTCATTTTGCCATTCACCACGTAGTCGTTCGCGCCGCCTTTCGCTTGTGCGCCTTGTTTGGTCAGTATGCGGTAAAAGTATCCGTGGAAGGGTTGGTGTGCGTTCGGCTGCACGGTATATCCTTCTGCGCTCGCGAATGCTGCCAAGGGCCCGAGAGGACTCTGGGGCTGTCCCTCGGCTGCGTTCCAGTACAAGCCGTTCTGTTTTCCTTCGTCGCTGATGAACTTCTGGGCGTATTGTTTCGCGCCATCGTGAGACTGCGAGTGGTATTGGGCTTGGGCGTTGCCTAGCGCGCCGCAGATTTTTATCGCGGCCAATTCATTGCGGCCGATCCGGCGTGCGAGAATCTCGTCCTTTCCCGCCACGGTGTCAAAGTACCAGCGCCCGTTTCCATTCTGCTTCAGAGGAATGGGGAAGGGGAAATTGTCAACGCCGAGTATGAGGATTTGTGATTTGTCGTCCATCTTGCGCCAGCGGTTCATGGTGTTATATGCGGCGACAAAAGCGTCGACGGTTTCTTTGTCCTGGGTGGCATCGCCGGAGGCGATGAGTTGCTTCGATTCCGGTCCGAAGATGGCGAAGATGGAATCCTGGTTACCCGATTGCGCTGCTGCCATGAGTGCCTTGCCGGCTTCATCCGGGGAAGCGAATGTCTTGGCTTCCGCCGTGGCCGGAGCCGGAGTCTCGGGCTTACCGCACGAAGCGAGGCAAACGATGAGTGCGAGGATAAACAGTATCGACCGACTTAAGAAATTTGTTTTGCGTTCTCGTTGCAATTGCGACATGCGCGTCCTCCAGAGGTCTATTTGTTGCCCATCATCATCAGCGGAAATTACCTTCGGCCACCCCAACCTCCACCGCCCCCACGGCTCGACCAGCCGCGAGAGCTCGCCGCTCTTGAGTCCCAGCCGCCGCCGCCCGAGCCGCTGAAGGCTGAGCCCCCGCTGTGGTCCTGCTGCCCATAGCCGTGCGGCGTGTTCTGATAACTGGATCCGCTCGGCTTGCTGACATTGTTCCAACTTCCGTTGTCGTTTTTCTGCCAGCCGCTGCCGGTGTTCTTGTACTGATTCCCGTTGGCAGTGGCGTACTTGTTGCCGTTTGCGGTCTCGCCAGCCGCACCGCTGTTGTAAGCACCGGTCCCGCCAACCGCTTTTCCTCCGTTGGAAGTCTGGACCGATCCGACCGAACCTTGGGCATCCGAGTAGTGCTGCGAGTAAGCTGACTGTCCATTTTTTGAAGCAGTCGAGCTTCCCCAGCTCGAATAGGCGTTCGAACCTTGATGGGTGGCGCCGTAGGCTCCGGTGCTGGGGTTGTAAGCTTGGCCGACTTTTTGGGTGCCATAAGCTGTGCTGGTTGACGCGCCTCGCGCGTAGGTTCCGGTCGACGGGTTGTAGCCTTGGCTGTAATGGGCGGAGCCGTAGGCTCCGTAATCCGACGTGGAGGTGCCGTAGTAGCCGCCGTGCCAGGCGGAATTGCCGTAGTACGCCCCGCCGTGATACACCACCGCCGTGCCGTGCCAGCCGCAGTTCCAACTGCTGTAGCCCCAGCTGCAGCAACCGCCGCTCATCATTGCACCCACGGCGATTCCGGCACCGAAGGCGAGAATGCCGGTTGTGACCAAGGCAGCCGTACTGTAGCCGGGAGTCGCGACGGGAGCGCCGTACACGACCGTCGGGTTGTACTGCGGAACATAGACGATCTGCGGATTTGCGGGCTGAATTACGATGACTTGCGGCGACTGTTGCACGACCGTGATCTGAGGACTGGACTTGAGATTACCTGCCGCCTGGGCCTTTGCGCGCAAGGTTTGAATCGCACTCATCACGTCGGCGGATTGGTTGTGGTAAGCCTCGCCCAGGGCAGACGTCCAGCTGAGATTTTTCGCCAGGTTATCGAGCACCGAAGGGAACTGCGTGAGCGCCTTGACGCTGGGATCCCAGGATTGCGTGTCGGCGGCCTGCATGAGGGCGCTGCCGGTCAGGTTCTTATTTTGCTGGAGCCAGTAGTCCGCCACTGCGACCTGGTCGGGAAAAGTCGAGGCTGCAAGAATCTGGGCCACCAAAGCATCCGGATACAGTGCAATGGGCGCGACTAATCCTTGCAGGTCTTCAGCGGACATGGGTGCGCCTTGTCCCGCATATCCGGGCGATCCCGCTGGAGCCGGTTGTTGACCTCCGGCCTCAAATGGCATGGCCGTGATGACCAGCAGGAAAGACAACGCGGTTGACAAAAGCTGTTTCGCGAAGGTCCTGATCATTTCTTCTCTCCACAGTCAGGGTAATTGTGCTCTGTATCTGGAACGGCGGGAACTGTAAGAACTGATAGTTCGGAGTCCTCAAGCTTGAATGAGGAAGGACCCGGAATGCGGTTAAGATATGGAGATGCCTGTCACTCTGGCTCAGGTGGAAGAAGCGCGGCGCAACATTGCTGCGGTGGCGTTGCGCACGCCTTTGGTACGGTTCAATGCTGAGGCGCCGGCGGAGATTTATTTGAAGCTGGAGAGCTTGCAGCCGATTGGGTCGTTCAAGATCCGGGGAGCGGCGAACGTGATGGCGCGAACTCCGCGGGAGCGGTTGGAGCGCGGAGTGCTGACCGCGTCGGCCGGGAACATGGCGCAGGGAGTGGCGTTTTGCGCGCGGCGCATGGGGGTTGCGGCGACGATTGTGGCTCCGGAAACGGCTCCGGCAACGAAGATTGGTGCGGTCGAGCGGATGGGTGGGCGGGTGATCAAAGTTCCGTTCGCCGAATGGTGGAAGACTTTTGAAACTCGGTCGTATCCAGGCGTGGAGGCTACCTTCATTCACGCTTTCGATGATCTGGACGTGATGGCGGGCAACGGGACCATTGGATTGGAGTTGCTCGAGGACTTGCCGGAAATGGATGCGGTGGTGATTCCGTGGGGTGGTGGAGGGTTGTCGTGCGGAATCGCGGCGGTGTTGCGGGCGCGGGCTCCGCGGATTCGGATTTACGCGGCGGAGATCGAGAGTGGGGCACCCTTGGCGGCGTCACTGGCTGCTGGCGAGCCGCGTACGGTGGAATACAAGCCTTCGTTTGTGGACGGGATTGGCAGCAAGATGGTGTTTCCTTCCATGTTTGAAAGGGCGGGGCGGTTGCTGGATGGGTCGCTGGTGGTGACTCTGGCGGAAGCGGCGCGGGCTATGAAACTGGTAGCCGAGCGGAATCGGGTGATTGTTGAAGGGGCTGCGGCTTGCGCAGTGGCTGCGGCTCTGTCAGGCCGGGCGGGCTCGGGGAAGGTTGTGGCGATCGTGTCTGGGGGGAATATCGACCTGGATAAGTTTGCTCAGATTGTTGGGCAGGCTTGATGAGGTTGCGGCCAGGGTTTTTCGCGACAAATACCGGAATCCGGTGTTAGTAGGACTTGTCGGAGTTCGGGTGCTTTTGAATTCTTATTGAAAGATGCCAGTTTGTGAGCGGAGGTCGAGAATTGATGTCGGCGACTGAGCGGTTGTCTCTCTTGCGGCGGCGTTGTCAGTACCTGCTGGCAGTTGCCATCGTTTTCTTGTGGCCTTTTGCGCCGTTAATTGCAGCCGCGGCCTCGCGCTCGGCGGGTCCACTGGTTGTGGACGAGAACAGCCATGTGGTGGTCATGGAGTATGAAGCGTGGTTCGGTCCGAAGGCGGTGACGTTTCAAGGCAGTGTGGCCATGCCGCTTCTGCAATCCGCAGATATGAAAAAGGTAGGAGGCGGATACGACAGCGCGGACCCGGCGATCATTCAGCAACACCTTGCGTGGTTGGAGTATATGGGCGCGGATGCGGCAGCGACCGATCTCACGAATAACGTGAGCTGCATGTTTAACAGCGAATGGTTTATCAAGAAATATGTGCCGAACTGCAGCGCCGCTTTCCGCCTGCAAAACCAAACCATTCGCGACAATACTGGCAACATTTATTCCGCATGGACGAAGCTTGGAACCCGGCTGGGGCTGATTCCGCTCCTCGGTGGCATCGACGAGAATGTTTTGTTCAAGGATCAAGACGGCAAGACTGCTTTCGAAAAGGAAGTGGAATATTTTGGGGCGCTGCTGGAGAAGTATCCGGAGCGGGCGGTGATCTACAACGACAAGCCGCTCATGGTGATTTTCCTCGGGGCGGCGCAGGATCCAAACCGCTCGGATCATCCTCTGTGGTTTCAGATCCGGCAATTCCTCAGGCAACATCCGGAGATCAATTCGAAGTACACCTTTAAGATGATGGCCGGATATCTCGACAGCCAACCGGCGTTGTGGGCTACGCAGGGCAAGCCCCACGGACCGGTGAAAATCAATCCGGCATATGGGTTCTGGAGTTGGGTTGACCGGCTCAACCCTTCATGCACCATCTCTTTGTGCCCCTACTATCCTTCGTACAACCAGGTTGGTTCGAGAGTGGAGAATTTCACTGCTTCCATTGCAACCGCGGGACAGTTTGGCTGGCAATGTCCGAGTGGACCGACCGCGCCGCCCTACTGCCCCGATGACTCCCTGCGTTTTGGAGCGAATGCAAAATATGTCACATTCGATTCCTTCATGAAATATGCGGGGATGCTTCAGCCCATCTTTCTGTGGGTCCATCAGTTCAACGAATTCACACTGCCTGACGAGGGATTCGACGCCAATACGAACGACGATATCGAACCGGCGAATCTGTGGGGGAGTGGAGATCTTGAGATCGTCAGGCATCAGGTTTTGATGTATCGGCAAGAGGCTGGCGCTGAGGGGCAGACGAACTTCCGTAGCTTAATAGAGTCCGCCACCGAACTGCGTGGAGGTCGACACGGCCCGATCTTGATGTAGAAACCTCATCGCGCTGATTCCTTTGTGGCTGGCTCAAGGGCCATCGTGCGCATGCCTCGCCCGGCAGAGGTTGCAGCAGATTCCCCAAGGAGAGGGTTGTGATGAAGTACACGGCTGCGTTTTGGTTGAATCGCGTTTTGATGATTGGGGTCGAGGTCATTTTCGTGCTGGGGTTGACGATCGTGGCATTTCCCGCGTGGGCGCAGCAACGCCAGGTATCGCAGCAAGCGGTGGAGCGCATTCAGAAAGAGGTGCGCCACGAACTGATCATGCTGCCGTATGTGACCATGTTTGACAACCTGGGCTATAAGGTCGACGGTTACAACGTAACCTTGGTGGGACAGGTCACGAAACCGTTCTTGAAGTCGGACGCAGAGTCGGCGGTGAAGAGAATCGAAGGCGTGGAAAAAGTCGACAACCAGATTGAAGTGCTGCCGCTTTCGCCCATGGATGACAGGCTGCGACAGAGCTTGTACCGGGCGATCTACGCATACCCGCCGTTGCAACGTTACGGGATGCCGGTGGTGAAACCGATTCGAATCATTGTCAAGAATGGACACGTTACGCTGGTCGGAGTGGTAGACAGCGTAGGGGACAAGAATCTCGCGGGATTGCGCGCCAATACGGCCCCGGGAGTGTTCTCGGTGAAGAACGATTTGGTGGTCGCGAAGTGAAGCCAGAGATTCTGCGTTAGCTCCTGAGGACTCCGTCTGCTAGCCAAGGCACAATTCCTTCCAATAGGTATCACTTAAGCTTCGTCCTTTTGCCGCTATTGTTTACAATAGAGAGCTTATCCACAATAGGGAAAGAGTTGGTGAGCCCCTATGGGTGGGGCCAAACAGAATTTGAACCAGTCGAATCACAATTCGGGCGACTGCGGGGCTGCTGCGCGCGTGTACTGGCGCGTGGAAGGTAGTCTTCTGGAGTTGACTACCGTGCGTCCGATCGCGTTCTTTACCTGGAACGGGCAGACGTTTGTCGAGCGCTGGATGCGCCGGGGCCTGGTCCTGGTGATGGCCGCCCTGCGTCCTTTCTTATATGCCACGAACCGGGTGTTCGCAACGCGGGTGGTTCATACGGTGCTGCGCGGGATCAGCCGGGACCGGCTGGACCTGCTGGGCGAGGAATATTTCCAGTACAAGTTGAAGCCGCAGTTGAAAGCTGCAGGCGTAAAAGAACTTAGAAGGTTAATCGATTCGGGCGCGGAGGTCGTGCTGGTAAGCCAAGGATTGGATCAAGTGATGGGCCCATTGGCGCGGCACTTGGGTGCGAAGTGGGTGATTGCAAATCGGCTTGAGTTTCGCGACGGCATGGCCACCGGGCGATTGTTGGATCCGGTGATTCGTCCGAGGGGAGTGTTTGCGAGGATCACTGGCGCGGGACCGGATGGAACGCGTGCTCCGGAACAATTGGTTCGGGATCTGGGTCTGGATGTTTTGGGCTTGCCCGGGATGGATGCATTGGGGTCTGCGGTCGCTCCTGCATCGCGGCACCTGCCGGTGCTGGAGCATCCGATCGTGCACTTCGATGGCGGGTCAGAGGCAGGGCCGCTTTCGGTTCGCGCGACGCTGGCAGGGAAGCGGATCATGCTGATCGGCGTGACTGGGTTCATTGGGAAGGTTTGGCTGGTCAACCTGCTGATGGATCTGCCGGAAATCGGGCGGATTTATTTGCTGATTCGGAGGCAGAAATCGAATCCGGCCGAAGGGCGGTTTGAAAAGCTGGTCGAAGAGTCACCGGTCTTTGATCCGTTGTACAAGCGTTATGGCGCAGGGTTGGCGCGGTTTCTGCGGGAGCGCGTGGAAGTGGTGGAAGGCGATGTGTCGCAGCCAGACCTCGGGCTCGCGCCGGATGTGTCTGAAGCCTTGCGAAAGAATCTTGACCTTATCGTCAACAGTTCGGGGTTGACCGACTTCAATCCTGATTTGCGGGATGCGCTGTTGACGAACGTGGATGCGGCGGTGAGCATCGTCGAATTTGTCCGCAGGTCGGATCATGCGGGATTGTTGCATCTTTCGACGTGCTACGTGGCGGGCGCGCGGGATGGGCGAGTCGGCGAAACGCTGAGGCCGAATTACACCCCGGCTGGAGTGGCGAACTTCGATGCGGATGCGGAATGGCACTCGCTGCACGAGTTGGTGACGCGGGTGACGGAGCAGGCGGACAGCTCCGAGGTTACAGCCGAACTGCGACAGCAGGCGCTGCAGAAAGAGCACGCGTCCAAGGACCTGAAAGGTGCGGCGCTGGAGAATCAGGTTCGCAAGAACCGGGTTCGCTGGTTGCGAAATTATTTGACCGAAGCGGGGAAGAAGCGCGCAAATGAGCTGGGTTGGCCGAACACGTACACGCTGACCAAGAGCCTGGCAGAGTCGTTGATTCACAAGTATGGCGCGGGCTTGCCGATTGCGATGGTGCGGCCGTCCATCGTCGAAACCTCGGTGGAGAAGCCTTTCCTAGGCTGGAATGAAGGCATCAACACTTCGGCGGCACTATCTTACCTGTTGGGAACGTACTTTCGTCAGCTGCCGTCGAATGAGCGCAAACGGTTGGACGTGATTCCGGTGGACGCGGTGTGCCGCGGCATGACGCTCATCGCAGCTGCCATCATCGAGCGAAGGAATGCGCAGATTTATCAGCTGGCCACATCGGTCACGAATCCCTGTGACATGCGGCGATCGATTGAGCTGACCTCTTTGGCGCATCGGAAACATTACCGCGCTCTGGAAGGTCTGGAAAGCTGGCTGCGGTTACGCTTCGATGCCATTCCAGTTTCCAAGCAACGTTACGAGCGCATGTCGGCGCCGGCGCAGAAGGCGATCATAAAATCCATTCAGCGGATTATGTCGCCCCTCCCTTTGCGAAAGACGCCGTTGGCGCGGGCAGAGCGCAATCTGGAAAAAGTTGAAAAGCTGATTGAACTTTTCGAGCCGTTTATTCTCCTGAACGAGCATGACTTTGTGGCGGAGAACGTGGAAAAACTCGCGTATGCGCTGGTGCCGGAGGAGCGGGCCGATTTCGGTTACGATTCGCGCGGCATTGACTGGTGGGAGTACTGGATCAACATTCATATTCCGGCGCTGCGGCGATGGACATATCCGCTGATCGAGGGGCGCCCTCTGGAAGCGCGGCCGTCGCGGAGTTTTCAGCTAGCTGAGGCGGAGCGCAACGGAGAAACCATCAAAACCGGCACCAACGGAGCAACGTGGCGATATTCCTGACCGGGTCCACCGGATACATCGGCGGGCACGTCGCCGCCAATCTGCTGGAAGAGCACGGGGCTTCACTAAACGTGCTAGTGCGGGCGCGGGATCCGCGTGAGGCGGAGTTGCGCTTGTGGCACGCCTTGCAACTGCATCTCGATTTCCCGCGTTTCTACGAGTACTTGCAGACCCGGATCAGGATCTTTCGCGGTGATCTCACTGGGACGCAATTCGGACTGGCTCGGGATGATTACGATCGCTTGATCCACACCACGGATTCAGTCATTCATTGTGCGGCCTCGCTGAATCGGAAGTCGGAGAAGAGTTGTCTGAATGTGAACCTGCGGGGAACGCTGGAAGTGTTGCAGCTTGCCATGCGGGTGCATCACTATCATGGGCTCCGCCGGTTTAGCCATGTGAGCACGGTGGCTGTGGCCGGGAAACGTAAGGATGAAGTAGTCACGGAGGATAAGTCGATTGATTGGGAGCGGTCGGATTATGATCCGTATGCCCGTACGAAAAAGTTCTGTGAGCACATGATCCGGCAGCTTCTGCCGGAAGTCCCGCTTACGATTTTTCGTCCGAGCATTGTGCTCGGAGACAGCCGTCGCGCAGAGACCACCCAGTTCGACATGGTCAAAGCGTTTGTGTTCCTGGCTGGATTGCCGGTGCTTCCGTTTCGTCCGAATGACAAGATTGACATTGTGAACGTCGACTTCGTGGCTGATGCGATTGCCACGCTGCATCAAAAAGACAGCCCGCAGTACGACACCTATCATCTTTCATCGGGCAGAGAATCGCAGACGTTTCGTGAATTGACCAGCGCGTTGGCCACCGCGCAACAGAAACGTGCACCCGTGTTCGTGCCTGTGCTGGCGCGACCTTTCTCCGGGACCGTGAACACGTTGGCGAATCGTAAAGGCGCGGTTGCTCATGGAGCTTCGCTGATGAAAGTGTTCATGCCATATCTGTTCTGGAATACAGTGTTCGACAACACGAGGGTGACGTCTGAGCTGGGCAGCAAGCCGGCGCCATTTTCGAAATACAGTTATCCATTGTTGAAGTTTAGCCGGGAGACTAACTTTTCTTACAGGTATGAGGACTGGCCCGCCAAGATCGGAGGGTCCGCGGCATGATGGACTTCGTGCTCGAAGCCTGGGTTAGCACCCTGATAGAAAAGTCGAAAGCTGGGTGGATGCTGGGCAAAGGGACGCCGTGGCGCCCGGGAGAAAAGTTAAAGCTGTTGTTTGCGGGATACAACGGGACGCGCAACATGGGATCGGATGTGCGCGTAGAGGAGATGCTGCGGCAACTGCGTCACATTCTCGGCGCCGAGCGGGTCGCGTTCAGCGTGATGACGCAAGTCCCGAAGTTTTCCCAGGGATATTTTCAGAGCACGGCGCAGGTGCATCTGCCGGATATTTTCCCGCCGTTTTTGTCGGACGAGGTGCCCAAACATCACGGCGTGGTCGCATGCGAAGGCTCGATGTTCAAGAGCAAGTTCGCCAACGCTCTGACTACGATGATGATCGGATCGTTAGGCATTGCGGCGGCGCAAAACAAGCTCTCAGTTGGCTACGGGGCCGAGGCTGGGCATATGGATCCGTTGGTGGCAAAAATGTGCGCGCGCTACTGCCAGAACTCCCTCGTAATTACACGCAACGAGGAATCGCGCACCATTCTGCGAGAGCTTGGAGTACCCAACGAATTGGGCACGGACACGGCATGGACGTTCGAGCCGCACCCCGCGGAGTTTGGCAGGAAGGTACTGCGCGAGTTGGGATGGGACGGGAGTACGCCGGTGCTTGTGGTATGTCCGATTAATCCTTTTGAATGGCCGGTAAAGGCTTCGGTGGCGAAGTTCGCGCTGCACGGCCTGGTGGGAGCATATAAGGATAGCCACTACCGCTCGGTTTACTTTCATAACTCGGGGCCGGGGGCCGACCGCGCTTACGACCGTTACTTGACGGGGATCGCGAATGCGGTGGATGCATTCCGCAAGCAGCGAAATGTGTTCGTGATTCTGGCGGCGACAGAGCGTTTGGATGCGCGTCCGGCAGGTCGAATTTCAGAAAAGCTCGGCGGAGTGCCCGTGCTCAGTTCTGAAGACTACAACATGTATGAGTTGGTAAGTGTGCTGCGGGCTTGCCACATGATGGCTTCGTCGCGTTATCACGGGATTGTGACGAGTATGCCGGCGCTGGTGCCGTCGGCAGGAATCACCATGGATGAGCGCATTCGAAATCTCATGCGCGAGCGCGGGCATGAGGATCTCCTGATGGATGTGGATGACCCTGATCTCGAACCGAAGCTGCTGACAGCGCTGATCAAGTTGAGCCAGGAAGGCGAAAAGGTTGCCGATGGCATCGGGCGGACAGTGGTGCGGAATTTGAAATTGATGGCGCGCATGGGTGTGTACTTCGAGGAAGAAGTGCAGCGGCGCTATCCAGAGTTTCCAACGCGCCGAGGAGAGTGGAGTTGGGAAGACTACTTGCCGCCGATGAGCTCTGAGCTGCACAGCTTAGCTGAGGCGTACAGCTAGCGGTCATTGCACAATGCGAAGACACGTGACAAAACAAATTCAATGAGTTTTCTGGACGACATATTTGCGCAGCTTCAGACGGCGGGAGAAAACGTGGTGCTGCAGGAGCTTCGCGGAGAGACGCGGCAAGCCGCGTCTCTACAGAGTGGGCGCGACCTTCTCCAGTCGATAGCGATGGCGCGGGCTTTTCTCGCATCTCGGGGTCTGAAGAAGGGCGACCGGTGCGCTTTGCTTGCGCACAATAGTATTCGCTGGGTGGCGATGGACTTGGCCATCATGGCCGAAGGGCTGATTGTTGTGCCGCTTTATGCGCGGCAGGCGCCGTCCGAACTGGTGGCCATGATGAAGGATTGCTCTCCGGCTTTGATTTCCTGCGGGGATGGAGCGCTGCGGGACGGGATTGTCGAGATCTGGCCGGAGGCCCCGCCGCAAGTGTTGTTTGAAGACGTCTTTGACGCTGATTCCCAGACTTTGCAAGGAACGCAAAAGATGGGGCAGCAGGCGGCAGACGGGCCTGCATCACACGTTGAATCCGATCCAGTGACAATTATCTATACGTCCGGTACATCGGGTGATGCGAAAGGGGTGGTTCTTACTGCGGGCAATGTTGGCCATATGCTGAGCTGCACGTCCGTGCGACTTGATGCGCTCATGCAGAACAGGACGGCACAGGATCGCGTGTTCCATTATCTTCCGTTTTGTTTTGCGGGGTCCTGGATCATGTTGCTGACTTGCCTTCTAAGAGGCAGCTCGCTGACCCTCAATACGGACTTGAACAAGATTGCTACCGAGATGCGCAGGGTCGCGCCCGACTATTTTCTCAACGTCCCGGCGCTTCTCGAACGGATGCGCAAAGCTGTTGACGAGCAGCTTTGGAAGACTGGCGGAATGGTTCTCGGCATTTACAGCCGCGCCAAGAGCGCATGGGTGCGCAAGCAGAAGGGACAGATAAGTTTCGCCGATTCAAGCTGGCTGGCGTTGGCCAATGCAATGGTATTTCCGACGATTCGCAAGAAGATGATTGGGTCTCATCTGAAAGCTCTCATCTGCGGTTCAGCACCGCTTAGCGTGGAAACGCAGCTGTACTTCATGATGCTGGGCATTCCGGTTCTGCAGGTCTATGGTCTGACCGAGACCACCGCCATCTGCACCATGGACGATCCTGGTCATGTGGAGCCGGGCCGCGTGGGGCCAGCGATCCCTGGCGTCGAAATGAAGCTGGGCGAGAACGACGAGATTGTGGTGCGCGGGCCGAATGTGTTTCCGGGATACTGGAATCGTCCGCAGGAGACGGCGAAGGCATTGCGCGATGGCTGGTTTCATACCGGCGATCAGGGCGAGGTGGATGCTACAGGGAACTGGCGGATTGTCGGTCGCATCAAGACTTTGATTATTCTGGGCTCGGGTCACAACATCGCGCCAGAGCCAATCGAAGAAGAATTGCTGCGTAATTTGCCGGGCGCGCTGCAGGTCGTGCTCGTGGGCAATGGGCGGGGATATCTTTCGGCGGTCGTGACCGGGGATGTGACGCGAGACCGGGTACAGGACGCCTTGGATGCGGTGAATCCCGGCTTGCCGCATTACAAGCAGGTTCGGGCTTTTCACATTTATTCCGAGCCGTTCTCGATTGAGAACGGATTGCTGACAGCAAACGGCAAGCTGAAACGGGACATGATTGCTGCTCGTTTGAAAGATGAGATCGAAGAGATGTATGGGGTCAAGCAGGCTTCTTAGAATCGCCACAGGAAATGAGGTGCCAGGAAAGACGCAGTCAGGTCACGATACAGCGAGGTGATTTATGCGAGATTTGGGGCCCCTGGTTACCCCGGCCGTAGTCGGTGGAGTTGTATCGTTTGTAGTCTCGACCCTGAGCAACGCTTTGAGCTATCGCGCCAAGGTTGATGAAGGGTTACGGGATACGCGGCTCGCTTTATACAGAGTCCTGTGGAAGAAGACTGAACTCTTGCCCAAATGGCTGCATCGAACCGATGTGACCTATGAAAAGCTTCACGAGTTGAGTGAAGAATTGAGGAACTGGTATTTCGGCGATGGTGGAATATTTCTCTCTCGCGCGGCCCGTAGGGCTTACGGCAAGTTGCAGGACACCGTCGGTGAGATAGTTACCCAGCGGTCGAAGGGTGAAATTACCAGACTTGGACTACGAAGAAGTAAGACTACGGTGCAGTGATCTGAGAACCCAGCTGACGGAAGATCTATTGTCGAGAAGAGGGGCGCGCCGTTGGTTCTAGTTTGGGTGGACGAACTCTCACAATTCGGCCGTGTAGCCGCTGACTCATTATTATGAAGAGCTTTGACGGCCAATCCCTTTCCTGGGATCTGAAGGACGGTGTGGTCGAGCTGGCGCTGCATCGTCAGCCCTGCAACGAGATTGGCTCGCTCTCTCTCGATGAGCTGGAAAAATTCGTCCATGATCTCGATGACTTCCAGGACAAAGCTCATGCGCTCATTGTTTACAGCGAGCTGAAGGCTGGATTTTGTGCCGGGGCCGATCTACGGGAGCTATATCGCCGGTGCCAGGACTTGGAGCGGCAGGAAGCGGCCCAGAGTGTGCGCGATTATCTGGAGCGCATTCACCGGGTTCTGAACACGATCGATGCTTCGCCGCTGACCACCATCGCAGCGGTGCATGGAGTAACGTTTGGTGGGGGTTTTGAGCTCGCGCTGGTATGCGATCTGATTGTCGCTGACAAGATGGCCAGATTTTGTTTCCCCGAGTTGCGGCTGGGATTAATCCCTGGTTTCGGAGGGATTCCGCGTCTGAAGCGCGATCTGGGGAACGCCGTGGTTCGCGATCTGCTGCTCACCGGACGGAGTTTTAATGCGACCAGGCTTCAGCAAGTTGGCCTGGTGAGTCAGGTGGTGGGGGAGGGTGAATCGCTAAGAGTGGCGCGAGCCACAGCGGCTCAGCTCGGGAAGTTTGACCGGCGCACTGTGATTGCAGCGAAGAAATTCATCAAACCGATCCCGTATGAAGAGTTACAGCGGGAAATCGATCTCTTCTGCGAGTTGTTCTCGCAGCCAGCGGTGGAAGCTGGTTTGAGAAAGTTCGTCGAAAGCGAGGACGCGCTGCCGTATTTACCCTGATGATTTTGGTCGCGCAAAATGCAGCGATCCTTCGCTTCGCTCCGGCGACAATCTATCCAGAGGTAATATGATAATGGCTATACATAAACAAACACTTGATGAAGTACTGGACCTTGCATCGGCTCACTTCAAAGTGCCGCGAGAGAAGCTTACTCCGGATGAGGACTTCTTCAAGACGCTCGGCATCGACAGCCTTCAAGCGCTCGATCTGCTGACGAGGCTGGAGAATCATTTTCGCATCGAGTTGCCGGACTACGAACTCCAGGGCGTGTCGGATTTCAGAACGCTGGCCGACCGGATCCAGGCTCGGTTGTGATTTCCCGGTGCGGACAAGAACTCCG
>Ga0210405_10002601_pt1 | contig 18579 bp, 17 predicted proteins | sample IncBWH11MmetaG_FD_155492 | JGI IMG/M metagenome (GOLD analysis project Ga0210405, IMG submission 155492) | Forest soil microbial communities from Barre Woods Harvard Forest LTER site, Petersham, Massachusetts, United States - Inc-BW-H-11-M | ecosystem: Environmental > Terrestrial > Soil >... | reverse complement strand
CGAGCCGCCAGCTGGCCGACGACGAGCCCCCGAAGCGTCAGTGCTGCTCCTGGTCGCGGAGGCGGCGGGGACGGTGGCGGCACGATGATCACGCCGCCGCCGCCGCCATCGTCGCAGGGATTGTCTGGACCGCAATCGCCGCTGCCGCCGCCGCCAATGGGTCCACCGCCGCATTCGGGACCGCACTCGCCACCGCCGCATTCCTGCAGGTTGGGGTCCGTCAAACAGGGATTATCCAGACATACGCCGTTCGCGTCGCAGCCGCTCTGGCAGGTTGCTGGGCATGGGCAGTCCGGCGGGCAAACACTTGGCGGCAGTGGCGGCGGCTGCTCGGCGGGCGTGATATTGAACTGGTTCGCTTCGGCACACTCGGCCGGCTGGATCGACCGCGGATTCGGCTGCGGTGGAATCGGTCCTGTCTGTGGCGGGAATGCATCGGGAGACATGATGTAACCTGGGCACTGGCTATCCGCCAAGTCCAACTGGTGCCCCAGCTCATGCTCGAGGTTCTGGATCTGGATGGCGATCGAACCACAGCTCCCAATGTTGCCGTTGGGCATCCTCGCCTCGGAGTACAGAGTGATGCCGCTATTGGTTGTGGCGCCGCAAGAAATGGGGTTCTTGGTGTTTAGCCCGTTTACGTAGTGAAGAGGCACCGGCTTGGACCCCGGAACCGGAGTCGTGGTGAACTGAGGAAAGGCCGACCCGGTGGTGTTACAACCCGAATTATCCCAACCCTCCATCGCCGGCCCGACGACTCCCGACGGGAAATTGCTGTCCGGCACCAGCTGCCAAGCTGGCGGGCTATAGAGAGGGTTGCTCGAAAGCGAACCAACACAGGCGGTCGCTTCAATCACTACTTCTCCTGCGCTGTCGAGTTGCTCCGCGGGAAGCTGGTTCGAGGCGGCAAGGGCCATCAGGAGGATCGCCGCGGAGGGCATGTCACTTGCCCTCCTTGACGGCGGCGCGGACGCGCCCGACGATCTCTTCTTCTTTGGCCGGCGAGGCGGATGGCGTCCCCCGGGGGGCCTGGAAGCGCTTCGGCAGGCTCACTGCGCCGCCAGAGTGGATCGTTACGATTCCGCCGTCATCCTCCACCTCGAGATACGGCTCGCGTTGATCCTGTTGCCAGCCGGGCTGATCCGGCGCAAACAGAAGCACCTGGTCACCCACGGCGGGTGGCTCGGGGTAGCGGCTGTCGCTCTTGCAGATCTTCAGGTCACCCAGGTTGAAGATGCCAATGGGCACAAACACGAAATACGCTGGAACATCTCGGGGGGTACCCTTGAGCACCTCCTCGGGTACGACCCGAAGGAGTTGGCCCGGTGTGTACACGAGGAATCCATATGTCTTCTCCGTGACCTTGCCGAGAATGACCAGCCGCGAGGACTGAGCCGCTTGCTCTAGAGTCCCTCGCGGAGGAATGGCAAGATCCTCAAAGTAGGCGCCCACACGAGCGCATGCGCCTTCTCGCGGAAGCGCGCGAATGGACTGGATCTCTCGAACGCCCTCGAAGTTGATCAAACTTGTGTTGATGGTCCCATCGGCGTTGAGCACCATCGAGCTGTCGATCCACAGTGGATAGGTCATCTCCGGTGCCCGGCTCGGGACGTAGTGCACCTTCGGGAGATGACCTGGCGCAGCGCCGATATCCTGGGGCGGGGGCGACTGCGGTCGAGCGGCGTCCTGTTGAGCGGTGATCTCAGACGAGAGCAGGAACGAGCTGGCGGCCCAAATCGAGATCAGCAGGTAGTCCCGGAGTCGAGAGGGTCTTTGCTGCATGGAGCCTCCTTGTCGAAGATCAACGGTGCAACGCTACGGGTACGATACTGGCGCCCCTCGGGCGCTATGCATGAACTGCTTCAATAGTGGTTAGTTTCCCGAAAGCGCAGAAACGGGACATGAGATTTTGAGCTGCGCATACCGGGAGCCTGCGGGGGGGCCCGGCGCTGCACAGTGCGGTTCTGTACCAATCGCGGCCCTTGGATCACGGAACATCGCACCAGGATGCGCGCGCTGTGTGGGCCGGCGGTGAATTGCCGCCGGCCCACAGCGCGCGACAAGCGAGGAAATCCGGCTTCGCCGGCGCCTGCCCCCCCTCCCCCGCTCGAGCTGCGCCGATCGGCGTGCCTTTCCCCCTCACCTGCGGCTCGGCGGACGCTCCTCCCCCGCCATCGGGGTCGCCGGCGGTCCGGCGCCGAGCGGCTTTGACGTGAACCCTCGCGGCAGGCCCAGAGTCTCGCGGATCAGCTCAGGCGTATGGCCATGCAGCCGACGACGGCCTGCCCAGACCAGGAAGCGCCGCAAGGCACTGAGAGCTTGCGCCTGTGTCGTCCACAGCCGGCCGTCGGCGAGAACCGCCGAGCGGTAGTCCTGCAGGCGCTCGACCGTCACCTCGGCGATCGTCCCGCAGCCGAGCCGAGCGACGGCCGCGCGGAGGTGGCCGTCTTGGAGCCGCCTGGTGTTGCGGGGAAAACGGTACAGGTAGGGGACCAGGGCCGCCGTCCACGAAACCACACGCACCGGACCGCTCTCGATTCTCTCCTCTGCGGGCTCCACGCCTCGCCGCCCGACCTGACGGCGCAGCAGCTCGCAGGCTCGATTCGCCGTCTTTCGTACCGATCCGGGAGCGAGCCCCAGCGCCCGCGCCGTTTCGCCTGGGCTAAAGCCCAGGTGATAGCGCAGGGCCAGAAGCTTGCGCTGTCCCGCCGGCAGTGTGCGGCAAGCCCGATCGAGATCGGCGAGCCGGTCGCGGTGATCCTGGATCGGTTCGATGGCGAACTGCGGGCGCCACTCCCCCAGCTCCACATAGCGCGCCTCGTTGAGCCGCCGCTCGCGCCAGTAGAGGATGCACCGGTTTTGCAGCGTCCCGAGTAGCCAGACCTCCGGACACCGGATCTCGTGCCACCTCGCCACCGCGAGCAGCAGCGCCGTCTGCACCAGGTCCTCCGCGTCCTCGGCCGGGATCTGGTGCCGCCGCAGGATGCGCCGCAGGCACGGCCGGAGACGCTCGCACAGCGCCGGCAGCTCCTCGCGGCCCACGAGCTGCTTTGTCTCTTCCACAGATGCCCCCATACGGTATAGCCTATACAAGATGACGCGCATCTACGCGAGAAGTAACGTCCTTGCCTAACGGCCCGTCCGAACACGGAGCGCGGGCACCGGCGCCGGAGAGCATCGGCCGGGCGGTGATCCCCCTTTTTCTTCGTGTCTGTTGGCTGATCCTGCTCGGTTGCGCCGGCGTGCTGGTGGCCGCTGTCGTCGGCCTTGCGGAGCAGCTCGGCCTGCCGCTGCTGGCCGGCCTGCCAGGCCCCTTGCTCTTCGGGGGCATGCTCCTGTTCCTCGCCTGGTGGCACACCCACGGGCCGGGCCGCCACTTGTGGAGCTCGCCGATGAGCTTCGGCCGGCGCTGGTGGAGCTAGCCGATGGTTGCCGCGCGCGCAGCAGGCCCCAGGAGCCACGATCGGCACCGCGGCCGCCTCTCACCCTCTGGCCCGCCCTCCGTGCCGCCCCTGCCCGGCCTGGCGCGTTCCGGCCGGCCAAAAGAGCGGCAGCCCCCCAACCGCCGGGGGGCCGCACCGTGACCGCCCGCGAGCTCGCCCTCGCGCACCTCGTCTATTGGACCTTTGCCGCCGAGCAGCTCCCCGCCGGCGCGTCTCTCCTCGAGCCGGTGGACTCCTCGTCGCGCTGGTGGGCGATCCGCAACCCCCACACCGGCGTCGTGTTTGGATGGCATGCAGATGCGCGCCGGCTGGCGGACCTCTACTGGCAAGCCCTGGCCGAGGAGGGGCGCTGCGAGCTGGTCGCCGAGGCAGTCTCCAAGGACCGGGATGCGCAGCACCGCATCGCCTGGTCCGCGGCGTGGTCCCACTGGACGCGCGACGTCGGCGCCAGGGACCGCGCCGCCGAGCGCGCCGTCAATGCGTGGCTGGTGCGCAACCGGAGCGCCTTGGATGCTGCTCTTTTGGAGCTGAGCGAGGATCTCTATCCCAACCTCGACGGGCCCCCACCGCCGCCACCACCCAAGGACACGGATACCGCTCTCGCTCTCCGGCTCGCCACCGCGGCGCTGATCGAGGATGAGGTTGACCTGGCGCGCCACATCTACGCCTACGTGGCGGTCGTCGACCGTGATCGCCGCCTGCTGCCGGCGCTGCTGTCCTCCGCGGACGTTGTGCTCGATTACGTCGCGGATCAGGTCGGCGCCGAGGTGCCGCCAGTCCGCTAGCTTGGGTTTCCAGCCGTTACCGCTCGCCCGAAAAAAAGCTCCAGGTAGGGGGGTCGAAGTCGTTGCCTCGCCGTTGAGCGCTGGTGGCTCCAAAATCATCGGCTCGGCCGATGCCAACTCCTGAGCGTCGTTGGTAAGCTTCAGACGGGCCTAGCACCGGCGCAGGCTTCGCTCATCAGCACAGGGTCCGGCCTTCGGCGTTGCCGCTGCAAGGGGCGTCAGCCACCCCCACCCCTCACCGCATCGACCGGCCGCGCCGGGCATGCCCTCGCTGCGCTCGGCGGCTTCGCCGCCCGCCGCCTGGCGCGGAACCGCTACCCGTCCGGGTCCATCTCAGGGCCGGAATCGCCCGCCGGTGTGACCAAGTGGACCGCCGCCTGCCACAGCCACCGTAGGCCGCCTACGACGAGCGCCTCGACCGCACCCGCCACCGGTGCGGCCGACGCCGGCGGCGGCGCCTTCGCTCCGGCGGCCGCAGCCGGCAGCACCAGGACGAGGAGGGCAGCGGACGCGAACCTACGCACCAGCTCTGCACATCGTGGCGCTCTCCTTCTAGCTCGCCGGCGGGCGATCGGCCGCCGGATCGCTCCTACCCGACGCGAGCACCAGCCGCAACCGCGTTACCGGTCCGGCCGGCCCGAACAGCTCCCGCCGCCGGCGAGCCGGCAGCATCGCCCGCAGCAGGTCCAGGTCCAGCGATCGGCCGGCATCGTCGACGAGGATCTCGTGCCCTCGCCGCGGGGGCAGGTGCTTGCTCAACCCCGGAGAGGATTGACCCCGCCTCTGCCAGTAGGCCAAGCACTCGAACTGCACCGCCGCGAGCAGCCACTGCGCCCTGTCCTCGAGCACTTCCCAATGGACCGCCAGCTCGATCACTGCCCGGACCACGATCCGGGTGAGATCTTTTTTGGGGATGCGATGGGCGAACAGGATGCGGCGCAGCTCCGGCCGCACCAGGGCCAGGGTTTCGACCAGCTCGGCGTTCGCCAGCTCGGCCCGGTCGTCCTGCATGTCGTCGGACCCCGGCCCGCTCAGTTCGCCGACCCCACCGCCGCCGGCGGGCGCCCTTGCCGTCGCAGCAGTGCCGCGGTGTCGGCGATCAGGCGCACCGTCGCCGAGCCGCTCATGATGGTGGCCAGCACCGTGCGCGTGATGGCGACGGTTTCGGCCGCCATCGTCGCACCCTCGACCCGCAGCACTTCGCTGAGCTCCGCCGCCAGGCCGTCCAGCTCCGCTACCCGTCCACCCTGCAGGAGCACCTGGGCGAGATCGAGGCTCACCAGCACGGCGTCATAGACCGCATGCTCGACCAGAAAGGCGCGCTGGACCAGGCGCAGCACCCTGGCGCCCTCATCCGGCCGAACGGCTGCCAGGAGCCGGCCCTCGAGCCAGTCACGGCGGAGCCGCGTCCAGGCGTCATCGAACCTGGCATAGAGCGGTTGATCCTCCTCGAAGCGCTGCCCCGCCACGACCAGCTCGCCCAGCTCGAACAGGCACAGCGTCGCGGTGTGCCGCGCGCACAGGAGCAAGCGCGGTTCCTCTTCGCCCCTGAGGTGTCGCAGGGCGCGCTGGAACGCCCGCAGGCTTTCCTGGTACTCCCCAGCCTGATAGTGGATGTAGCCGAGCTTCACCGCGCACTTCGCGGCAAGCACGACCTCGGCGAGCCCTGAGTACACGACCGCGGCCCGCGATACCAGCCGCGCCGCTTCTTTCAGCTGCCCCACATCGCGCGCCAGGCTCCCGCGGAAGCTGTCCAGCTCCGCGTACACCATCGGGTCGGTCACGCCCTCCTCGGAGAGCGTCGCTTGCGCGAGCCGGAACAGCGCGCGCGCGTTCTCGAACTTGGCTTCCAATCTCTCCGCGTTGCCCAGCAGGCTCACCGCTTCCACCATCATCCCGCCCCGATCCGGCACTCGCTGCTCGAGCTGCTCGCAGATCTCATGGGCGCACTGCGCCAGGATGCGCACCGTCTCCGGTTCGCCCGGCGTCGCCTGGCGCGCCGCGTCGATGAGGTGCCGCGCCACCAGGCCCTCGGTGTAAATGCCGAGGCTGGCCCTCACGTGTTCGAGCCGTTGCGCCGGCGCGACCGCGAGGATTTGGGCGAACAGCCCTTCCGCGCGCTGCCCCTGCGCCTCCATCTCGGCGGAGTGCTCCTGCAGCATCGCCTCCAGGCTGCGGAAAGTCTCGTCGAACCCCTCCGGTCCGGCGTAGGCCACCTGGCGGCGCTGCTCGACATCGCGGTCGATCTCTGCCCGGCAGTGCGGGCAGACGCACCGCAGGTGTTCGAGGCCGATGACCACCACCGCGCGCGGGGGAATCCGCCCTGCCCTGACCGCTTGGAGCAGCTCGTGGGTGATGTGCAGAGTGGTGTCGTCACCTTCCCGGTCGGTGTCGTCTCTAGACAAAATTTGAGCCCTCCCGCAGTTGCATTGTTACAGCAAGTCGCGAGTCTACGAGATTAAGCCCCTGCACAACAAGAGGTGCCGGCCGGCCCGATCAGCGAGCCGACCCGGCCGGCACCCTTCCTACGCCTTCACACCTGCCACCTACCCGTCCGGGTCCATGCCGGGGCCGAGAGTTGGCCGCGGCCTGCTGCGAGCAGCACAACCGCCGTCCGGGTCCATGCCGGGGCCGAGATCGCACGTCGATGTGACCGCCGACCTGTGGCCCGCCGGCGTGACCAGATGGACCGCCGTCTGCCACAGCCACAGTAGACCGCCTGCGACCGTCTCGACGGCACCCGCCGGCGCCACAGGCGCCGCCGGCGCTTTCGTGCCGGCGGCTGCCGCTGGCAAGGCCAGCAGCAGGAGCAGAAGCACGGAGGACGCAAACCTACGCACAGAACTGCGCATCGCTGCACTCTCTTTCTGGGATCGGCACCTTTAGGCCCAGAATCGGACCGCAGGGCCGCCCCTTGTCTGGAGAGTGCAGCGTCTTGTAGGCGGAGGGGGCATTCCCCCCTAACAACGCCTCGAATATCTAGGCTCCTCGGCGCACGCGGCGGCCGGCGCTCAGCCCCATACGGCTTGGCCTATTCGTGGTACGGTAATTTCGTCGCCACTGTCCCCAGGCGGCGATCACCGAGCCACTGCTTAGCCGGTGCGCTCCGTTGCGCGCCGGCGCCGGGACCGTTCGAGGACGAGCGGTTCCGGCACTTTTCCCCGCGCCGTCATTCGCCGGCGGGATCCCCGCCGTCCTCAACACCCGGAGCCTCGACCGCGAATGCCGTCATGACTTCACGCCTGCTTGACTTCGTGACGGCGTGCCGCCATGCATTCATGCCTGCTTGACTTCATGAAGGCAAGCAGGCAATAATTACCGGCAAGGAGGGATTTCCCCGTGCCACGAAAAGGAGCGGTCCATGTTGACGAGTTGCCGGCTGCGGCCCGCAAGCGGCTAGGGCTGCGGCGAAGCCGGCAACAAACCTTCAAGCGGGAGGAGCTCCGCCGCGAGGCGATCGGCGTCCTGGATCAGATCCGGCACCTCACCGCCGACCAGCGGCGGCGGGTGCTCGAGCATGCCATCAAGGTCAACGAAGTCTAGGGAGAACCCATGAAGACGCTAGCTCTGTTCAGCCAGAAGGGCGGGACCGGCAAGACCACCCTCGCCGTGCACCTTGCCGTCGCCGCCGGCGAGTCCGGCCTGCTCGTCGCCATCGCCGATACCGACCCACAGCGCAGCGCGACCACCTGGGGGCGAGCTCGCGGCGGGCAGGCGCCCATGGTGGCGACCATCGCTGCCAGCGAGCTGCGCCGCGTGGTGGCGGCCGCGGAGCACGACGGCATCGGCCTGCTGATCGTCGACAGTGCCCCGCACGCCAGCCCCGACGCGCCGCAGATCGCCCGGGCGGCCGACGCCGTGCTGATCCCCTGCCGGCCGTCCATGTTCGACCTGGCCGCGGTCGGCAGCGCCGTCGAGATCGTGCGCGCCGCCGGCGTGCCGGCCGCCCTTGTGCTCAACGAATGCCCGCCGCGCGCTCCGGAGGTTGCCGTGGCGCGCCAGGCCCTCGGCAACTTCGGCCTGCCGGTGGCCGCCGTCGAGATCGCCGAACGTCGCGCTTTCTCGCGTGCCGTCGCCACCGGCCGCGCCGTCACCGAGTTCGAGTCCCACGGCAAGGCGGCCGAGGAGATCCGCGCCCTGTGGGGCTGGATCGACGCCCAGCTGCTCGACCAACCGCGCGCCCGCGCTCGCGCCTAGAAGGGAGCCCGACCCGATGAGCGACAAGCCCAACAAGCCCGCCCTGCTCGCCGCCTTCACCGAGGCCGCCAGGCCGCCGGCGCCGGCGGCGCCACGTGCGCCCCGCATCGCCAAGCCGCGGCGCGCCAGGACCGAGCGCGAGGACGCCACGCGGAGCCCGCGCAGCGCCCGCGGCCAGGGCGAGAGGATCAACCTCACCTATCGCACCACGGCGCCCACCTGGGAGCGCTTGAAGCACCTCGCCATCAGCGACCGCGTGAGCATCCAGGAATTGATCCACGCCGCACTGTCCCGCGAGTTCGAGCGCCGCGGCCTGCCCGCACTGGACGATTGACTGCATGCCTTCATGACTTCATGCCCTCACGAAGGCACAATTCCCCGCGCCGGATGACCGGGGCCGGCCCCTCCGCCTGCTCCTTGTCGGATGCTAAGCTGTGACCGCCACGCGACGCCGAGACGCCGACCCCAAGCCGCCCTCCGAGAGGACCAACGGCGTCCTGCTCGCGCCCGCCTCCCTGCAAGGCGCCTATGGCCCGCACAGCACCCTGACCCTCGAGCAGATCCGGCCCGGCGGTGAGACCCAATGGCGGGTCACGGTGCCGCTGCGCCCCGGCCCTGCCGGGGGCGAGCTCGCCACCGCCGCGGCGGCAGCGCCGGCGGCGGCGGCCGGTCCCACGCTCCTGACCAGCACTATCACCCTCGCGGTTCGGCCCGAGGCCTACTTCACCATCGCCGCCATGCTGCTATGCGGGGCGCGGCTCGAGATCCGCGCCGAGGATCAGACCGCCGCCACCGAGATCCTCGCCCGCGCCGCCGACTCTGCCCCGGCCGAGCTGCCGCTGCCGGACGGCCGCCGCATGTGCCCACGCGCCGAGGACCTCGACCGGCTCCGCCGTCTCCTCCCGCAGGCCGCGCCGGCGGCCAGGCCCGGCACCTGGATCGAGGTTTGGCTCGATGACCCGCCTTGGGCCGTGCAGCTCGAGCCGACAGATAACGACGTGGCGCGGCCGCCCACTGCGGACGACTATCTTGTCATCCCCAGCGCCGGCCACTACGCCGCCCTGCAGCAGGCCCTCGCCCTCAACCGCTTCGAGCCCACGGACGGCTCGCGCTTCCCGCGCGCCCGCCTCGAGAAAGGCGGCGCGCGCGGCTACGCCGAGCTGCGCCCGGTGACCCCCGAGCAGGAAATGCTGATGGCACCGGAAGAAGCCGAGGCCCTGGCCGTGAGGATGTGGCAGCAGCGCGAGGACCTCTCCGACCTCGACGCCGATGTCCTCGACGCGATCTCCGCCGCCTGGCTCGAGCGCGGCCCCCGCTCCGCCTCTGAGCGGGTGCCGATCTACGTTGATGACCTGCTGCGCTCCCGCGGCCTGCGGCCGAAGAAGAGCGGCCATGGCCGCCGCGGCGGCTTCGAGCCCGAGCAGCGCGCCGACCTCTGGCGCTGCCTGCTCCACCTGCAAGACATCTGGCTCGACATCGCCGAGGCGACCGTCGTCGACCAGGACGCCCGGGGGCGCCGCACCCAGCGCACGCGGGCGCTCCAGAGCCGGGCCTTCGTGATGACCGACCGGATCGGCCAGCGGCGCCTCGACGGGACCATGGACGTCGAGGCCATCCTGGTCACCCCCGGCGAGGCCTTCGGCCGGTTCCTGCTCGGGCCGGGCCGCCAGCTCGCGCTGCTCTCCTCCGGAGCCTTGCGCTACGACCCCTATCGCCAGCGAGCCGAGAAGCGGCTCGCCCGCTACCTCAGCTGGCAGTGGCGGGTCGGCGCCCACAGCGGCGACTTCATCCGCACCTACCGGGTCAGCACCCTGCTGCACGAGCTTGGCCTGCACGTCGATGGCGAGCACCCCGTCCGCACCCGCGAGCGCTTTGAGAAGGCCCTCGACTGCCTGCACCAGGATCGGATGATCTCGAGCTGGCAGTATGGCGAGCGCTGGCGCGAGGACCTGCCGCGGGAGAATTGGGTGCCGCTGTGGCTCGAGGCACGGATCGTCGTCGAGGCTCCCGATGTCATCAAGGAGGCCTACCACGAGCTCGACCGGCTCCACCAGAGCCGCAAGGCCGCTGCCGCCGCCCTGCCCGCCGGCGAGGCCTGGGCGGCGCGGCTCAAGCGCCACCGCGAGCAACTCGGCATCTCGCAGATGGCGGCCGCCGAGCAGATCCAGATCAGCCGCGCCTACCTCGCCCAGGTCGAGCGCGGGCGCGAGCCGTCGCCGGCGCTGGCGGCCAAGCTGCGCCGCTGGCTGGAAGGCGGGTAACCCCTGTCAGCTGTCAGCGGCTAGGACGCCCGCGCCTCCTCCCGTAGCAGCCCCTTTTCCGGCAGGAAGACCAGCGCGACCATGCCCGTTGGGCCGTTGCGGTGCTTGCGGACCGTCAAGTCGAGCGCCACCGCCGGCGGCTCCGCCGTGCGCTCCTTGGGCTCGGTCAGGAACAGCGCGACGTCGGCCGAGTACTCGAGATCGCCGGATTCCTTGAACGAGTCGAGCGCCGTCTCGCCACCGCCGCGGCCGTAGCCGCCGCCGGCGCGGCTCTGCGAAGAAAGCGCCAGCACCGGCGAGTCGAGCTGCTTGGCGAGCGCGATCAGCTCGCCGCCCAGCGTATCGACCTTCGCCCGCACGTCACTGAGCGCCCGCAGCTCGCGGCTGGTCTTCGCCCACAGTTGCAGGTAGTCCACGACGATCAGGCAGCGGCGAGCGCCGCGCGCGGCGAGCAGCCGCCGGGCGCGCGCCCGCAGGTGCCCCACGGTCAGCCGGCCGTCGCCATCCACGATGTCCAGCTGGGCAAGCAGCGGCGCCAGCTCGGCGACGGCACCCGTCAGCGCGCCAGGGTTGACGAAGCCGCGGCGCACGTCGCGCGGATTGATGCCGGCGCGCGCACAGAGCGCCTTGAGTACCAGGTCCACCGCGCTGTTCTCGAAGGTCGCATAGACCACTGGCGCTTCCCGCGCCACGTGCAGGGCGGTCTGGAGCGCGAACGTCGTCTTGCCCATGCCCGGAGGGCCACCCAGCAGATACAGACCGCGGTTCAGGCCCGAGAGCAGGCCATCGACCCGCGGCACCCCGGTGCGCAGCCCGAGGACCGCTTCGCCGGTTTCGGCGCGCTGGTCGTAGCGTTTCTCCGTCTCCTCGATCACCTGGCGCAGCAGCGCCGGCGACGACGGCGCCCCCAGCTCGCCCGCGGCCGCCGGGTCTTGCAGCTCCTCGAGTTCGCGGCCGGCGATCGCCGCGATGGTGGCGGCATCCGCCTGCCCCGTCCGCGCCCGTTGATCCAGGCGCGCGGCCGCCGTCAGGAGCCGCCGCCGCACCGCGCGCTCCCGTACGATTCCCGCGTAAGCACCCACGCGGCCGATGTCCGGCAGATCGAGATCCAGCGCCGCCAGGTAGGCCATCCCGCCGACGCGCTCGAGCTCGCCGCGCTGCTCGAGTTTCGCCTGCAAGGTGCGGATATCGATCGGCTGGCCATCCGCCGCCAGCTCGCGGCAGGCGTCGAACATCATTTGGTGGCGCTCGAGGTAGAAATCTCCCGCAGTCAGGGGCAGATCATCGAGCACCGTAGCGTCGAGGAGCAGGGCGCCGAGCACAGCGCGTTCGGCTTCGTCGTTGTGCGGCACCACAGGCGCGGTGGGCATGCAGCGGAGACCTCCTGCCCAGGGGTCGAAACGGCAGTCCGGGGCTGTCGGTCTTGTAGCGCGCCCGGGCTGCCCCGGCAGCTCCGGGCGCAGCGGTAAAACTAGTGAAACTAGTTAAGGTTGTTACCCGGCGGCAAGCAAAGAAGTTGCAGCCGGATTCCGCCACGATGACCCCGACACTCCCACACGATGACCCCGACATTCCGCCACGATTACCCCGACATTGTTACTCCCGGACAGCAAGGGCAGAACAGCGTAGAACAGCGTAAGTGATGCTGCCTGTATGACATAGGGATTCTCGGCTGATCTGCGAGCGGGACCGATTGTTACTCGGCGCACCCGCCGGTACCCGTAACAGTCCACCCGGCACCCCCCTCGGCGCACCCCCCACGCACCCGCTTGTGAGGGCGGTTTCAGAGTGCTAAAGTCGAGTTTGTGAGCGGAGCAAGATAGGCGCCTGTAAACTTCGTTTACAGGCGCGCCCGCATTCTCGCCTCCGGCTCGAATGCCATGCCGCGGCTGCAAGTCACCTCGTTTCGGCTCGACGCCAGGGAGTACGTGCGCCTGCTTTCCGCCGCCCAGGCGGCCGGCGTTTCGCCCTCCGCCTGGTGCCGGCGCCTGGTGCTTGAGCAGCTCGCCGGCACCACCGCGGTGGCCACCGCGGCGGCATCGGCGCCGGCGCGTTTCGCCGACGCCGCGGCCGCCGCAGCCGCCGAGGCCGAGCCGCTCTCCCGCGTGGTCGCGGCCAAGCTCACCGCCTCGCAATACTTCGACCTCGACGTGCGCGCCAAGGCCGCCGGATTCACCATCGGCGCCTACCTCCGCCGGCTCATCCAGGGCCAGCCGCCGACGGGGCGCTGGCCGCTGGCGCGCAAGGCCATCGTGGAGCTCAGCCGCGTCGGCAACAACCTGAACCAACTCGTGAAGCTGGCCCACGAGGGCAAGCCGCTGCCGGCCGAGATCCACGCCGCGGTGCAGCGCGTCCTCGCCCAGGTCCGCGCGCTGCGCAACGCGCTCCTGGAGCAGCAGGAGTGATCGTCTTCAAGGGCGGCAGCCGTTCCCGGAGCGGCGCCAGGACCGGGCTAGGCGGCAGCTTCGGCGGGCTCACCTCGTACCTGGAAAAGGGGCCACGCGAGAACCTCAACCTCGAGCGCGTCGAGTGGTCGACCACGCACAACCTCGACACCGACGACCCCGCCGAGGCCGCCCAGGTGATGCGCCACACGGCGGCGGAGAACGCGAAGGTCGAGAAGCCCGTCTACCACTTCGGGCTGAGCCTCGAGCCGGGCGAGCACCTCTCCCAGCAGCAGTGGGAAAGCGTCGCCGGCCGGATGCTCGACCGCATGGGCTTGTGGGAGCATCAGGCCCTGGTCATCGCCCACAACGACACCGCCAAGGAGCACATCCATATCGTCGTCAACCGGATCGGCCCGGACGGCAAGGCGTGGCGGGCCTTCCGCGACATGATCGCGGCGCGCGAGGTGGTCCGCGCCGTCGAGATCGAGTACGGCCTGCGCCTCACCGGGCGCGACCAGGCCCCTCCGGAGCTGAGCGCCGGCAGCGTCCGCGAGGCCAGGCGGACGGGTGTTCAGCCGCTCGCCGATCGCGTCCGCGAGGAGGCGGGGCACATCTTCGCCGAGGCGACGAGCTGGCGCGACCTCGAAGCCGGGCTCGCCCGCTACGGCTACCGGATCGAGCGCGCCGAGCGCGGCAGCGGCCTGGTGGTCACGGACGGCAGCCGGCGGGCGTCGCTGTCGCACGTGGACCGGACCTTGAGCGGCCCGAAGCTCGCCGCCAGGTTCGGCGAGACGTTCCGCGAGCACCGGGAGAACAACCCCGAGCCGCCCCAGGTCCAGCGCCGGGCCGGCGGCCGGGAGATCGAGCCGCTTGCCGGCGGCACCCTCCGCGAGCGCGCCGAGGCCCTCATCGACCGCGTGTCCTCGACCCGCGCGACCTTCACCAGGGCCGACATCGAGCGCGCGGCGTTCCACGAGCCGGACAGCCAGGCGCTGGCCAAGCACGCCCTCCGCGATGGCGACATGGCGAAGGTGGGCAAGGACGCCCGCGGCGTCACCCGCTACGCCGCGACCGACTACATGCAGGACGAGGCGCGCATGTTCGAGGCCGCCCGAGAGCTGCGCGACCGGCAGGATCTTCGGCTCGACCCGGCCGAGGTTGGCCGCGCGCTGGAGCGGTCTCCGCACCTCTCCGCAGAGCAGCGCGCCGCGGTGCTCGAGGCCACGACGCGCGAGGACCTGGCGCTCATCGTCGGCCGCGCCGGTGCCGGCAAGACGACCGCCGCGGCGACGATCGCCGACGCCTACCGCGAGGCCGGCTACGACGTGCGCGGCGGCGCCCTGGCCGGCAAGGCGGCCGACAACCTGCAGCAGGAGACGGGGATCTACTCCCGCACGTTGCACAGCTGGGAGCACGCCTGGGAGCGCGGCCAGGACCGGCTGCACGACGGCTCCGTGCTGGTGGTCGATGAGGCCGGCATGATCGACGCCCGCCAGCTGGGGCGGGTCCTCGACCATGCGGCGCAGCACCAGGCCAAGGTCATCCTGATCGGAGATCCCGACCAGTTGAAGCCGATCGGCCCCGGCGACGGCTTCCGCGGCCTGCTCGAGCAGCACGCGCCGGCGCGCCTCGAAACCATCCGCCGCCAGGCCGAACCGTGGCAGCGGGAGGCGTCCGAGAACCTTGCCGCCGGGCGGGTGGCGCCGGCGCTCGACGCCTACCAGGAGGCCGGCCGCTTGCACGTCACCGCGACGCGCGACGGGGCGCGCGCCGGGCTGCTCAAGCAGTACAGCGCCGATCGCCGCGAGGCGCCGGAGCGCGGCCAGCTGGTGCTCGCCTACCGCAACGCCGACGTGCGCCAGCTCAACGCCGAGATTCGTGGTGCGCGGAAGGCCGCCGGCGAGCTCGGCGAGGGCGTCACCGTGCGCGGCGCCGAGTACGCCGCCGGCGACCGGGTGGTGTTCCTCAAGAACGACAACCACGGGCTCGAGGTCGCCAACCTCGGGCGCGCCGATGCGCGCGGCAACGGCGTCAAGAACGGCACCCTCGGGACGCTCGAGACGGTCTCGCCCGACCGCTTCGTGGCGCGCCTCGACGACGGCCGCCAGGTGGCTTTCAGCCCGGCGCAGTACGACAGCATCGCCCACGGCTACGCCGTCACCATCCACAAGAGCCAGGGCGCCACTGTGGACCGCACCTACGTGCTCGCCGACCCGATGATGAACCGCAACGCCAGCTATGTGGCGCTCACCCGTCACCGGGACGGCGTGCAGGTCTACAGCGACCGCCAGACGTTCACCGACCGCGAGCACCTCGACCGGGCGCTGTCGCGCGCGCCGGCGAAGGATCTCGCCCGCGACTACGGGGTGTCGGCGATCGAGCGCCAGGCCGAGCGCATCGAGCGCGCCGAGCCGCTCCGGGAGCAGGAGCGGAGCCTCTACGGCGACCAGGACCACATCCGCCGCTCGCTGCTGACGATCCGGCACGCCGACACCATGGACCAGCGGCTCGCCGACGCGCGAGCGTTCCTCGAGCAGGCCGCCACCCGGGTCTACGCCGATCCCACGCGAGCGGTGCGGCACCTCACCGCCGATCCGAAGGTCACCGAGCGGCTCGCCGCCAAGACCGCCCCCGAATACGGCCAGGTGCACGGCCGCGCCGCCGGCATCCTCCGCGGCCCCGACGCCCACCGCCAGGCGGCCGACCAAGCGCTGCCCGCGCTGCGCGACGCCATCCGCAGCTACCGCATCGCGCTCGGCGAGGCCACGACGGCGCGCGCCGCGGCCGACCGGCTCGGCGGGCGCTTCCACCTGCCCGCCTGGGAAGCCGAGGCGCGCCAGGTCAGCCAGACCCTCCATCGCGTCCAGCAGGCGATCCGGGGGCCGGAGAAGGCCCTGGAGGCAGCCATTCGCGAGGTGGGATCCCAGGCCGCCAAGCTCGCGGTTTCCGCCCTACCCACGGCGCTCCAGCTGCCTGTCCAGCTCGCCATTCGAGCGGTCGAGCGGGCGATCGACCTTGGGCTCGGGCTCGGCCGCTAGGAAGGGGAATCGACGATCATTCTGGCCCCGCGGCCACCCATGCCCCTACGTGTCACGCTCGGGACAACAGGGACGCGACTTCCGTTACTAGCTGCCGAGCTCGCTCCGATGCCTTCACAGCAGCGGTATTTGCATCCGCACGCTTGCGCAGCTTCCACCAGAGCCAAAGAACCCCCAGCCCAGTCCACACCAAAAACGTAGCCACGCCGCCTGGCTGTCCGTTCGGGCCGTTCAAAATGAATATATAGGCGACTACTCCGAATGCGCCGAAAAGAGTGAAACATCCAGCAGTCTTGAACGAAGGACTAGGAGGGATGTGAAGCGACCTATACTCCCTTTCCAACTCCTGGATTCTAGCGATGTTAGGCATATTGAGATCCCGCACGAAGTGCAGTTTCACATAGTGGTCGTATGTGACCCTGACGGTCGAGGTAGCTCCGTCCATCGCGCCCTGGAACACCGAAGCAGCTAAGCTGTCAGGTGCCTCAGCCTCTCGAAGGTGCCCCATGATCTCCTGTCGGCCCTGCAGGTTCCAGCCGAACCCGCCCATCTCCTGGATCTTCTCGTTCTCATACTGCGGCGCGACCGAAACGACGACGCTCTCCGTGCGCTCCATTGGCGTGTTCCTTTCAGGATTCGTTGGCCCCATTCGACCAATTGTGTAGACACTCTGCCGCACAGCCGTGTGTAGATAGATAGACACACGCTGCCGCCCAGCCGCAAGGCGTGGGAGGCCAAGGGTCAGTGGCCGAAGATCGCTTTTGCTAATTATCTCACGACAGCGAGCCAGTGCAAGCCTCACTAGTGACATCGCAGGTCAGCTTCCGTTATTCTTCACTTATCGGAAGCTTCTGCAAGGAGGGTCGAACCATGCCGCAGCCATCCTCGCACCCCGCCGCCACCTCGCCACCGCCCGCCCCCCACGACGACGACTACGCCCACGGCTACCGTGACGGTCTGGCCAATGAGCCGGCCTACGTGGCAGGGGCGGGACAATCCGCGGCGCTCTTTGCCGACCTCTTCGCGCCGGGAGCGGTGGCGGAGAGGGAGGAGCGCTACTTGCGCGGCTATCTGCAAGGCCAGCACGACCGGCAGCACCCGCAACCAAGCGCTGCGGCGCCTGGCCGGCCCGCAGAGCCGCGATGAGCCGTCCTGCGGCCCCAACGTCGCCCGGGGCCGAGATCGCTCGCCGGCGGCCCGCTGCCGCGGCGGGCGAGGCGATTTCCTCGCCAGTGGACGCCGCGGCGCCGGTCTTGCTCTCGCAGGCGACCGCCGAGAAGGTCCGCGCCATCCTTGTCGCGGGGACGTCGCCGGCGACCGTTCGCGCGCATGCCAGCGACGTCGCCTACTTTTGGGCCTGGGCCGGCGCCGAGCTCGGCCTGGCCGAGCGCTACCCCGTGCCGCCGGCGGTCCTAGTGCAGTTTGTCGCCGACCACCTCGAAGGTCTGCCGCCGGCGACCGAGGCGGCGCTGCGCGAGCGCGCGGCGCGGGGGTTGCCGGGAGGCAAGACCAAGCCCGGACCGCACGCCCTGGCCACCATCCGCCGCCGTCTTGGCTCGCTGTCGAAGGCGCACCAGCTCGCCGGCGTCCCCAACCCCTGCCAGCGCGCCGAGCTGCGCGAGCTGCTGGCGCGCGCCGGCCGCCGGCAGGCGCGTAGCCCGGGCGTGCCGCGGCGCAAGCGGGCCGCCACCCGCGAGGTGCTCGACGCCTTGCTGGCGACCTGTGACGAGACCCTCGCCGGCATCCGCGATCGCGCGCTGCTGCTCTTCGCCTGGGGTTCCGGGGGCCGGCGGCGGTCCGAAGTCGCCGCGGCCCGCGTCGAGGATCTGGCCGCGGTCGACGGCGGCTATCTCTTCCGCCTCCGGCGCAGCAAGACCGACCAGGCGGGCGAAGGCGCCGAGCTGCCGGTGCTCGGCCGCGCGGCGCTCGCGCTCGCCGCCTGGCTCGCCGCGGCGGGCTTGACCGAGGGACCGCTGTTTCGCCCGCTATCCTGGCACGGCCGCGTCGGCGCCGGCCTCTCCGATCGCAGCGTCGCCGAGATCGTCAAGGCGCGCGCCGCCCTGGCCGGCTACGACGCGCGGGAGTTTGGCGGCCACAGTCTGCGCTCAGGCTTCGTCACCACCGCCGGCCGCCAGGGCGTCAGCCTCGGCGACGCCATGGCTCTCTCTGGCCACCGCGGCGCCGCCGTGGCTCTCCGCTACCACCAGGCCGGCGCTGCGCTCTCCAACCCGGCGGCGCGGCTCGCTGACTGAACGCCCGAGGCCACGCCAGCCGGTTGGTGGGCTACGCCCCTTCTCTGACGCGCGCGACGAAGTGCGGCAGCGGCCGCTGGCTGCACGCTCGAGCCGCCAGCTGGCCGACGACGAGCCCCCGAAGCGTCAGTGCTGCTCCTGGTCGCGGAGGCGGCGGGGACGGTGGCGGCACGATGATCACGCCGCCGCCGCCGCCATCGTCGCAGGGATTGTCTG
>Ga0210405_10002599_pt1 | contig 18583 bp, 18 predicted proteins | sample IncBWH11MmetaG_FD_155492 | JGI IMG/M metagenome (GOLD analysis project Ga0210405, IMG submission 155492) | Forest soil microbial communities from Barre Woods Harvard Forest LTER site, Petersham, Massachusetts, United States - Inc-BW-H-11-M | ecosystem: Environmental > Terrestrial > Soil >... | reverse complement strand
GTGTGGTGACCGTCTTGGCCAGCACCCCCGGATGACGATAGGTGACCCCGGTGACGAGCAATGCGAGGGTGATGCTGGTTGTCTGGCCGGCCAGAAAGCTCAGCGACGTGTAGCCCTCCAGAAACGGATCTTGCGCGCGCCCAAGGCTTTCCATTTGAAAGAAATGATCCGCCAAGGTGAACATCGTGGCACCGGCGTCTTCGGCGGCCTTGGCCGTCGCTACCAGTGTGGGCCCCTGGTCGGCCGGATCGCCCGGCAGAAAGTCGATGAAGTGTATTCCCAGTTCCATTTCCTAGCTCCCTTCGCTAATCGGTCAAACGCTGAAGCAGGGACAATGCGTCGAGGATGACTCGACGTTCCCGCTCGGTGTAGCGCTCCTGCATGACACGAGCCAGCCATTCCTCGCGGACCTGACGGTCGCTTTCCGCGCGGCGGCGGCCTGCGGTGGTCAACGAGATCACTTGGCGCCGACCGTCGTCGGGGTCGGGCGCGCGCCGGATGAGCCCGTGCTGGTCGAGTCCGGCCAGTATGGTCGCCATCGACTGCGGCCGAACCCGCTCGGCGGCGGCCAGCGCGCTGGCCGATGATGCGCCCTCTTTCCAGAGCCGGGTGAGCACCGCGGTCTGCGACGGCGTCAAATCAGTCCCGGTCGCAACATCCTTCAGCTGGCGCCGTAGCCGGCTGAACATCACCCGAAGATCTCGGGCAGCCGCTCCCGCCGACTCTGTGATTCCGTCCACCAACCTCAGCCTACACTAGACAGTCGCAACTGTACAGTTAAAACTGTTAAGTTAGACCTGAAGATGTATGCATGCTCCCGAACGCCTGCCGTCGCGGGTTCCCGGCGAGTGTCGACCGTGCTATGTGCTGTCCCCGCTCAATTCCCAGAAACGCGAGCTTTCCTCCGCAGGCGGTGTGGCGTGGAGCCAGGTCGCGACCAGGCCGGTGAGTATCAGCCATCCCGAAACGGCAGCCGGGATCGCCCAGATCCGACGCAGCAGCAGCGCCGTGCCGCATTGGGCGACGAGACCGTCGCCCTTGGCGTCGGCGGCCTGCGACAGGTTGGCGCTGAACCCTCTGCCGCAGCTGATCTGCATGCCGTATTGGTCGTAGTGGCTCAGATAGACCGGAAACCAGAGTGCCAGCAGCCCGACGACCACCAATAAGGCACCCGCGATGCTCAGGAATAGCGCACGATTGCTCACAGGCTTCCTTTCAAATCAGATTGCCGCGGCGGCGGATTCGCCTGCCGGAGTCCACCTTGCTCTCGACCACCCCGTGGCCGACCCCGGGCCAGGACAGCTGCATGACCACATTCGCCGCGCCGGCGGCGAACGACCAGAAGTCGAGGACGTCGGAGAGGGTGGCCGGCCGGTCATCCCAGCGGGCTGTGCGATGGGTTATGTGAATCCGGGTATCGGCAGTGGTCAGCGGTACTCCGGCGGCTTCAGTGCTCATGTCATGCAAACGTCCGAAAACAGCAGGACCGGCCAGGACACTATCGATCCGAGGAACGACACCACCAAGTCGGCCCCGTGCATGTGCTGCAAATGCGCTGTGTGTGTCATCGACCAAATCGCTCCCACTATTAAATACGGTGTGCCAATGATCAATCCGAGTCCGATCAGCTCGGCGATCGTGAGCTGGTAGCCGAGGAAGCGGCGAACCCTCTCCAGCATGCGCGCCTGCCTCTCACAACGGCCCCCGGACGTCATCGACTACGACGTCCCGCCTCGTCAGCCCTACGAGAACATGGCGAGCACCGATTATGTTAATGGACATTCTGACTCTCGGGTAGGTTTTTCAGCAACTGATCTGCGCGCTAGGGTGAAGCGGTGACGACCGCGCGCATTGAGCCTGCGGTCGTCGTGCGTCGACGGCCCAAAGACCGGAAAGCTCAGATCGCCCGGGCGTCCGCCGAGTCGTTCAGCGCGCTGGGCTACCACGCGGTCAGCATGGAAGCCATCGCGGCCAAGGTCGGAATTTCCGCGCCCGCGCTCTATCGGCACTACGCGAGCAAGTACGAGCTGTTTCGCGGCGCGGTGCTGGCCCTCGGTCAGCAACTGGTCGACTGCACCGATTTCGCCGACGCGGCCCGGTGCGGAATCTCAGGTGCCGACCCGGCTGCGACATTGGACCGACTGGTCGACGCACTCATCGACGTGACGTTGGCCAATCGCGAGTCCGGCGGGCTCTACCGCTGGCAGGCCCGATACCTGCACGCCGAAGATCAATCCACTCTGATGGATCAGCTGCGGGTGGTCAACCGCCGAATCCAACGGCCGCTCATAGCGATTCGGCCGACGTTGAGCTCGTCGCATCGGTGGATGCTGTCGTCAGGGCTGCTCAGCGTGATCGGCAGCATTGTCGACCACGGGATTGCGCTGCCAGCCGACGAGATTCGCATACTGCTGGCCGGAGGCGCCACGGCGGTGCTCGGTGCCGAGCTCCCGGAGCCGGAGGATGCGGTGGGCCGGCCTACGTCCTGGCGGATCTTCGAATCGGATACCGGCGTCTACGAAGCCCTGTTGCAGGCGTCAATGGTGTTGTTCAACGCCAAGGGCTACCCCGAGACCAGCATGGCGGAGATCGCTTCGGCCGTCGGTATCCCGGTGTCCGGGATCTACCGGTATTTTCCCGGAAAGTGCGACATCCTCTCGACCGGGTTGCGGCGCGCGGCCGACCGGGTTTCCGGCCGACTATCGGCGATCCTGACTGGTGTGGCCGAGCCGCGCCAGATGCTCACCCTCTTGATCGAGGCCTACGTGGCAACGTCATTCGCCAACCCGGAACTGGCCGCGATTTACTACACCGAGCGGGTCAACCTGACCCGGGTGGACGAGGAGTTGTTGCGCAGTGTGCAGCGCTCGACGATCGATTCCTGGATGCGTCTGCTGGCAGCGGCCCGCGCGGCGCTGACACGGACGCAGGCGCGCATTTTGGTCCACGCGGCGATGGCCTTGGCGGTCGACGTGGGACGGCTGGTGCACTACGAGCATCCGGCCGACAACTCCGCCTACTCACAAGCGTGCGTGCGAAAATTGATGGAGGTTACGGTGTTTGGGCGTGGCGAATAGCATTCCCGCCCAGATAGGCGAGGTATCCGATCAACCCGACGGTGGCCAGGCTGCGGGTCTGCCGGCTGCTGAGACTCAGGCCTAACACCGTTTCGATACCGCCGTTGGTGTAGACGTGCTGACGGGTATTGCGCGGGAATGCGGTCTTGGTGATCGGCTCCCACATCCGCGGACTGGTGAAGTGAGCCAACCCGAGGCCCGCTATTGCCAGGCCGGAGAAGCGGGCAACACGGTTGCTTTTGCGAGACATGGTCCTCCTCAGGCGATTGCGTAATCGCTCAGCGGGAATCGGGAGCCGTCCCGCACGGCGTTGCGCACCGATGTGGGCCGTAACAGTGTCGCCTCGCCGCTATGGTTGAAGTAGTAGGACCGCGACGTGGCACAGTCACCTGCGTAGAACACCGAGCTGTCCAGATATTTGGTCATCCGGTCCAGGAAGCGCGCATTGGCGTCTTCGGTGACCTCGAATGTGGTTGCGCCCCTGCGCTTCACCTCTCCTAACAACCGGTCCATGTGCCGCATCTGGTATTCCATGGTGTTGAAGAAGGACAAGCCGGAGAAAGCGTAGGGGCTGGCCAGGCTCAGGTAGTTGGGGAAGTAAGGGATCGACACGCCCTGATAGGCCTGGAACCTGTTCTCCCGCCACCATTTTCCGAGGTTTCTGCCTTCACGGCCGACCACCTCGATGGCCGGGAAGTTGGCGTCCCACAGATCGAATCCGGTGGCCAGCACCAGGGTGTCGATAATCGCCTTCTGCCCGTCGTTGCTGACGATGCCATCGGGTTCGATCCGGTTGATGCCGTCGGTCTCGAGGTGCACGTTCGGTTTGGTGAAGCTGCGGTAATAGTCGTTGGACCAGCTCGGCCGCTTGCAGCCGATGTCGTAGTCCGGAGTCAGCTTGCGTCGCAGCTCCTTGTCGCGGATCGACATGAAGCGGTGAACCTTGCAGAGATCCATCCCCGCGATGGACAGTCGTCGGAAGTAGCGGTAATTCAGCACGGCGGTGAGTGTCATGAACTCGAGCAGGTTGTCGCTCACCCACCGCAGCGCCCGCTGGGTGAGCGGGATGCGGGCGAACAATCGCTGCACGGCTGGAGTAATCCCGAAGTCCAGCTTGGGCGCCACCCAAATCGCGGTGCGCTGATACACCGTCAAGTCGGCGACCGTCTTCGCCAGTTCGGGGATGAGTTGGATCGCGGTGGCTCCGGTGCCTATCAAACCCACCCGACGACCCGCGAAGTCATAGCTGTCGTCCCACGCGGTGGTGTGTACGACCTTGCCACTGAAGCTGGTGATGCCCGGGATGTCCGGTGTGTGCGGTTGGGACAGGAACCCAGTGGCGGTGATCAGGAAGCGGGTGGTCAGCGTATCGCCACCGGCAAGCGCCACCTGCCACAGCTGCGCCTCCTCGTCCCAGCGTGCGCTTTCCACTGCCGTGTTGAACCGCATGTGACGGCGTACGTCGTACTTGTCGGCGACATGATGGGCATACTGTTTGAGCTCTGGGCCCGTGGCGAACAGCCGTGACCAGTGCGGGTTGGGCTCGAACCAGTAGGAGTAGGTGGTCGACGGGATGTCGACGGCCAGACCCGGATAGCGGTTGACATGCCAGGTGCCGCCCAAGTCGGCCTCGCGGTCGAGGATGGCGATGTTGTCGTACCCGAGTCGCTTGAGCTGGATCGCCGCGCCGATGCCGCCGAAGCCCGCCCCCACGATGAGGACATCGAAGTGCTCCGAACTCATGAAAAGACCTTACCTTACTTCAGAGTAAGTTTGTAGATGGCGGGTGCCGACTCGATGATAATCGAGCCTGGTGACGGCTAGCCGGTATCGGTTTTGGACTTGGTTTTCCTGGTCGCCTTGCCGCCGATGGCCCGGTTGGCCGCGAGCAGCGCTTCGTTGTCGTCTTGCAGGTCAAGGATGCGGGCGATGCCGGCAAGATTGATGCCGGCCGCGACCAGCTTGCTGATGCGCTGCAGCCGGGCCAGGTCGTCGGCGCTATAGAGGCGAGTGCCGCCGTCGCTGCGGGCGGGGCTGAGCAGACCGTGGCGCTCGTACAGCCGCAGCGACTGCACCGCGACGCCGGAGAGTTCGGCGGCCACAGTGATGCCGTAGACGCCTTGGCTCGGAGCGGGCAAGCCCGGCGTATCAGGTCGATCGATCATGCGAAAGACATCCTTGGCTGGGCGTACAAGAAACCTTTGTATCACACTTGCGGCATGATCGCGTGCATGCTATATCAAATCTGTGTCTACCGACACAAGTTATAGATGACATCCCACAGAGGATAGGAGAGTCGGAGGTGACCACGATGCTGATGCGTACCGACCCGTTCCGTGACCTGGACCGCTTCACCCAGCAGGCGCTGGGCACCGCCGCCCGTCCGGCGGTGATGCCGATGGACGCGTGGCGCGAAGGTGATGCGTTCTTCGTCGAGTTCGACCTGCCTGGCATCGACCAGGATTCATTGGACCTCGACATCGAACGCAATGTGGTGACTGTGCGTGCGCAGCGCCCTGCCGTTGATCCGAACCGGGAGATGCTGGCGACCGAGCGGCCGCGGGGAGTATTCAGTCGGCAACTGGTTCTGGGCGAGAATCTCGACACCGACCGGGTCGAAGCCTCCTACAACGAGGGCGTGCTACGGCTGCACATCCCGGTGGCCGAAAAAGCCAAGCCGCGCAAGATCGCCATCGGCCGCGGCGACGCGCACCATGCTCTCAACCGCCAGGGCGCCCAGCGCGAGGTGATCGACGCCTGATTGTCGGTGGCGGCAGCGGGGACGCGCCGTGCGAACCCGCTGCCGCCCCGGCGCCGTCGGCCCGAATCCAGAAAGAGTGAGGAGATTGCCATGTCGTCTCGCATCGATGTCGATCCGGCACGCGTGTTGACGTCGCTGGCTGACATCGTTCACCAGGGTTCGACACCGAAAGAGATGTATGCCGCGATCTGTGTGGCCGCAACGTTGATGGTTCCCGGCTGCGACCATGCCAGCCTGATGATCTGCCGCGACGGCGCCTGCAGCACAGCGGCCGTCAGCGACTCCGTCGCGCACAAGATCGACAAACTCGAGCAGGCGCTCGGCACCGGGCCGTGCCTCGATGCCGTCGAAGAGCAAACCGCTCAAATGACATCGGATCTGACCACTGGTAGTCGGTGGCCGGTATTAGCAGCCCGCGTGGTCGCCGAAACGCCGGTGCGGGGCGCGATGAGTATTCGCCTGCCGGTAGACCGCGCCCAGGTCGGTGCGCTCAACCTGTTTTCCGATACGGCGAATGCATTCGACAACACGTCGGTTGAACGGGCCATCGTGCTGGCGGCGTTCGCCACGGTGGCTACCAATGCCACCGCGCACGGCGAAGACGCGGCCGGGCTGCGCCGCGGGCTTGCCAGCAACCGCGCGATCGGCACGGCCATCGGCATGTTGATGGTGCTCAACGACGTCTCTGATGACGACGCGTTCGACATCCTCCGTCGAACCTCGCAAGACAGCAACGTCAAGGTCGCCGACATCGCGGTCGAGTTCGTTCGACGCCGCTTAGCGCAACAGCCTTAATGCGGCGTCGACCGCTAATGCAGGAACGTCGAGGGTTTTCGAGCCCAGGTCGTGTCGTGCGCCGGTGATCTCGACGATCTCGGTCGGTGCCGCAATCAACGCGGCCGCTGCGCGCAGCTCGTCGAGGGTGCCGAAAGGATCCGACGTGCCGTGGGTGAACACCGTCGGCACCGCGATGTCCGACAGGTGCTCGGTGCGGGCGCGTTCGGGCTTACCGGGCGGATGCACCGGATAGGAGAACAGCATCAGCAGGTCCACCGGCTGCGCATCTTCGGCTACCACCATGGACGTCTGCCGGCCGCCGTAGGAATGGCCGCCGGCGATCAGCGGGCCGTCGGCGAGGTCGCGGCACACGGTGATCGCCTCCACGATGCCGGCGCGATCGGCGACCGCCGAACCCGACGGCGGTCCCTTGGGCCGTCGCCGGCGATAAGGCAGGTTGTAGCGGACCGCAAGCCAGCCACGTCGGGCCCACTCGTCGCAAAGTTTCTGCAGCAGTGCGGATTCCCTGCTGCCACCGGCGCCGTGGGTCAACACCACCACACCGGACGGGGTGCCGTCGGGTTCATGCGCCACGCCCGCGATCGCTTCGAGGGTCACGGGGACAGCCTGAACAGCGGGGACACCGGGCCGTGGCCGTGCCCGAGCGGATAGGCGGCATGCAGGCACTCGGTCACCCATTGCTTGGCGAACGCGACCGCGTCCGGCACGGTGTAGCCATGGGCCAGGGCGCAGGCGGTCGCAGCGGCCAGCGTGTCGCCGGCGCCGTGGTCGTGGGTAGTGTCCACCCGCGGCGACTCGAACTCGTGAAAGTCGTTGCCGTCGAACAACAGATCCGTGCTGCTGGCCGACCCGGTCAGATGGCCGCCTTTCACCAGCGCCCACTGCGGGCCCAGCGCGTGCAGGGCGCGGGCCGCGTCGGCCTGCGACTTCGAGTCGACAACGTCGATGTCTACCAGTAACCGCACCTCGTGCAGATTCGGCGTCACCAATGTCGCCAGCGGAAATAGTTCGGCGCGAAGGGAATCCAGCGCGCTGCGGTCGAGCAGCGGATCGCCGTGCATTGACGCGGACACCGGATCGACCACCAGCGGCACGCCCGCGCCATGCTCACGCCAACTCTCGGCGACCGCGGTGATGATCTCCGCCGACGCCAGCATGCCGGTTTTGGCGGCCTGCATCCCGATGTCGCGGCATACGACCTCGATCTGGGCGGCGATGACATCGCCGGGCACCTTGTGAAAACCTTTCACGCCCAACGAGTTCTGCACTGTCACCGCGGTCACCGCGCACAGCGCGTGCACCCCCAACAAGGTGCAGGTCCGGATGTCGGCCTGAATACCGGCACCACCGCCAGAGTCCGATCCGGCGATCGTCAGTACCCGCAGCGGCGTCGCACCGCGCGGCGCCAGCGGAAGGTAGATCACCGGGCGATCGGCAGGTACACCCGATTGCCGTGCTCTGCGAACTCGGCCGACTTCTCCGCCATACCCTGCTGAAAAGCCGCCTCGATGGCTTCCTCGCTGTCGAGTCCATGCTCGGCGGCGTAGTCGCGGACATCCTGAGTAATGCGCATCGAGCAGAACTTCGGGCCACACATCGAGCAGAAGTGTGCGGTCTTGGCGGGTTCGGCCGGCAGCGTCTCGTCGTGGAATTCCCGCGCGGTGTCGGGATCCAGGGACAGCGCGAACTGGTCGTGCCAGCGGAACTCGAACCGCGCCGTGGACAGCGCGTCGTCGCGCTCCTGCGCGCGCGGATGGCCCTTGGCCAGATCGGCGGAATGGGCGGCGATCTTGTAGGCGATCACGCCGTCTTTGACGTCCTTGCGGTCGGGCAGACCCAGGTGTTCTTTCGGCGTCACGTAGCACAGCATCGCGGTGCCGGCCTGGGCGATGATGGCCGCGCCGATCGCCGAGGTGATGTGGTCATAACCCGGCGCGATGTCGGTGGCCAACGGCCCCAGGGTGTAGAACGGGGCCTCCTCGCACCACTCCTCTTCCAGCCGCACGTTCTCGACGATCTTGTGCATCGGGACGTGCCCGGGTCCTTCGATCATCACCTGCACGCCATGGGCTTTCGCGATCTTGGTCAGCTCGCCCAGAGTCCGCAACTCGGCGAACTGGGCGGCGTCGTTAGCGTCGGCGATCGACCCCGGCCGCAGCCCGTCGCCCAGCGAGAACGTCACGTCGTAGCGGGCGAAGATGTCGCAGAGCTCTTCGAAATTGGTGTACAGGAACGACTCCTGATGATGGGCCAGGCACCACGCCGCCATGATCGACCCGCCGCGGGACACGATGCCGGTGACCCGTTTGGCGGTCAGCGGCACATAGCGCAGCAACACCCCGGCGTGCACGGTCATGTAGTCCACGCCCTGCTCGCACTGCTCGATCACGGTGTCCCGATAAATTTCCCAGGTCAACTCGGTGGGATCGCCCTTGACCTTCTCCAGCGCCTGGTAGATCGGCACCGTGCCGACCGGCACCGGTGAGTTGCGCAGAATCCACTCGCGGGTGGCATGAATGTCCTTGCCGGTGGACAGATCCATGATGGTGTCCGCACCCCAGCGGGTGGCCCACACCATCTTGTCGACCTCCTCGGCGATCGACGACGTCACCGCCGAGTTACCGATGTTGGCGTTGACCTTGACCGCGAAGGCCTTGCCGATGATCATCGGCTCGCTCTCGGGATGGTTGTGGTTGGCCGGAATCACCGCGCGGCCGCGGGCAACCTCGTCGCGAACCAGTTCGGCGGCCATATCTTCGCGGGCGGCGATGAACGCCATCTCCGCGGTGATCTCCCCGGTGCGGGCCCGCTGCAGCTGGGTGCCGCGATCGCGCACCACGCCCGGCCTGCCCGGCAGCCCGGCCGTCACATCGATCACCGCATCGGCGTCGGTGTAGGGGCCGGAGGTGTCGTAAACATCGAAGTGCTGTCCGTTGGACAGATTCACCCGCCGAAACGGCACTTTGGCGGCAGGGCCGCCATCAGGAGAGATATCGAGATTTCGGTAGGCCTTGCTGCTGCCCGCGATGGGGCCGGTGGTCACGGACGGTTCAACTGCCAGATCGGTCATTTGTCATCTCCCTACGTCGGCATTACCCGTTCAGGTTCGTACGGTCGACGGCCCCGAGCCGTCCTCTCAGCGCACCGGGCGTGCGCTCCCGCGTTGTCGTGGAGTCCACGCTAGCGCAGCCGGACGGTGTTGTGGAGAGGCGAGATGCTCGCGACGTCCTGGCTAACCGGTGGGCAAGGTGTTTAAACGATGGAATGATTCTTAACGTCCACGAGGCCGCCGAGACGAGCGCCGACACCGGTGAAGCACCCGTCTGGCAGCTGGCATACGCCGACCGCGGGAACACGTTCAGGACCTGCTCGACCGGGCACTCCATACCAAGAGCTCGTTCTCCAGCCGTCACCGCTTTATTGACGTGGGCGCCAATGTGCACGATGCGATCGTGGTGGCCGACCGGATGGCCGACGAGACGGGCCCGGTGGTGGGAACCGCCGGTCACTACATCGACTTGACCGCCACCTTCGTCGAGACCCGGCAGGTGGCCCTCGACGAGGCGTTGCCTGACCTGTTCGAGGCCCGCGCGCTGATCGAGCAGGTCAAAGGTGTTCTGATGGCCGTGTACCGGGTCAGCGCGGATCAAGCCTTCGGCGTGCTGCGGTGGCGATCGCAGGAGACCAACACCAAACTGCGCGCGCTGGCCAACCAGCTCATCGCCGAAATCGCCACGCTGTCACCGCCGTCGGCGGAAGTGCAAAGCGCCTTCGACCATCTTTTGTTGACGGTGCAAGAGCGTATTGAGGGCGAACCCGACACATAACCGGGTCGCCGGTTAGGCTCGACAATGCCGCAGACGGCAAGCGGCACGACGGGTGAACGCGATGGATTTGTTGGTGGTCGACTACGAGGTACGACCGGAAGCTGTGGTCCTGCAGGCCAAGGGCGAGGTGGATTCCAGCACCGCTGGCGACCTCACCTCACAGCTGGATGCGGCGCTGCAGCAGGCCGGGACCCAAGCCTCTCGACTGCTCATTATCGATTTGCAGGCCGTGACCTACTTCGGCAGCGCCGGACTGAACGCGGTCCTCGATTGTCACCGGCGAGGGCTGCAGGCTGGGACGTCCGTGCGGCTGGTTGCCGACAACGGACTGGTAGTTCGCCCCATTGAGGTGACGAACCTGGACAGCGTCCTCGAGCTCTACCCCACGCTGCCCGATGCGCTGCAAGGCCGTGATACCGAGCAGGGGCAGTGATCGGGTCTGACCCCCGCGTCTGGGCCAGCGAGCCGCAGGATCTACCACCCGACCTTGCCGAGGCGGTCGCACTCGGCGGTGAGATGGGTCGTCTGTTCGCGGAATTCGATTGGGCTGCACATCCGTTGGGATCGCCGCAGGAGTGGTCAGCGGAGCTACGGTCGGCAGTCGCGGTGGTGTTGACCTCGCGGTTTCCGATCGTGTTGTGGTTGGGCGCTGAAGACCTGTTTCTGGTGTACAACGACGCCTACATCCAGATCCTGGGTGACAAACACCCGGCCGCGCTGGGCCGACGCGGCCGATTCGTGTGGTGGGACATCTGGGAGCCGATCAGTCCGATGCTGGCCAGCGTGATCGCGACCGGGGAGGCTACCTGGTCGCACGACTTGATGCTGCCGATGGTGACTGCCGGTCGACGCCAGGAACGCTACTTCACCTTCACCTACAGCCCACTGGTCGGACACAACGGCGAGATTTACGGGATCTTCTGCCCCTCCTGGGAGACCACCGAGCGGGTGATCAGCGAGCGGCGCCTGCATCTCCTCAACGCGGTGGCCTCGGCGACGATGGAAACCCGCACCGTCGACGACGCGGTGAGCGCTGCTATTTCGGTGTGTGCCGACCAGCCCGCCGACGTACCGCTCGTCGCGGCATACGTCAGCGATGCGGACGCCACCGATACCGCCCTGCGCGGAGCAACGCCGTCGGTGCTGGCGCTGCTGCCGCCCACCCTGGAAAAGCTCACCCACTGGGAGCCGACGGCGCGGTCACGGGCGGAGGTGCAGATCATCGACGACGTAGCGTCGGTGATTCGCGGTGTGCATGAAGTGTTGGACGGCGATTGTCCGGACCAGGCGCTGGTGCTACCGCTGGGCGAGAACGCCATCGCGGGGGCATTAGTGGTGGGAACAAACCCGCGCTGCCCGCTGGATGAGCAATATCTCGGGTTTTGTCAGCTGCTCGCCGACCAGCTGTCCTCGGCGCTGGCTTCGGTGGTCTCCCATGAGCGGCAGCGGCAACGCGCCGATGCGCTGGCCGAACTGGACCACGCCAAGACGGCGTTTTTGACCAACGTCAGCCACGAATTCCGCACGCCGCTAACCCTGCTTCTAGGACCCCTCGAGGACGCGCTCTCCGATGTCGGTTCGCACACGGTTCTTGCGGCGCGGCTGCGGATGGCCCGGCGTAACGCGGGACGGCTGCTGCGCCTGGTCGACTCGCTGCTGCAGTTCTCCCGTATCGAAGCAGGCCGCGCCACCACGAGATTGGTGTGCACCGATGTCGGGGCGTTGACGTCGCAGATCGCGTCGTCGTTCACCGAACTGTGCGAGCGGGCCGGGCTTGAACTTGTCCTCGACTGCCGCCCGGCACTGGCCGACCTCGACCCGGACATGTGGGAAACCATCATGCTCAACCTGCTGTCCAACGCGGTCAAGTACACGCTGAGCGGCTCGATCACCGTCACGGTCCACAGCGGCGGCAGCCAGTGCCTGGTCAGCGTCCGCGACACTGGTGTCGGGATCAGCGAGGCGGATCTGAAGCGGCTCGGCGAACGCTTCTTTCGGGCCGACACCGCGCGGGGCCGCAGTGTGGAAGGCACCGGAATCGGGCTGTCACTGGTGCGTGGGCTGGTGGAACTCCAACAAGGCAGCATGCAGATCGCCAGCGAACTCGACCGCGGCACCACCGTCGCCGTCACGCTGCCCAAGTCGCTCGCCGCCACACCGATCTACCATCGACCGGCCGATCTGCTGGGCAGCCCTTACATCGTCGAGGCGGACCAATGGGTGGCATCGCTGCCCGACGAGTCTGCGCCCGCCGACGACACTCGCGAACTGGTGTTGATCGCCGACGACAACGCCGACATGCGGGCTCACATAAACCAGGTGCTGTCGCCGCGCTGGAGAACGGTCCTGGTCGCCGACGGCGAAGCGGCCCTGCGGACCGCCTGCGAGCTTCGCCCAGACGCCATCGTGACCGATGTGATAATGCCCAAGCTCGACGGCTTCGATTTCGTCTCGGCCGTTCGTCGCGATCCCGAACTGGCCGCCACTCCGATCCTCATGCTCTCCGCCCGCGCCGGAGACGAGGCCGTCAGCGAAGGCTACGCCGGCGGCGCGGACGACTACCTGCCCAAACCATTTCGCTCGCAGGAGCTGATCGAGAGGGTCGCGGCGCGGTTGTCCGCCGCCAACCGCGAACGTGCCGGTCAGCTACAGCGCGAAGCCGAGCTTCGGCATACCTCCGCCGCCGCCCAACTCGATGCCGCGTTGCAGGCCGCCGAGTCCGTCGGGGGAATCGCCGAAGCGCTGCTGGCCTCTCCGCTCGGCGCGGGTGGTGCGACAGTCGTCGTGATCGGGCTGCTCGACGCCGAGGAGAACAACGTCCGGTTCGAGTACGCCGGACCGGTGCCCGTGGAATACCGCGACCGCTACCACGTGGCCACCCTGGACACGCCGCTGGTGCCGATTGACGTCATCAAGACCGGCCAGACGATGGTCATCACCGATACCTTCGCGCTCGCCCCGCGTTATGGCCACGTGGTGCAGGAGACCGCGCACAACGTCCGGTCGTGCGTCAGCCAACCGTTGCGCGGCCATGACGGAAGCGTCATCGGTTCCCTCGGGCTGCTGTGGCCGATACCGCGCGATTTCGACTCCGCTGAGCTCGAGATGTTCGCCCGGACTGCGGAGGTCACTCAGGCCGCCGTGGGCCGGGTCCGCAGTGCACAGCGCGAACATCGGATTGCCGTTGACTTCCAGGAGCATCTGCTCGATCTCGACCGCGGGTCAACGGCCGCGGTCGTGGCGGCCGTGTATCAGCCCGGCGGCGAGGCGATGCGCGTCGGCGGGGACTGGTATCTGGTGGCGCCGCTACAGCAACCGGGCCAGATCGCGATATCCGTCGGCGACGTGGTCGGACACGGTCTGCCCGCGGCGATCGTGATGAGCAGACTCCGCGCGGCGGTGGCGGCTACCGCTCTCACCGGCGCCGATCCGGGTGCGGTGCTCAGCTCCCTGGACAGGTATGCGGCGGCGGTCCCCGGTGCGCGCTGCGCAACGGTCAGCTATGCCGTGATTGACACTGGGCAACCGGGAACTGCCGACGGCACCTCCCGCGTCAGCTATTCCTGTGCGGGTCATCCCTATCCATTGCTGGTAGCGCCGGATCAACCGCCCGTTTTTCTGCAGGCCGGGCGGCGTCCCCCGGTTGCGGCGTGGGAACACCGTCTCAAGTCGAACACGGCAGAATACGAGTTGCCGGCGGGCAGCCTGCTGCTGCTGTACACCGACGGATTGATCGAGCGGCCGGGCGAGACGCTCGATCAAGGATTCGAGCGGCTACAGGCCGCGGCCGCATATCGGGCGGAACTGTCGGTCGGGGAGTTCTGTGATGAGTTGCTGGACCGGATGGCTCCGCCCGGTGGTTATACCGACGACGTCGTCCTGTTGGCCTTGCGTCCCAACCACGCTACGGCGCGCAGTTTTGCCACCGTGCTGCCCGCCACACCGATGACCATCCCGCAGGCGCGGCACCGGCTGCGCCACTGGCTGACCGGTATCGCCGTAGATCCGCGCCGGGCAGCCGACATCCTGTTGGCCACCGGCGAGGCGGTGAGTAATGCGATCGAACATGGCAGCGGTGGCGATCCGCTCAGTACCGTCTCCGTCGAGGCTTTTGTGCGCGGTCACACCGTCACCGCGACGGTCAGCGATACCGGCCGGTGGTCCGGTGATTCGTCGGCCAGCCAACGTAGCCTGCGGGGCGGGCGGGGGCTCACCATGATCAACGGACTCGCGGACCACGTGAAGACCGTACGCACCGCGCACGGCACTCGAATTACCCTGAGTTTCCACCAGGTGGTTGTCGCGGAGGCTGGTTTGGTGGAGGGCGTAATACGATGACCCGCGCGGTTTTTCAGCTGCAGAACCCCGACAACGGCGCCTCGGCGAACACTCCCGTCGAGGTGACAGTTACCGGCGAGATCGACGTGACCAACGTCGACGAGTTCAGGCGGTCGGTGCTGGACGTGCCGGGCCCGCGGCCCATCATCCTTGAACTGAGCGGGGTCAAATACCTGGACAGCGCGGGATTCGCCGCGCTCGATCGGCTGCTCGAACAGAAGAGGACGATGGCGTTCTGTTCGCCGGACAGCTTCATGTATCGAGTGGCCGAACTCATGTGCTTGCCGATTCACCATGACACCGAGAGCGCGCGCCGCGCGCTACGGGAAAAAGAAGCAGAAGGGCTGGAGCCAGATCTCTGGCCCTAAACCTCTTCGATGGCCTCGCCGAGCTCTTCGAGGATGCGGTTGTGGTGGTTACTGGCCAACAGATGGCCCGCGGCGATGACGACCGCGACCGGCCAGTCGATGAGCTCGAAGGCCGCCAAGGCGGCCAAACCGCCGTAGTAGGCGAGCGCCTCGGGTCGGGGAATCTCTACCTTTCCGACCAGTGGCAAGTTCACGAAGAACGTCTCGCCCTCGCGGATCCGCGCGACGGCCTCGGCCTGGGACGTTGCGCGGCGGGGCTTCTTTTCGACCATCATTTGCCTTTCAGTAACTTAAGGTTTGCCGTCCAGCAGAGTGCCCCGGTCACCGTCGGGTGTATGACGTCGACGACGGAGAATCTCGCCGACCCACTAGCCTCAGGGGCCGCTGTTTTTCTGGCGATCCCGCTGATCGAGTTGTACGCCGTTCTGTGGCGGTTTGGCCTTGTTCAGGTTGGGACTCGTCAGGCGCCCGATCGGAGCCGGCTTCGAGCTCCAGTGGAAGCTTACTTTCGAGCACGCGGGTCGCGACGCCAACCGCGGCGGTCGCCACCCCGGCTGAGCCCAGCGCCTGCGCCCACCCGATCGGGCCGAGCGGCGTACAGCCAAGCAGCTGGCTGACGCCGGGGATGCTGATCAGCGTCCCCATCACGGCCAGCGATCCGCCGGCGGTCAACACCACCAACGGCGCACGCGACTCCAGCAGCGTCTGACCCAGCTGCGTGCTCACCAACGCGACCAGCGCCACCGTCGACGCGCGTCGTGGCCGTCCAGTCACGCCGGCCATCATCCAAGCCGCAGTCGCCGCCGCCGCCGTGGTCGTCCCGCGGATGGCGACGGCTCGCCATAGTGCCCGTTGATCGGGGCCGCCGCGGCCGGTCTGCACCGGGCCGCTGGGTGGGCTCACGGCAAGAGCGGCGGCGGGGAACGCATCGGTCATCATGTTCACCAGCAGCAGCTGTCGGGTGTTGAGTGGCGACGTTCCACTGATCGCGCTGCCGATGATCGCGAAAGCCACCTCGCCGGCGTTGCCGCCCAACAGCACCGATACCGCGGCGCGCACCCGCTGCCAGAGCTGGCGGCCCTCGTCGACGGCTGCGACGAGCGCTTCGATTCGGGCGTCGACCAGCACCACATCGGCCGCGATGCTGGCCGGATCGCTGCCGCGCGCCACGACGGCGATACCGACGGTGGCGGCCCGGATGGCGGCGGCGTCGTTGGACCCGTCGCCGACCATCGCGCATACTTTGCCGCTGCGTTCGAGCGTCTGGACGACCTGGACTTTGTTCTCCGGTGACATCCGGGCGAAGATCACCCGCTCGGTGACGACGCGTTCCTGGTCTTTGCGCGACAAGGCGTCCCACTCCGCACCAGTGATGACCTGCTCGGCACTCACCGGCATGCCCATTTCCCGCGCGATAGCGGTGGCGGTGATCGGGTGATCGCCGGTGATCAACCGGATGCCGACCTCGCGTTCGGACAGAGCCTTGAGCAGTGCGGGTGCTTCGGCTCGCGGCGTGTCGGACAGCCCGAGGAATCCTGCCAGTGACAACTCGTCGTCGGCTAGGTCGGCGATGGCGTCTTCGTCGTCGGCTACCAGCTTGGCCTGCTGCGGGCTGAGCCGGCGCCGCGCGACGGCAATCACCCGCAGCCCTTCGGCCGCCAGCTGACGCACCGTCTCATCGATGTCCGGACCGACGTCCCGGCAAGCGGCGAGGACCACTTCGGGTGCGCCTTTGACGGTCAGCTCGTCGTCGGACACCGACGCCGAGAACGACCTGCCGGACCGGAACGGCAGATGAGCGTCGGCTTCCGCGTCGGGATGGAAGCCGTTGGAGGCATCAACCGCCAGAGCCGCCTCGATGATGGCCCGGTCGGTAGCGTGCACCTGCGGACCGCCGTTGGCGTCCGGGGCTGCGTGCGCCGCAAAGCGCAACACGTCTTCGCGGGAGTAACCGGCCACCGGATGCACCTGCGCCACCCGCAGGCGGTTCTCGGACAGCGTCCCGGTCTTGTCGAAGCAGACGACGTCGAGGCGGCCGAGCGCCTCGACCGAACGGGGGATGCGTACCAGCGCGCCGTACTCGGTCAGGCGTCTCGCCGACGCAGCTTGCGCGAGCGTCGCCACCAGTGGCATGCCTTCTGGGACCGCGGCCACCGTGATCGCGATTCCACTGGCCACTGCTTCGCGTATTCCTCGACCGCGTAACAGGCCCAGTAAGCCGACCAGGGCGCCGCCGGCCGTGCTGACCGGGAACGCCTGGTTCGTGAGCTTGCTGAGCTGGTGCTGCAGCCCGACGTCCGGCAGTTCACCGGACGCGAGTTCGGCGGCGCGACGCGCCTGGGTGTCGGCGCCGACGGCGGTCACCAGCGCCACCGCGGTGCCCGCGACGATCGTGGTGCCGGCGAACAGCATGCAGCGACGCTCGGCCAGTTCGGCGCCCGGTGTGGCGTCGACCTGTTTTTCTACCGGCAGCGACTCACCGGTGAGCGTCGATTCGTCGACCTCGAGGTCGTCTTCCTCGATCAGTCGGGCGTCCGCGGGGATCACCTCGTGGGTGCGTATCTCGATCACATCGCCGGGCCGCAGCTGCTCCGCGACGACCTCGGTGTACACCGGCTCGCCGTCGGGACCGATTGTCACTTTGCGGGCCGGTGGAATCTGTTGTGCAAGCAGTTCGTTCAGTCGGCTTTCGGCACGCAGGCGCTGGCTGGCGGCGAGCACGGAGTTTCCGGTGAGCACCGAACCCACCAGGACCGCGTCGACCGGCGACCCGAGGATCGCGCTGGCTGCCGAGCCGAGAGCCAACACCGGGGTCAGCGGGTCGGACAACTCGGCTTGTACGGCCTTGGCAAACTGCAAAACCGCTCGCCGCGGTCGTCCCGTCAGTTCGGCGCCGCGGTGGGCCGTTTCCATGGCCCGGGTGGCCAGCAGCGGCCGGCGGGCGCCTGACGTCCCAGTCGATTCGTCGGCGTCCGGCGGCGGCAACATCTTTCGCACCTGCTCGACCGACATTGCGTGCCATTCGTGGATTGGGGCCGGCAGCGGAGTCGGTGCGCGAACCACTCGGCGGGCCATCAAGTAGCCGGACAGCAGACCTGCCGCCGCACCCGTGGTCACCGGGCCGGGCCCGCGGCCGCGCACGCCGGGCACCATCAGCAGCGCGCCCAATGCCGTCGCGCCGGTCGATATCTCGATCCCTCGCCGGCTCGCCGACTTGGCAACGGGGACCGCATGCAGCAGCCGCCAGGCGCCGGCGAGGTCACTCAGGATCAGATCCGCCGTCCACGGCGGCGGATCGCCATCGGAGTTGGGCATCACACCCAGTCCGACGTCGGCCGACGAAAGTGCTTGTGCACCTGACGAAGACAGCACCGCGACGGTATGACCCGACTGTTGCAGATCGGTCAGCGCCGC
>Ga0210405_10002595_pt1 | contig 18592 bp, 15 predicted proteins | sample IncBWH11MmetaG_FD_155492 | JGI IMG/M metagenome (GOLD analysis project Ga0210405, IMG submission 155492) | Forest soil microbial communities from Barre Woods Harvard Forest LTER site, Petersham, Massachusetts, United States - Inc-BW-H-11-M | ecosystem: Environmental > Terrestrial > Soil >... | reverse complement strand
GTGGCGGGCTACTCCCTGTTCAACGATGCGACCGTGCGTGATTTTCAGCTCCGCACACCGCAATGGACGATGGGCAAGAATTTCGATGGCACCGGATCGTTCGGCCCGTGGCTGGTGACGCCCGATTCCGTGCCGCAGGGTGCCCGCGGATTGCGCATCCAGGGCCGTTTGAATGGCCGCGTGATGCAGGATTCGCGCACCGACCTGCTCATGTTCAGTGTGCCCATGCTGATTGCCACGATCAGTGTCGCGATGAGCCTGGAGCGAGGCGATGTGATCATCACCGGCACGCCGGGTGGCGTCGGAGCGGCGCGTAAGCCACCCGTCTTCATGAAGGCCGGCGATATCTACGAAGTGGAGATCGAGGGGATCGGTGTCCTGGCCAACCCCGTGGAGAACGGCTAAGAAAGCGTGCAGATCAGGAACTGTAGTGTGTCAGTACATTACCGATTGCGGACGGCCGACCTCGCGCCCCGGCGCTGCAATTGCCATATCCCGCGCAAAGTCAAGACTGGGAAAACATGGATCATCGCCGAAATGGAGCCACTCCCGTGCAATATTCCGATTACAAATGTTTCCGGTTCAGTTTTGATTCTGGAGTCGCATTCGTCAGCATCGATCACCCGCCGATAAATCTTCTTGATGAAGTTCTGTCGCAGGAATTCGACAAACTCGGCAGGGAACTCGAGGCCGACGAGAGCGTCCGGGTTGTGGTTGTGCAGAGCGTGCTGCCTGATTTCTTCATAGCCCACTCTGGTTTGGGCCGGGTTGGAGCCGCTTCTAAAGTGGTGTCCCATACACCCAGTTTCCGTCTCACGCAGACGATCGGCGAACGATTCAGGAACATGCCCAAAGCAACTATTGCCAAAGTCGAGGGACGGGCCCGGGGCGGAGGGAGTGAGATCGTGCTGGCCATGGACATGTGTTTCGCTGCCCATGGCAAAGCGATCTTCGGCCAACCAGAAGTAGCGATTGGGCTGGTTCCGGGCGGCGGCTCTACGCAAAGACTGCCACGTCTCATGGGGCGGGGACGCACTTTGGAGGTGCTCCTGGGCTGCAACGATCTCTCGGCGGAGCTGGCGGAACGTTACGGCTATATCAATCGAGCGTTGCCAGCGAACGAGCTAACACCTTTTGTCGAAAAACTGGCTCACCGCATAGCTTCTTTTCCTGCCCATGCCATTGCTCACGCTAAGGCGGCCGTGGATACTGGGGTATTTAGGTCCATGGCAGAGGGGCTTCCACTCCGTAGATTCGCTGAACGTCCGCTTCCAACAAGACATCGACCAGCAAGTCAGCCACTCTCTTTGCCATTGTCATTCCTTTCGAACCCGGTTGAATTCCTGGAACTCGCGTTCTTGCAGTCCAAGCGAAACGCATGAAGGTTTCACACGATGCGCTGAAGAGGCAAGAAAATTATGTCACTCGGAGTATTACCTTCTTAAATCCTTCAGCGTCTTTAGATCATCGACCACGTAAGCCATGGAAGCCCGTAAACCCTTGCCACAACGGACAGGCGCTAGGTCCGAGAGTTCTTCGTTTCTGCAGACCGGAAGCGTCAGAGAACCTTCACCTATCCACGCTTGCTCGATCTTCACGTCGCGCGGGACGTTCTCGACCAGTTCGTGAATTGCCGGCTGGTCCTGCTTATCGGCGGCAAGGCGCGGGGTGTGGAGGAGATTGATAACAGGCTTCTGCTTCAACTGCGCTATGTCGGATACCGGTTCTCTCAGCGTAACCACCGCTTCGGCAAGTCTCTGCCCGGCCGATGTGAGGGACCCAGCGAACTTGGATCCCGCTGCTAGGGAGGGACCCGCCTTTCCTGTCGCGACGTAATACCTAGTCTGAAAAACTTCGCCGAGACGCTTCGGATAGCCCTGTGTCCAACCACGAGCCAGCGCCGCGTCGTTGTCCACGAAAATATATGGACAGTAGGTGACTGGCTTGCCCTGGTATAAGGCATCTACGAGGATGAAGAACTCGCGATACTGATAACGGGCCGGGTCGAGATATTCTTCGTCGTTTCCGCTGAACTGCCAATCGTAGAAAAGAGCGTTGGCGTGTCTATTTGCGGAGCGATCGGGATCGAGCTCAGAAGGTAACAGAGCCGCCACGGCAGAGGGCTCCGACCAAAACTCGACACTGAGAAAGTCGGAAGAGTAGTACCAGGGCGGAGGTGGATTCAGGGTCGATTTACCTTTCGGAGTGAGCGGATAATTGAAGCCTTTTAGCATTTCAGTTCTCCATATTTAATGTTTGTTGGCGGGAGTGCTCGAGCTCGATCCGAGCCGGAACTTTTGGGGGCGTTCCAGCAGTCAGCCCGGAATTGAGCAAGCACATTGCCATCGCGAAGTGCTGACGCATGAGCCATCGAGCGGTGCGAACCGGAGGAATTGAGTGCGGATGGGAAACAGCCAGTGTCAATGACCATGACAGGAAAGCCAAAGTCAATCGAATGACGTTGCGGTCCCCGATGTTCAGTGTGACGGTTCAGCGCCGAACGCAAAATCTCAAGCACTAGTCACCCGCAACCGAGATGCGCTTGTCAGCCTGCGGCTCCGCTCCACTCTGGCTCGCTGCCGCCTGGTCGGCTTTCTCCGGATCAGAATCAAATCTCATGAGACCCGTGGCTGGAGATACAAAAACGAGCGAATTCGAAAAAGTTGCGACGTGACCGGTGTGTCTCCCGTTCGCAACGTCGAACTCTCTCAACTGGAACTGCAGCAAGCCCATGTCGACGACGTCGCCGGTGACCCCTGAGACCTGCACTCGGTCACCAATTCTGATTCCACGCTTTCCAACCAAAAGGAGAGAGCCGAGCGTGGAAAGAATGACGTTTTCTAGCGCGAGTAAGAGTCCAGCGCTCAGAAGGCCAAAGTAGGTTGCGACCGACCTCAAGTCCGAGGCAAGCATGAACACCACGACAACCGCAACGGCGAACAGAGTCAGAAATTGGTGGCTCATGCTGATGAAGCGTCGCCGATTTGGATCCTGAACATGCCGCAACGTGAAGCGCCGCGAGAGTTGGCTGATTGCGAGGAGCAGAGCGATGATCGACAAAACGACGATCACGCGGATCACTAGTTGTTTCCACGCCTGCCTGTACTGGCCAGCTACGGTCGTTCGCCACGGCAGCACATGTGACTTGTACTCCGCAAGGAGGACTTTTTGTTTATCGAGCGCCAGGATGACCGGAGATAACTCTTTGAGGTCGAGAGTAATGGCATCGAGGTGCGACTTTTGTTCGCGCAACAGCAGAAGATCGCTGGTCTGCGAATTATTTATGGCCACGCGCTGAATGAGGTGAGTGATGAAACCGGCCAGCGGAATTCGCAGATTGTTCGCGGATACCGTTAAGTTATCGGTGAGGAGTATCGTTTCGTCAACTACGTGAAGCTTATGTTTCATCGCTGAGACATCCGACATCAGCCCTATGATGCCGGCGTCAGGGCCAGCCCGCTTGGAATTTGCTTCCTGCACTGGCGCTGTCGGCGAGGAAACTGATGGGCCTGTCACTTCCGGTATCGACTGCGCGAGCTCGTCGAGGTGGAATCCAGACGTCCGCTGTGGCCTTGTCCTTCACCGGGATTCTGGACAAACTCGACCAGATCATTGAGTCCTTGCGCGACTGCATCCAGGAGTTGCAATCGAGTTTGAGCGTCTTCTTCAACGGCTTTCAATTTCCTGCGATCGGCCCCCTTGGCTTTGTCCAGCCTTTTGTCGAGGTTCTTGATCTCCTCAATTGCTTGCTGGCTTAGTTGATCATTTCGGTTTTTTAATTCCATAAAGTGCGCAAGATCAGCAGAAGGAGGATATGAGGAGGTAGAACGGCTTTGCGAAAAAGCGGCGCTCGTTTCCAGCATGGCATCTGCCTTGGCGAATTCGAACGAGAGCTTCACAACCTGTCGTTCGATTGCTTGATTGTCATCCAGAAACGTTAAGTCGGCCGATTCATTAGCGACCTGTCGTTCAGCGTAGACATGTCGATACCAGTTCACCGATTGGCGGGGAGTCGGCGAAGAGGCCACCGGCCATCGCAGCCGCGACGACTGCGCAACAGGCAGCTACCTGAGCGCCTTGCTTCAAGGACCATCGTTGCGGCCTGAGCGTCATCTAGGGTGTCACTCATTTGACAGACACGTCATTGCTCGTGACGTTACTCGTGACATTGGAGCGACTAACTCTCCAACTCATACTGGTCGACAAAATACGGTGTCCACGGCGGTGCAAGCACTTGCCTTGCCAACCGCAACGACGATCTCGCCCGCGCTCAAGTTGCCGCTGGCAGGAGAAAATGAGATCCCGATGCGCTCCCTCAGCATTGATGACTGTGGAATGCCGCATGCAAGCATCTGAGCGAGGCGCGAGTCAGGATCGCGCTATTCAAATCGTAGAGAACGGTCCAGGAGGTACAGTGACGCGGGCTGCAATTCCTTCAAGCAGCGACCTGACGATCTCAATTGATCAGGTGGGGAAGGACGCTGTGGTCCGGCTAACCGGCCGAATCGACGTCGACTCCTCGCCCGGTCTTCGCGATCGCCTGCGAACTCTCTTGTTGTCGGAGGAAAGATCGCATCAGACCATCATCGTCGACTTAGCCGGCGTTTCTTACATTGAGACGTCCGGGGTCGCCACCTTGATTGAAGCTCTAAGAATTGCCCGCCATCACCAGACAAGCTTCCGCTTGCAGGGCCTTGCAGGTGCTGCGCTCCGGCTTTTCGAAGTAACCGGAGTGCTGGCCCTGTTCGAGGCGAGCGGTTCCGGACAACAGGTGTCTTGATGGCAAATGTCCTCGAAAGCGTCGGCGAAAGCACCATCGAACATCTCGACTATGTCGGAAGTTTGAACATTCAGTGGTGGGCCACGCTCCTGGCGATGGGGAGGGCACTGCCATTCATAGGAAATCGTTACCGCTGGCAGGCCACCGTGAAGCAAATGCTGGAAATCGGTGTGGACGCGATGCCGATGGTGTCGTTGATGTCCATCTGTTCGGGATTCATTCTGGCCATGCAGGGGGCCTCGGAACTGCGCCGTTTTGGTGCCGTGCATTATGTCATTGAGTTAGTCGCGGTTGGCTTCACGCGCGAACTCGGACCGTTGCTCACAGCGATTGCGGTAAGCGGGCGCTCCGGGTCGGCGTTCGCCGCTGAGATCGGGACAATGAAGGTGACCGAGGAACTTGACTCCCTCCGCGTCATGGCCCTCGAGCCAATAGAGTTTGTCCTTGCGCCTAAGTATCTGGCCGCTTTGATTTCCGTTCCTTGCCTCAGCATCATTGCGAATCTCTTCGGCATATTGGCCGGCGGATTGTTCATGTTCTTCAGCACTCGCCTGTCGCCATTGCTATACCTCCATTATGTGTTCACTTCCATTACTTTGCGCGACGTTATCACCGGACTCATCAAGAGCGTGGTGTTCGCAACCATCATCGCTCACGTCGGATGCCTGGAAGGATTCCGCGTCCGCGGCGGTCCCGATTCGGTTGGTCGCTCCACTACCAGTGCGGTAGTTAAGTCGACTTTTCTCGTCATCGTTGCCGACGCGGTGTTTACCGCGATCTTTTATTTCACGGTGAAACCCTGATGCCCATCATTTCCGTCCGCGATCTTGTGGTGGAATACGACGGCCGTCGCGTACTAAATGGGCTGAACCTCGACATCGAGCACGGAGAGACGATGGTGTTGCTGGGTGGAAGCGGTTCCGGAAAAAGCACCTTGTTGCGTCAGATCATCGGACTGGAGCGCCCTAAGTCGGGCAGCATCCACGTGAAGGAAACGGATATTACACATTGTTCAAAGTCCGAGCTTAAAAAAGTCCTCCGCTCGATCGGTGTGGCCTTCCAAAGCGCGGCCTTGTTCAATTCATTGACGGTGGAAGAAAACATCGCCCTACCGCTGCGTGAACATACGCGGCTCGCACCCTCAATCGTCGACCTTATGGTCTGGATGAAGCTGGCCGCGGTTGGTCTGGCCGACTTTGGCAAGTTACTGCCTCAGGAACTCTCCGGCGGGATGAAGAAGCGTGCGGCAGTGGCGCGAGCGCTTGCGCTTGGCCCGGAGATTCTTGTGCTCGATGAGCCATCGGCCGGGCTTGACCCGATAGTTGCCGCGGAGCTCGACGACCTGATCTTGCTGGTCAAGGAAGCATTGCAGATGACGGTTATCCGTCGTTACCCACGAACTGCCGAGCGCGTTCCGGATCGCAGACCGCATCGCTATGCTCTATCAGGGTTCATTCAGTTCGGTCGGCACAAAAGACGAGATCAAGGCGAGCCGGAATCCGCGCGTACGGCAGTTTCTCGATCACATACCGGAAAACATCGCGAAGACGCCCGCGGTAACGGCCTACTTCGAAAAATACATGCGGTCCGAGGAGGCCCACCGATGACCACAGAAGCGAAAGTCGGAGCGTTCGTGCTTGGATGCTTCTCGGTCCTGGCCTTCACGCTGATCTACCTCATCAACGCACAGCTTGGTGGACACATGGTTCCGTACCACACGTATCTCCGCTACGCTGGCGGGATAGAGCCGGGCGCCCAAGTCCTGTTCGGGGGGATAGGTGTAGGCAAAGTAACAGCGGTTCGACCTTGGAGTTCAGATCCAACCAAGATCGAAATCCTCCTGAACGTGAAGGACAACACTCCGTTGAACGAAAAATCCGTGGCCAAGCTCGGACTGGTCAGCGTGATGAGCGGCGCGGCATTGTCGATCACCACCGGCAGCAACGATGCGAAGCGTCTGCTCCCAGGGTCCACGATTCCATCGCAGGAGGCCGCGAGCCTTGACGAGATCACCGGTAAGTTGGCGGTCGTCGCCGACAACGCCAATGGATTGATTACCGAGGTGCGAGGCGAACTGCATGGAATCAGCGGAGACGCCCGCACGCTGCTCGCAAACCTTAACAGCGTGACGGGCCAATCGAATCAGCGAGAGATACGGGACGTGCTCGATAACGTCGACGCCATGCTCGCGACGGAGCGGCCCAAGATTGACCGCCTTACCGATCAGTTGAATGTACTCAGCCAGCACGCCGACGAAACCGTTCAAAACGTGAATGGCACCGTCAGCGATATACGAGAGCCCGTCCGCAAAGATCTGGCGGAACTGCAGAACACTTTGCTCGCGGCCAAGCAGCTGCTGGCTGACATGCAGGTGCTGGTGAGGGCGAATGATTACAAGATTGACGACACAATCGAAAATCTGCGAACGGCAACGGAAAACCTGGACGAATTGACCGAATCGGTGAAACAGCGTCCGTGGAGCATGATTCGGATCAAACAGCCCGAAGATCGGAAGCCACCCAAATAATGCTCCCGATCTCGGAAGAACTGGATGCCTGTTGTGGACAGCAACGCCAGGAGATGGTGACTATGAAGAAAACTTTAACGACGATGGCCTTCTGTCTGGCAGCTTTGGTGGTCATGGCCGGATGTGGGGAGAAAGTGAAATATCCAAGCTACTACACCCTCAACCTGCCTGCGCCCCCTGACCCGCCCGCTGCGGAGAAGCCGCAGGCCAGTCTCGCCATCCGTGAATTCCGCGCGCCCAACTACCTGCGTCAGGGAGCGATTGTCTATAGAACGTCTCCCGAACAGATCGACTTCTATGCATATCATCGCTGGGCGATGGACCCTCGTGATTTTGTCACGAACGCGATCGTCGAACGCCTGCGTGCCAGCGGAGCCTTTGCCCGTGTGCAGACCTACAACGGAAGCCGTGATGTCGACTACGTGCTTAGCGGACGTTTGGAGAAACTCGATGAGCTCGACTACCAGGGCAGCGTGAAAGTCGAGGTTGCAATCTCCGCCGAGATGCCCCGTATCTCTACCGGAGCGATCGTTTGGAACAACTCGGTCTCGGAGACGGGAGACGTCGGCAAGCGCGATGTGCCAGCCGTGGTCTCGGAAATGAACCTCACCATGCAGCGAGCGATTGAAAAACTTGTGACCCCGTTGTCAGCGGACTGGTCGGCCGGTTCAACTTCCGCTAAGAGAGACTAGAGATCAAATGATCCGGCGCGACAGAGCTGGTGGTGACTGAAGCGGTTTTATGCATTACCTCAAGAACTACGCCTTCGGTTCCCACTTGGTTGACTGGTTCGCGTTAGCGGTCATAGTTGTACTTACCGTTGCTGTGCGCATTGGTAGACGAAGATTTATCCTCTGGCTTACATATAAACGCAACTCAGACAAAACTGAGAAGGAATATTGGCGGATGCATGGAGAATAGAACAGACCTTCTCGAATCAGTTATCCTTTCAGGCGACATTTTTTAGGGTTACCGCCGACGACTGGGCCTCGTTTCCGATCAGTCGCGTGGCGATGGCGAACAGCGTACTCACGGAAATTCCACACATCAAGACACCCATGAATCGCTTCGACCGGCCCAAGCAGGCGCCAGACCGGCGGAAGGACAACATCGCCGTACCCCACAGTGGAGTAGCTGGTCGCCGAGAAATAGAAGCAGGATTCCCATGATCTGAAGCATCTGAGGCGATAAAAAAGCAGCCCACAACAGAATCTGTATCAGGTTGCAATAGAATCGTCATGCTTGTGAAACGAATCATGAGCACGGTGTGCCAGAGACTTCGTGTTTTGATCCCACGCGCAAAGTAAGCTCTCGCCCGGTGGATGAGGACAGCCATACCCGCAGACTCGATGGCAAGCGTCAGCGTGCTGAGGATGGTGGCCGCAAGTGCTTGGTTGAGAAATTCCACAGTTCGCGGCACCATGCGAGAAACTTCAGCGTAAATGTTCTTGAAACGGTGCTGATTACTGGTTAAATAACGGCATTTGGATCAGCTGCACATCGATTGCGAGACCCAGCCGCCAGTCGAGCTGATAGAACAGCGCGGTTTTCCTGCCTGAAAGCACTTTGCTGAACGCAGGCATGTATTTCAATCGCAGTTGCATGATGGACTGTTCTACCGCAGCACGTTTGCGGATGTAGTTTTCCGCTTGCTCGCCGGTCATGCTGCTGTAGTTGTCGGCATAGTCCTTCAGCAACCCAATTTTCACGTCATAGATCTTCGAGAGTTCGGCCGCGTATTGATCGTAGACGGGCCAAAACTTCTGGGCCTCAGCGTCGCTCAACTCCATATTTTCAGCGATGATCTGTTTCTTTTGGGATCGTATGTCTTTGCGTAAAAGGTCAACGAAGTCGTCGGGACTACCTTGGGGGTCGTTTGAGGCCGAGGTTTTAACCGCGTCCTTTTTGAGCGAAGTCGAATTCTGGGCCAAGATGGAACCTGCCGATGCGAACACGATTAACGATAGAGTGATTGCCAAGAATTTCTTCTGGTTCATGGATTCCTTTCATGTATGGCGAAATTTGTTGAACGCGGATGCCGCGCATAGCTTCAACAAGTCTCTTCAGCAAGCACGGTTCCAATCGAGCAGCGCAATCGACTCTTGCAAGTGGAGCAAGACTCGGCTTGTCTCCCGGCTATTCACTGCTCTTGATCCCAATGTTGAGAAGGGAGTGCGTTCTCGCGCTAGGGTCCCGCGCGGCAAACGGTGTCAAGTGTCACGTGTCATGTGACATGGCGGTCATGGAACTCAGTTGCCCGTTTCCTCAAAGAACCCACGTATTTGTGCCGTTTCTGAGCGCAGCGCGCAATTGCATCGCCGATCTTTATCGGCGAGAGTGGAACCGTAGTTGCTTCAATCAAATTCTGAGATCGAGCGCTTCGAGATCTCGGCATGCTCAAGGAGCAACTTTAATGTCCACCTCACCCGTGTCCGCAGGATCCGCGCCGCCGATCGCGAAACCGCTGCCGCCCAAGCCCGATACCGATGAGGCAGGTCCTCGCCGAGGCGCTGGATGGAAGAGCTACATAACGCCTATTTTCGTCGTGCTTCTCGCTGCGGCGGTCTTGGTCACCATCACCCGTAACTGGAACGCCTGGGAAGGCGGCAAGGTCGAACAAGAGACTGACGATGCTTACGTTCGCGGCGACCTTACTCCGCTCAGTACCAAGGTCGCGGGCATCGTACGCGCAGTCGGCGTGGCGGACTACCAGCAAGTCCATAAGGGCGATCTCCTCGTCGAATTGCAGGATGATGACTATCAGGCACAGGTGGATCAGGCCAAAGCGGCGGTTGAGGCGGCGCGTGCCGGCATTGAGGAGAATCTTCGCCAGCGCCAGTTGCAGGATACGCGGATCGCAAAAGCGCTGGCCGGAATCGATCAGGCAAAGGCGCAGATTGCAGCCGCCGAGGCTGGCAAGGATGCTGTGCAGGCTGAGTTGATTCGCGCCCGTTCGGAACGGAAACGTCAGGAAGGGCTGTATCAGACTCACTCCACGACCGAACAGAATCTCGAGGCCGCTGTCGCTGGCGAAGGAAATCTCTCTGCCCAGTTAGCCAGCCGTGACGCCGATCTCAATCAGGCGCAAACCATGCTGCGTAGTAGTGAACTCGCTGCCGAGGCCGAGCGCCGCAGCAAAGTCGTTCTCGAATCCCAGGGGACGCAACTTCAGGCCGACCTGCACGCCAAACAAGCGAGTCTTACTGCAGTCCAGGTAAACCTCGGCTACACCAAGATCTATGCTCCCGGCGACGGCACGGTGGGCGAGCGGCAAGTTCGGCCCGGTCAACTCGTCTCGCCCGGCACACAAGTGATCTCTTTCGTGGCTCTCACAAAGTGGGTGCAAGCGAACTATCGCGAAACCCAGTTGACCAACGTAAAAATTGGGGACACTGCCGAACTACGGATCGATGAATATCCCGGACAGATCATTCGCGGCAAAGTGGTCGAGATTGCGCCAGCCAGCGGATCTCAATTCGCTCTGTTGCCGCCCGACAACGCTACCGGCAATTTTACGAAAGTCGTGCAGCGCATTCCCGTCAAGATTGCTCTCGACGATCCGGCGGTCGCGGCGAGGCTGCGTCCTGGACTTTCCGTGGTAGCAACTGTCAGCACTAGAAGATAACTGGCAATATATGGCATCCTCGACCATAACAATTCGCCCGTCCCCGCTCGAAATCGCGCGTGGGGCCGCCGCGGCTATCCCGTCTGAAGTATCGACGCGTCCTCTTCTCGGTATCCTCGGAGTCGTCACTGGCGCCGGACTCGTCACCATGGCCGGCCGCATGCTCAGTCTCGGCATCGCCGATTTGAGGGGGCACGTTGGCATAGGTTTTGATGACGGCGCCTGGCTCGACAGTGCCTTCAATGCGTCACTCATGTTTATCGGCCCGTTCACGGTCTTCCTCGGGGGGCTGCTAGGGCCACGGCGCGTGTTGCTGTTTGCCGCAGGACTGTTCGCGGTAACCTCTCTCTTTCTCCCGCTCGCCCATAGCTACAGTCTTCTCGTTACCGCGGTGATCGTTGCCGGACTGACTTCGGGCACCTTCTATCCGCTCACACTGACGTTCGCGCTTCGCAACATTCCCTTGCGCTACCTTCCTTTCACGATTGCCCTCTACGCGACCTTTGTGGACGGAGGCGTGAATATCGCGCCTTCACTCTACGGTTGGTACCGAGACCATCTCTCTTGGCAGTGGATGTTTTGGGGATCAGCCGTGATCGCACCGGTGATGATGGTATGCATTTACTTCGGAATCCCACCGCAGGCACCGCGCAAGAAAAGCGGCCCTGCGCCCAGCTTCGTTGGCTTCCTTTACCTCAGTGCCGGACTAGCTCTGATTTTCATCGCTCTCCAGCAAGGCCAGCGGCTGGATTGGTGGCGCTCCGGTGTGTTCAATGCTTGCTTCTGGTCCGGCTCTCTTTTTCTCCTGTGTGCGCTGATTCGGAGACTCCGCGCTCCTAATCCTCTTGTGGCGCTGCCTTATCTGCTGAAGTGGAACACCATTTTGTTTGGCTGTCTGCTCTTCTGGTTCCGCTTCACGCTTTGTACAACCATCATCCTCATTCCACAGGCGCTGGCCATTCGCGGTTTCGAGGCCGACCAGATTGGTCCCGCGATTATCTGGAGCGCCCTTCCGCTCATTCCGATTGCCTTCATTGCGGCGCTCTTGCTTTTGCGCAAAGTCGATCCACGCTTGCTGTTCGCCGCGGGCCTTGCTTGTACAGCGTTCGCAGCCTGGCTGTGCTCGCAGTACACCACCGCGTGGGCGGCGGAGAACTTCTACCGCACGGAATTGCTCGTCGGCGTCGGACAAGCTTTTGCTTTCATCGGTCTGGTCGGCTGCATCGTGCTGCAGGCGATCTTCGCGGGGGCCTTGGCAAGACCTGAGTGGGTCCTGACCTTTTCCGCCTTCTTTCACGTTGTTCGCATATTCGGCGGCACAGCCGGCGCAATCTACATGGGCCACTTCACGGCTCAGAGGGAGAAGCTGCACTCGAACCTCCTAGGGCTTCACGTCATCGGTGGCAACTGGATCACCGATCAGAACATTCACGCCATGACGGCAGGCCTCTACGCCAAATCCTCGGGTATTGCAGCGGCAAGCGCGCGCGCGGTTGATTTGATTGGAGCCCGGCTGCGGCTCCAGGCGTACAGCTTGAGCCTGGTCGACGGATTTCTACTCATCGCCTGGAGTTGTTTTTGCGCCTTGATCTTCGTCGCTTTGCTGCGCAAGTCGCCTTTGAGCTACGGCGATCTCAGCGCCATGCAGCAGATTCCCGGCGTCAAGAAGGGGGCGAATCGATGAAACGAAATGCGGCACTATTCTTGTTAGCAGCTACGGCTTTTTCCGCTTGCTTTGCAGCGGCCCAGGAAATAAACAATACGGCTTCTCCTCCGCGGCACATAACACTGCAGAACGCTGTTCAGTTGGCGCTCAAGCACAATCACGACATTCGCATCGCCGGCTATACGGTCGAGGAAAAACAGCACGCGAAGCAGGCCGCGAAGAGCTCGTATTTTCCATCGATACGGAATGACAGCAGCTTCATGCACGCGACCGACACCGAGTTGATTCAGATCAGGTCCGGTAGTCTTGGCATTGCCGGGGGAACGCCGATTCCACCCGTAGACGCGATCATCAGCCAGGGCGGTAAGAACTTTATCACCAGCGGAACCCAGATCACTCAGCCGTTGACGACTCTGCTCAAGGTCAGACGGGAAAACGATCTGACCCAGGCCGAGTTAAAGGCCTCGCGTGAAAAGGCGCGGCTTACTCGAAACGACGTGGCGCTCGCAGTCCATCAGGTCTATTACCAGGTCCTGATTGCTCAGGCGCACCGTAGCGCCACCGAAGCGCGAATAAAGGCTTCCGAAGCCCTTCAAAGCGAGCGCGTCGAGCAAGTAAAATTCGGCAGCTCACTGGAAGAAAACCTGATCGACAGCCGTGCCCAGCAATTGCAATCCAAGCAGGAGTTGCTGACCTTCGACTTCCAGTTGACAGATCTGAAACTGAAACTCAACGACTTGATTGGCCTGCCACTGTCCACCGCTCTGGATCTTGATCCAGGCGTTCCCGAATTTCAGGAGACTTGCCCGCGCAAAGATTGCGTTACCGCTGCCATTGAGTCACACCCGGAGATCCATGCCGCTCGAGCCGAGGTGGAAGCAGCGACCGCCGGGGTCCGTTTAGCTAAGACTGATATATGGGTCCCCGATGTTGAGGCCTTCGGCCGTTACAGTTACCAGGAAAATGTTCCCTTCCTGGCGCGCAACTTCGGAACGTTTGGTGTCCACTTCGGCTACGAGCTGTTCGACTCGGGTCGCAAGAAGGCCTTACTGCGGGAACGTCAGTCGCAGTTGTCCCAGGCGAAGGAGAACCTGGCGAAGCTGACGGATGCCGTCGAGTTGTCAGTCGAGACGGCATATAACAAACTGCAAAGAACGCAACAGATGTTGAAGGTGTCGGAAGAAGTGCTGGCCCTGCGCACTGAATCGAATCGTGTGCGTCAGCAGGAACTAATGCGTGGAGCGGCGCTGAACTCGCAGGCGGATGCCGCAACCGCTCAGGAATACGACGCCAAAGCGCTCCTACTGCAGTCGCAGATGGACTACTTGCAGGCCCATGACGAACTCCTGGATGCGATGGGCAGCACGCCTGAGTAAATCTTTTTTTATCTGACCTGGAGAAAGCCGTACTCAAGTGGGAAACAATCTGGAAGACTTCATGCAGGACCGGAGCCGCTTCAGCCCGTAGCTCGGCATCGTCAAACACCGTAATAAAGATGATTGGAACATTGGATTTTTCTCGTTTCAGCCTGGCCTGCAATTCCAACCCGAACGCGATGATTACGGCACCTCGGTCGGCAAGGTAAAACGAAAGGTTGCACCTCGTCCGTCATTGGCGGTTGCCCACAACCGGCCACCGTGCGACTCCACAATGGAGCGGCTGATGGCTAACCCCATCCCGCTTCCTTGCGGCTTGGTGGTGAAGAACGCCGAAAAGATCTGGTCAACATTCCCATCTGGTAGTCCCGGCCCCGTGTCACTGACCGAGAGCTGGAGTTGACCGTCCTGCGGTTCCGACTTCACCGTAAGCTCTCCGCCCGATTCATTCATGGCTTCGATCGCGTTAAGCATGAGGTTCATGAACACCTGCTGCACCTGCACCCGGTCTGCCATGATTTTGGGCAGTTCGGCGCAAAGGTCCATGCGCATGGCAATGGAAGATCGCGTAGCCTCACCTTTCAGGAGCGTCAGCATTTCTTGGATAATCCCGTTCACGTCGACCAACTCATGTTGAGGAGCAGATTTCCTATAGAACGAACGCATACGGTCGATGATCTCTGCCGCACGTTTCCCATATCTATCGATTCTGGCCGCGGTTGTGAGGGCCTTTTCGACGTTTGGCGGTTCATGCACCAGCCATTCGACGCAACTGTTGGCGCTGGTAATGGCGGCCGCGATTGGCTGCTTGATTTCGTGCGCCAAGGACGCAGCCATTTCCCCCAACATGCTCACACGATTGATGTGCGCGAGCTCGGCTTCTAGCTGACGCAGCTTTTCGTGCTCTTGCTCAGCGCGTTTGTGATCGGTAATGTCAGTCGAACTGCCAAGGAATTGCACTAAATCCCCGCTCGCGGTCAGGACGGGGTGGCCAACTGTGCGGATCCATTTCACTGTCCGATCGGGCAAAACGATGCGAAAGGTTACGTCGTAATCGGATTTTTCCACGATTGCGCGTTCAATCGTATTCTTCCAAGCAAGACGATCATCTGGGTGGACGAGGTCGAACCGCTTCTCCCAATTCGGCGCTCCGTCCGCTGGATCGAGCCCAAAAATGCGATACCATTCCTCGGAAACATGCACCCACGTCCGATCCGGTACATTCAAAGCCCAACTGCCGGTGCGCGTCAGCTTCTGCGCCTCTCTGAGATAAAACTCACTTCGCTTCAAGGCTTCATCGGCGCTGGCTTCCAACGCTGCCGAGCGTTTTGCGAGTTCGCGATTAGCAGATTCCAGTTCGTCCCTAGCGGTGCGCAAGTCTTCTTCGACGCGGTGGCGAACCCTGGCGAACCATGATACGAGCAAAGTGAATAAGGCAAAGATGACGAAATACGGAATCTCCCAGGGTGCAATGTAGAGGGTATAGAGTGGTGGCACGAAGAAGTAGTCGAATGCTAATGAGGACAGGACAACTGCCAGCACAGCCGGGCCCGGCCCTCCATACCAGGAACTGATTGCGCTCGCGAAGATGAAAAGTGGAACCGTCGCGTCGCGGAACCCGAAGTGATCGAGCAACAACGCCGTCCCCAATGCCACCGCAACGGAAAGAACCGCAAACGAGTAACGTGGTAGAGGCCCCCAACGCGACAGGCTTGTGGATTGACGGGCGGCGGAGTCACCTGGGGCGAGAGGTAAGGGGGTCATTCTTGATGCTAATGCTGATTCGGAATGCCATATCGGCGACCGTCGGGTCGGAATCTGATTAGGTTGTCGAACTTCAGCGCACCTCTCACGCCACGTTCGGCGACTTTTGCCCGTAGTCGGTATAGAACCCTTTTCCTGTTTTAAGCCCCAGCCGTCCTTCCTTGATGTATTGTTTGAGCAGTTCCCGGGGACCCGCTGGAAGCTCAGGCCGGATCGCTGCATAGTGCTCTTCGATATCCAGCACCACATCGAGACCGACTTTGTCCATGAGGCGGAAAGGTCCACCATGGGTTCCTAGCAAAATCTGGAAGATATGGTCCACCTCTGCCGGCGTCGAAACCCCTTCTTCGACCACTTCGAGCGACTCGCGCTTCACGGCAGCCCAGATACGATTAAAAATGAACCCAACGCTCTCTTTCCTGACATGGAACGGAACAACCCCGTAAAGTGGCAATCGCTCCATCAAATCCGCGATCACTGCATCGGAGGTCTTTCCGCACGACATCACTTCGACAGCAATTTGCTCGGGCGGCATGTAATAGTGCGTATTGACGACGCGGGAGGGTCTGGTAACCCGCTCAATGATCTGGCTTGACGGGTAGGAAGATGAGTTGCTTGCCAAAATCGCGTCTTGCGGCGCCAGACGATTGAGGTCACCAAAAATTGTTTTCTTGAGATCGAGTCGCTCCGGCACGGCTTCCACCACCATCCAGGCATCAGCGATGGCGGGCTCGATAGTCTTTGCAAAGACAACCCGTCCAGCAACCGCGCCCGGACGCGACTTCACTAACTTGGGCAACTCGGGGTCTATGAATCGCTCCGCAATTTCCAATTGCGCCGCCTTGGCATCGTAAAGCCGCACTTCTCCACCACTGCTGGCAAGCATCATTGCAATGCGTGAGCCGAGGGTCCCCGCTCCGATCACAGCCGTGGGACGAGCTGTTGGGCTGAACTTGGATTGACCGGTTTGTTGATTCATTTTGCTCCTCCTAGACCTTTGACATTTCTTATAAGAACCAACCTGATGCTCTGAGAACTCCAATCCCCCGCATTTCCGCCAGTCGCCTCTTTTACCGCAGCTGCGAAACCCGTGTAAATAGAACGTCGCTGATTTTGCGATGGAATCGGAGTGGAAAGCAGGAAGTTGTTGATTATCGAGGGGATTAGCCAGCGGTCTTGATCGATTTCGTTTCGACAATCAGGGGTCTCGTTGATACAGTTTCTTATTCTGTTTCTGTATGTTGTGTGCCGGTTCCATGTACACCCATCTCCCAGAGCGCGTTCGATTTGGAGCCTTTGAGCTCAACCTCAGTACTGGCGAATTAGGTTCAACTGAGGGGTCCGTTCCCGACGTTCCCGGTCCTAACAATAAGGTTCTCCTCAGAGAACAAGTGCTTCAGGTTTTGCGGATGCTTGTGGAACGCGAGGGCAAGATTGTCACCCGCGAGGAAATCAAGAGCAGGCTGTGGGGAAATGATACGAACATCGATTTCGACCAGGGCATCAACTCAACGATCAAGACCCTACGCCGTGCCCTAGGGGATTCAGCGGACAACCCTCAGTACATCGAGACTTTGGGACGGCGCGGCTATCGATTGATGCCGACCATTGAATACCCGGAGGCAGCGCCAAGAACCGCTCTCGAGACAGACCGAGAGCAGTCCGAGCAGACTGCCACCGAGATGAGCGAGAACGCGGCGAGAGTTGAACCGCAAATTAAGCCTCGTTGGAGGAAGGCTGCGGTCGTGCTTGGGGCTGCTGTCATCCTAGTGGGCGTGGGTTATATCTCGTGGCGGCATTTTCGGGCTATCAGCCCGCGAAAATCAGAAAGAATCAGGCTCGCCATCCTGCCATTTCAGAATCTCACTGGCGATCCCAATAAAGAGTATCTTGCGGACGGCCTGACCGAGGGAACGATTTCACAGTTAGGTCGACTTAACCCGGAGCAACTGGCCGTGATCGCGCGGACTTCTGTGATGGGATACAAACACAAGGACGAACACCTAGACCAGATCGGGCGCGATCTGTCTGTGCAGTATGTGCTAGAAAACAGCCTCCGCAGCAGCGGAGATCGCATACGCCTTACTAGTCAGCTGATTCAGGTGAAGGACCAAACTCATCTGTGGTCCCACGACTACGACTATGCCGCGACTGACATCCTTGATGTGGAAGACGATGTAGCTAAGGAGGTTGCGCGCGAGATCGAACTCCGTTTGACCTCACAACAACGAGCAGAGTTATCGCGGCCGCACCCAGTCAAGCCGGAAGCCTTCGATGCCTACTTGCAGGGGTACTACTTCTTTCAGCGGGATACCGACAAGGATACAGACATGGCTGCAAGGTATTTCGAACGGGCGACTCAACTTGATCCCAGCTATGCGCTGGCTTGGGTTTGGTTGTCTCGGGCACGCAACTGGCAGGCAGAGGAGGGTCTTATCCCTCGGGAGAAGGGTCGCAGCCTTTCCCGTGAGGCGATTAAGCGGGCCTTGGCGATGGACCCAAACCTGGCAGAGGCATACTCCCAAATGGGACGACTTAAATTTGTTGATTTCGATTGGGTTGGCGCAGATGATTCCATCCGGCGGGCAATTGCTCTCGAACCCGGAAATCCCGAGTATCTGGATCAGGCGGCCTTCTCCGCAGCAAAATTTGGCCGTTCTGACGAGGCTCTGGCATTCGCTCGCCGAGCCCTCGAGTTAGATCCGCTCAATGCCTTCAGCTGGGGAACGCGTGGAGAAATTGAATATTACGAGGGTCAACTTGCCGGAGCCGAAGCGGATGTGAAGAAGTCCCTCGAACTAAGTCCCGATGTTTGGCCTGGTCCCTTCTTGTTAAGCGAAATCTATTTGACGCA
>Ga0210405_10002594_pt1 | contig 18599 bp, 19 predicted proteins | sample IncBWH11MmetaG_FD_155492 | JGI IMG/M metagenome (GOLD analysis project Ga0210405, IMG submission 155492) | Forest soil microbial communities from Barre Woods Harvard Forest LTER site, Petersham, Massachusetts, United States - Inc-BW-H-11-M | ecosystem: Environmental > Terrestrial > Soil >... | reverse complement strand
GCAAAATCTCCCAGAAATAAAAAAACGCAAAGAAGACCGCTGAGCACCCAGTGAGCGCCGAAGGCGCAGGGCTATCAGGCGGGCAACCGCAGGACTTGCAAAGTCTTAAAGATAACGTAGTGCGAAGGATATTGTCAACGACCGGCTCCCCCCGATAAAATTTAGGCCGCTGGGTCCGGGGAAGAAATCCATGGAGCCCATGACACAAGCTGAAAAACTGGAATTATGTGGGTCAATCCTGACCTTTCTCGGAGGCGCTCTGCTGGTTATCGACACCTTCTCGCCGGTTCGGGAGCTCCTGCTTAAAGGCGGAAGGGAAAAGTGGGTGTGGTTGCGAACTCGATTAGGTTTTCCGAGCGCTGGGGCGACGATCGAACCGCCCGCAACTGACGCCGAAGCGCTTCGCCGCGCCACCCGATCACAGCGCGTTACCAGAGCCGGATTCGGGTTGATCACGCTAGGTTTTCTGCTGGATTTAGTGGCAAAACTTCGCCTCCGCTAGCGGCGCGGTTCAAATGCGCTCAATCGGCAGCAGCGCCAGATGATTGAATATCGCGTTTCCGTGATCGTCCCGATCCGTTGTCCACTCATATACGAGCAGGTAGCCCTCCATCAGTGGAACTGCGTAAAGCGCATCCCCGTGAGGCTGGCCATAGCCTGGTCCCTTCTGGTATAAGGTCCCCACCGCGGCGAGGATACTCTCATCGAATTCCCGTGCCCGTGACCTGACTTCGTAGCTCAATTTCTTCCACGAAATCTCAAACTCGTCGCTCTCCCGTATATCGAATGGGATTGCCATACTGACTAAGCTTTTGTGGAAAGATTACATGGCACATCCGCAAGTACGACTCCAGTCGCCGCACCTACCCGGCGCATGTTCAAGAGTATTCCCTGCATCTGCTCTTGCAATTCCTCGACCTGCGCACGGAGTTGCTCCGCCTCTGCGTCTCGAGTCTGTTTCATATGAAGGGCCAGTTCATCCGGATTGGCGAAAGTCGAGAACCTGCCTTCTTGGATGTCTTTCCGTGCTCGTTGCTCCGAGACCTTCGCTTGACGGGTGTTGGCGCGCACAACCTTGGCATGACGCACTTCGACGTGAACCCCGTCCAATTCCATTCCAAGAATCAACTCCAGCAAGGATCCAGGTTCAACCCCAAGCTTCTCGGCATACTCCGCTGGCAGTGTAAGCTGGTTTCTCTCACGAAGACGTACTAGATGGCTGGACATTTGCTCCACCTCATGTCACAGTCTAACACAAATCAGAATTTCGTACAATCCGACAATAGGTCGTAGTATGTTATTGAAAACAAAGCACTATTCATAAGCCAGCGCGTCAATCGGATCCTTCTGCGCCGCTTTGTAGGCCGGATACAGAGCCCCGGCAATCGCTCCAACGATGGCGATAATCGCGGACCGCAGCATCCAGCCACCAGTCACGACCACGGGCAGCGTCGGCAGGCGATGAACGATTCCCAGCCTCGCTGTTAAGCTAAAAACGATTCCCACCACGATGCCGCCGATAGCCAGCAGCACTGTCTCCCGCAGAATCACGTTCACGATATAAAGTTTTGACGCGCCCATCGACTTCAGGATTCCAATCTCGCGTGTGCGCTCCATCACCGCGGTATACATGGCCTGGAAGATGACAATGAACCCGATAATCACGGAAATCCCGATCACGACGTTGATAAACGTCGACAAGCCCGGATAGTTGCTCGGGGTCATCATCGACAGGTAGTACGCCATCGAAGTCGCGACATACTTCTCCATCCCTGGGACTTGCCTGATCTCCTGCACTACCGCGTCGGCATTATTAGGATCGTCCAGCTTCAGGTAGAAGATCGACGCCTTGTCTTTGGCTCCAATCAAATCCTGCAGAACCCCGATCCGCAAAAACTTTCGCGCGCCCTTGCCTTGTTCCACAACCCCGGCCACGCGGAAATTATTGTTGAGGACTTCAATGGTGTCGCCGACGTTTACGTGTTTGGATCTGGCATATAGATCATCCACCAGGATGTCGTTCGGTCCAAGGAATGGGCCGCCCTCCAGGTAATGAAAAGGCCCGGACAGCCGCTCGTAACTTTTCAGGTCGACTCCGGCGATCACTTCCAACGCCCCATTGGAGGCAACATGGGTCACCACCGGCGCCACCACTACCACGTGTGGCAGTTTCGACAGAATGTCCCCGACTTTGATCGACATCGGAGCACCCGTGAGCCCCACGATGAATGATGAACCGGGGGGCATCACAATCACGTCCGCTCCAATGCCTCGCTGCCGCGCCCGGGAATCGTTGAGCATGCCCAGCGACAAACCCACGATCAGCAGAATGAGCGTCACCTCCAGCGCGATCGCGACGATGCTGATCAGGGAACGGAGCGGCCGGTGTACCAGGTTGGCGACGATCATTTTGTTCATCATAATGAGCACTTACTTAGTGAGAGCAGTCAGCAATCAGCACTCAGTTTCCCCAAAGCTAGCAAAAAAGCCCAGGTGGTGACTGCTGAGTGCTGACTGCTGAGTGCTGACTGCCGATGCTACCTGCTGCTATCCCCATGAGGCGCGGACGACGATTGCGTCGCGGGCTTGTCCAGGTGCACGACCTCCGCCCCCGGTGGCTGCTCCAGTATGAACTTGTCGTCTGAAAGCGGTTGGTTCAGATCGAGCTTCACGATATTCAGGGTAATGTCGTACTCCTCCTGCGGCCGCGCAATCTCGATTTGCCAGGGAAATTCTATGCCACTCTCAACCTTGTAGTTGCCATAAAGCGCATTGGTCGTGACATTTCCATTGCCGTCGTAGAGCAGTTGGCGGTGAGGCAACAGGTCGGTACGGCTGAAAACGATCTTCCGCGAAAGTGTCCAGCCATGCTCCCCTTTGCGGATCACATCAACCTCATAATCCGCCCGCGATACCTTGTGACTCTTGGCGTCCGACACCAGTTCAGTATCGTTTTCCATCACTGCGATTTCATTCTGCGGGTCGATACGCCGCAGCAGCAACGCGTCATAGATATACTGCGGGCGCAGGTTTTCCAGTGGCTGCGTCGGATTTGGGCTCTCGATATCATTTCGTCCCACCACGAAGCGGTTCTTCGAGGGAATCCAGAGTTTGAAAGTCTGGCCATCGCTCACCATGTCGAAAGCTTTGTTGCGCACAATCGGCATCAGTCCAATCATTCGCAGCATCGCCGGTTTGCGTGCCAGCAGGTACCCGCGAATTTCCTGGTAATCGGTAACTTTCCCTTTCTTAACCCCTCCCACCGTTGTATCAATGTCAACGGTAGCCTGCATGGACTGAATCCCGGCGGCCTGTGTGTTGATGTAGTCGATGAGTTCCTGCTGCGTCGCAGTTTTCAGCTGGACCGAGGTAATGGGCGGCTCGATTTTGTGGGAACGAAACAAACAACCCGTCAAGGGCAGAACTCCCAATAGGGCAAGCGAAACACGATATCGAAAGAAAAAAGCCATGACTCGATTTTGATTAGGTGTTAGACAGATGAGTATACCCAAGCCGGGGATTCAGGTTCGGGAGTGGGATTCGGACTGCTGGCGTTCGCGGCTAACGGAGGAGCACAGTATTGCCTGCAGCCATCTGGCGTAATCCGTGATCGAAGGTGACCATGGTTAATCCGGCTGCGCGAGCAAAAGCAGCGAGATATGCATCCGGCCATTGTTGCGAGAGGGATCGGTTGTTGGCGGTCAGCCTCCGGCGCCGGACTCCACCGGCTCGGGATCAGCCTCGGTGCGAAATGACACACGTTCGTCCCGAAGAAATAAATCGTAGACTTGCCACACTTCAGTCCGATTCCTGACATCTTCCCGCATGACACTAGGATGAGTGAGCAGTCTCAGTAAACCAAGTTGGATGAAGCGGCAAAAGTAGACGGTCTCCTCGTTCAGCTTCGCAAACCAAGCTGTTGCGGACTCGTGATGTTGATGTCCCTCATATGCCAACGCCACCCACACGTTCAACATCAGGGAAGCAGGATTTCATGAATGGTCTTGTTGCTGAGCCTCAGCCAGCCTGGCCGTTTCGACTTGATCAAAGGTAGTGCGACTCTCCCTTTTGTTTTTCCGCGCGTTTTTCCGTTCAATTCGGCTTCCACGCCGCGCAAAAAGATCTCTTTCACCGAACACCCCCGCACAGCCGCTTTTGCCTTGAGCCGACGATAGGTCGGGTCCGGAATGTCCACTGTGGTTCTCATGGAGAGAGAGTGTGTACCATATTTATGGTTGCGGAGCCATATTTATGGTTCTAGCGTCCGTTCACCGCTTTCCGATATGCCGCTACATTCTTGTTGTGCTCTTCGAGGCTTTTGGCGAAGCGGTGATGTCCGTTGCCGTTGCTGACGAAGTACAAGTAGTCGGTAACCGCGGGATGCATCGCCGCTTCCAGCGAGCTCTTTCCCGGATTGCCGATCGGCCCCGGGGGAAGTCCTGGATGGGTGTAGGTGTTGTAGTCGGAATTGAACTGCATATCGCTGTGGTGGAGCGCGCCGCTGTAGGTCCCCTGCAGAAGTTCGGCGTAGATCACGCTGGGGTCGGCCTGCAGAACCCCGTGGCGTGCCATGCGGTTGTAATAGACACTCGCGACCAGCGGACGCTCTTCCGGCGCAGCCGTTTCCTTCTCGATGATGGATGCCAGAATGACCGTCTGCTGCACATCGTTGCTCTGCGCATCCGTGCTCTGCGCAGCGGTGTTCTTAAGATCCGCCGTGTGCGGATCCATCAATCCGACCTCGCGCGCGACTTGCCGGAACTGTTTCACCATCGCAGCTGCCATCTCTTGCATGGTTTGCATGCGGGTGAACTCATAGGTGTTCGGGAAGAGATAGCCTTCGAGAGTCTTGGCGTCTGGCGCGAGGTCGGAGATGAGGGCAGTGTCCGAGGTCGCAACTTTCAGGAAGTCCTCGCTCGAGCCCAAGCCCGCGTTCTGTATGGCTTGCGCGATGTCGAACATGTTGTAACCCTCGGGAATGTGTGAAAGTAAACATCGCCGTGCACCAGCCGGCGGTGGACATCAAGCGAGGTCGCACTTCTCTCGAAGAGATATTCCCCAGCCTTCAGAGAACGTTTGTGATGAAGATAGTGCCAAAGCACGAAAGCGTCCGCACTACGTATCACGCCGGCAGATTGCAGCTCGGTCGCGATCCGGCGAGTGGAGTAGCCGGGATGCAACAGGACAAACGTCTGCCCCACCGGCGTCACCGGTTGCGTCAAAGCCCAGGCCAGCCATCCTCCGAAAGCGAGGACAGCGAGCAGAAGCAATATGAAAACAGTACGCACCTTACGATTAGTTTAGATGAGAGCCGGTCTATGGTCGTTGGCCATTGGTCGTTAGCCGTTAGTCACATCGGAGGTATGGGCTAACCGCTAAGCGCTAAGTGCTGCTCCTCGCATCCATCCAGCTTTGCAGGATCAGAACCGCCGCCATCTGGTCGACGACTTGTCCCCGGCGTTTGATCGACATCTCGGTTTCGCGCAGCAGGCGGTTGGCTTGGGCCGAACTGAGGCGTTCGTCCCAGAGGTGAACGGGCAAACAGAAACGCTGGCGCAGTTCCTCCGCGAAGCGCTGCATTTTCTCCGCCTGGATGCCTTCCGCCCCGCTCATGCGCAGCGGATAGCCCACAACGATCTCGGTTACCTCGTAGTCGTGGATCACCCTTTCCAGTTGGCCAAAATCGAGCCGCTTGTTTTGCCGGTGGATGGTCTCGATTCCCTGGGCGGTTATGCCGAGCAGGTCAGAGACGGCAAGACCAATCCGCTTGGAACCAACGTCCAAACCTAGAACCCGGCCGGGGCTCCGGGGAAGCGACCAATTTTGGGAATGGGTTGGCTCGGAGGACACCTGCGGATTATAAGTCCCAACGGAAAAAGTAGAAAATGGATTACGATGCTGAAATGGCGACGGGCGAAGTACAGGTGGAAGCCTCAACAACACCGGTTTCGGCTCCGGTCGCGCCCGCTCCCAAGCTTCGTCCTCATTGGTCGATGAACATCATTGGCATAGCGGGAATTCTCGCGCTCTGCTACTTCGGCGAATCCGTGCTGGCCGTGATGATGGTCTCGGTGTTACTGGCATTCATTCTGGCGCCGGTCGTTGACCTGCTCACCTGGCTTCTCTTGCCGCGCAGTCTGGCAGCCGCGATCGCAATTCTGCTGTTGTTGGCGGCGCTGTTTGGAATTGTTTACACCTCCTACAATCAGGCGGCCACGCTGTTACAGGATCTGCCGAAATACACTTCCAGGCTTCGCGATGAGACTCTCCAATTCCGCAAGAGCGCCGAGCGTCTTGAAGTTTTGCCTCCGGAGCATGAGAAGGGCGTGGTCAGCGTCCGCCCTGCGACCGACTGGACGGATATTCTGACCCGTGGTTTTGGTTCGGCAAGCGCGGCCATTCTGGCAGTGTCGTTTATACCCTTTCTCGTGTTTTTCATGCTGACCTGGCAACAGCACGTGCGCTCGGCTACGGTCATGCTCTTCCCCTTGCATAACCGTCACACCGCCTACGTTACCCTGGGTCAGATTTCAGCCATGGTGCGCAGCTTCATGGTAGGAAATCTGCTGATTGGGCTGTTCGTGGGCGCTGTGAGCACAATCATCTTCTGGATGATTCACTTGCCATTTTTCTACTTCGCGGGATTCGCCAGCGGCTTCTTGAGCCTGATTCCTTATATGGGTTTGCTGCTCGCCTTGATCCCCCCGATATTTGTCGGGCTGGGGCATGCAGACTCCCAGGACGTCGTAGTCGTAGTCGTCTCCGTGCTTGTCCTGCACCTGATCGCTCTGAATCTCCTCTACCCGCGATTCCTCGGCAAGCGCCTGCAACTCAATCCCTTAGCCGTGACCATGGCGCTATTAGTCTGGGGTGCATTGTGGGGAGCTATGGGTCTGCTGCTCGCCATTCCGATCACTGCTGCGATCCGGATCATCTTTGCTCACGTCGAGTCCCTGAAGCCCTATGGGGCGTGGCTCGGCGAGTAGGTAACACGCTAAGCGGCAAGCATGGGACATCCGTATTTATAGCCTTGGGACTTAATCCTCTACGTTGCAAAGAGTTGCAGGAGCTATAGGCCGGCATCAAACCCCACAAGTTCAGCCAGTGCCGAGGAAGTGTCCTTCAAAATTGCCTTTCGGTTCCGATTCGGGTAAAATGAGTGTGTGTTGTTCCTCTCGTTCCCTCCGCCTGTGGGTGGCTTTTCATGTTAAATGGCGATGGCAATTTCCATATAGGCGACAAGGTCGTCTACCCCAATCACGGAGTTGGAATTATTGAGCAGATCAGCAGCCGCACCATTGGCGAGAGTGTGGAAAACTTCTATCTGCTCAAAATCAAGTCCAGCAGCCTCAAAGTGATGGTGCCTTTCCACAACGTCGGCACCGTGGGTTTGCGGCGGGTGGTAAAGAACGGAGAAATCCAGAAGATCGTGGATTTTCTTGAGGATGGAGCGTGCGACAACAACGCCGATTGGAAATACCGCTTCAAGGAAAATTCTGAGCGCATGAGGACCGGCTCGTTGTTAGAAGTGGCCAATGTCTTGAAAGCGCTGCTGATCCTGAACCAGTCCAAGTCCCTCTCTTTTCGAGAAAAGAAGATGCTCGAGCGCGCCCGCTACCTCCTGGTCAGCGAGTTGGCGATGGCGAAAAACTGCGAAGAGCCGCATATCGAGGAGTTGCTGACGAAAGCCTTGTCCAAGTCAAACCTGCGATTCCCCGAAGCCTCGGAATTTCAAGCCTAGCTTTTAGCCGTCGTCAATCCGGCACGCGGTCCTTCCTTTGTGAACCTTCGTGTCCTTTGTGGTTTATGGATTTCGTATTTCAATAACAATGGACAGGAAGGCACACAAGGGTGTCTGTCAAAGCCCATGGGCCCAGCGCTTGCTCTAGGTTTATAATCCGGTGAGGCAATGACTGAGCAAATCAAGAGAAAACTGCAGGAGGAAATGAACCAGCTCGAACATGAGCTGGTGCATGAGCTCCCCAAAGAGATTAAGAAGGCCGCCGCCCTGGGAGATCTCAGCGAAAATGCCGAGTATCACATGGCGAAGCAGCGCCAGGAATTCGTCAAAGCGCGTCTTCGCCAGCTCGGCAAACGCATGGGTGACCTTGCGCTGATCAACATGGACAACATTCCCAGAGACAAGGTGGGTCTGGGATCGACCGTCCGGGTTTACGACAACGACAAGAACGAAGAAGTTGAATACAAGCTGGTCACGAGCGAAGAGGCCGATTTTCCTTCCGGAAAGATTTCTACCAGCTCTCCCATCGGGCGCGCGCTGCTGAACAAGAAAGTGGGCGACACCGCCATCGTGGTTACACCCAACGGCAAGCGCGAAATGGAAATCCTGCGCCTGAGCACGATCCACGACGAGGCGACCGCCGGGTGACCGACGCCGCCGGAGCTGGGCCACGGACTGGACCGCGAACTTGGACCAGTGCCTTCGGACGAGCCTGCGGCGTCCTGCTGGATGCCATCGTGCGCTGGCTCGCGCTGGCTCGCGTCAACCCAAACGTCCTCACCTTCCTGGGTCTGGTCGTCAATATCATCGCTGCTTTTCTGTTCGGATACGCCAACGGTGACAACCAGGCTCGCATGTTCCGCTACGCCGGACTGGTGATCATCGGCTCCGGCTTCTTCGATTTAGTCGACGGCGCCGTGGCTCGAGCCAGCAATCGCGTGACCCGCTTCGGCGGCTTCTTCGATTCCGTAGTCGACCGCTACAGCGACGCTTCTCAGTTCCTCGGCTTGCTGGTCTTTTACGCCCGCGGCGACCGCTTCTTCTACGTAGTGCTCACCGCGATTGTAATGATCAGCGCGATCATGGTCAGCTACAGCCGCGCCCGCGCCGAATCGTTAATCGGCTCCTGCCGTGTAGGTTTCATGGAACGCCCGGAGCGCCTGGTGCTGGTCATCATCGGAGCCCTATTCAACCGCATGGCCCCAGTCCTCTGGATCATCGCAGTGCTCTCCACGATCACCGTCATCCATCGAATCCGCTACACCTGGACCCGGACCGAGCTGGTGGACAGAGCCGCCGCAAATCCCGGCCAGGCGGCCTAAGCCCATGGAGAGCGGACACTCCCGTCCACTGCTCTTGACCTTACCCAGTCCTCAACCAATACGGTAGACTGACCAGCAACCGGCGTTTCAACGACAACATTCCGGTCCACCCGTGAAAAGGCCGAACCCGAGCATCAGCGTATTGTTCCTTCTGGCTCTGCTGGCCGGAGCCCTGCTCGTCGGCTTCTGGCTTTTTCGTCCCTTCCTTCAACCGATCGCCTTCGCCACGGTCCTGGGCATCGGATTCCATCCTCTCCACATCGCGATCCGCCGCATCGTCCACGGTCCGAGCAAATCCGCGCTCCTGACCACCTTAGCCGTAGTTCTCATCATCGTGCTTCCGGCCGTGCTGGTTGCATCCTCAGCTGGCGGAGAGTTGATCAAAGCCGCCCGCTACTTAAGCGACAAGAGCACACGGGAAGGCGGAGCCACCGTCTACCTGACCCATGCCCAACAAAAAGCGCTAAGCTGGTTGGGAAGATATGTAGACGTCGAAGCCCTGCGTCTGGAGGATAGCCTCGCCAACCTTCCCAGCCTGGCCAGCAAGTTCCTATTGGCGGCAGGCACCGGTTTAGCGGCAGGACTAGCCGGCTTTGCCGGCGACGCAATCCTCACATTCCTGATCCTGTTCTTCGTATTCCGTGACGGACCGTCCGCAATCGAGAACCTCACCGCCATGCTCCCGCTCACCTCGGAGCAGGCCGTGCGTTTGTTGAGCGGAATTCGCGACAGCATCGTCGCCAACCTGTACGGCATTCTCGCCGTCGGCTTCGTCCAGGGCCTGCTCACCGGAATCGCCTGCGCCGTCCTCCGTGTGCCGTCGGCCTTGCTGCTCGGGGTCGCTGCTGCAATTTGTTCTCTCGTCCCCATCGTCGGAACCATGCTGGTCTGGCTGCCCGCTGCCTTGTACCTCATGGGCACGGGCCACCTGTGGAAAGGAATTATCCTGATCTTGTGGGGCACGGTCGTAGTCGGCACGATTGACAACATCATCCGGCCCCTGGTCGTTGGCAGCAAAGTCGAACTCCACCCCCTGCTTCTCCTATTCGCGCTGCTGGGCGGGCTTCAAGCGTTTGGATTTATCGGGGTTTTTATCGGCCCAGTGGTCATCTCCGTGATCGCCGCTCTGATCAATATCCTGCGGGAAGAACTGACAGCCTCGCCTAAGGATGCCCCACCTATTGCGGCGTCTGTGTCCTGAAGATCCGCAAACCTCCGGCGTACCGGCAACTCACGGTTTCGCGCCAGCCCGCGCCAAAGCCAACGAATCACCACCCCTCCCTTCTCCTTCGCTGGCCACCGCGACTCAATCGGTCGAAGCATTTTCTGTCGCAGCCGTCGGCGGCCGCGATGAGCGCCCAAACATAATCCCGGTCTCCACTTCAACCGGCTTTCCACTCTGCAGGTAGGGCTTGAACTTCCACTGTTTGAAGGCATCGGTAATAGCTTTTGCCTGATCGGGAAATGCACTGAGGAAGTGAATGTGTTTTACCTTGCCCTCTTTGTCGATAATGATTCGGACGGGAACGGAGTTGAACCGACGCTCGGTGAAGACCGGAGCGACCCGCGTAATCACGTGCTCGTCGCTCGCATAGTCTTTAATGCACACCGGAACCTCGTTCCCGCCCGTGCCCGCCGGGGGAGTGGCTTCTGCGGGCAATTCCATTCTGTTCAGGTCGAGCATCAGGCTCTCCAGCAGCTTCGTGTCGCGACTGGTCAGGACGACCTCCACTTCATGGCAGCGGATTTGCGTGGCCAGAACGTACCAGTGCAGCTCCGCGATCGGAGACCAATAAGCAAAGAAAGTAAACGGGCGGCCCGCGATCTTGGCTTGCGTAGGAGGCAGCTCCAATTTGTAATCGGCCTGCAGGTTGTCTTTTTCGTAGTTGATGAGCTGCACCGCGTTGGTTGCAGGCAGGGCGGTGAAGAACATGTCCTCGGCGGTGATTAAGATCGTTCCTCGGGCCGGTCCTTTGAATGCGATGTCCGGCCTGATCTGGGCCAGCACGTAACGGCCGCTGTCCGATGGGGGCGGCCCTTTGTATTTTTCCGTCCAATCTTTCGGGAGCGGGTAGGTCATTCCGAAATACGCATCGCGGAAAACGTTGTTGGCCACGTTCCCGCCTTCTGGCACGGGGGTGACGGAATCACTGGCACTCGACCATGCGCCCTTTACCAGAATGACGTTCGGGGGAACCTTGGTGACGGGCTGCAGGTCGTTCGAAAAATCACCACCGTTTTTCGGGGCGCTCTGTGCCTGGTTGCTTTGACTCCAAGCCAACGATACAAAAAGAACGACCATGACCGAGCGACACAAAAATCGCGAGGGCATATCTCTCCTTCGGATCCCAAATGTAGGCGCGGGCGTCCCCGCCAGTGCGCCTCAGGGAAAAACCTGGCGAGACGCCTCGCGTCTCGCCAGCAAGCCGTTACAGCGAGCGCAGGAAGTCGAGGATCTCCTGCTGTTGGGTCCTGCTCAGGTTGTCGAAGTTCTGCTCGACGTTGCTGGCCTCGCTGCCATTGCTCTCGTGAGCCTGAATGGCGGCGTTCAGGTCCGTGGTGCGGCCATCATGCAGAAGGAAGATTCGTTGCCCAAGTCCCCATAAAGGAGCTGTGCGAAACTGATCTCCCCCAGCGCCGCCCTGCGAAACGTTGTCCGCTAAACCACTCCCCATGTGATGGATCTCAATATCCGAGAACGCAGGCACCGGGGCATTGCTCAACGCGGGAACGAAATTCGACGCCTGCGTCGTCCCGGGCGACGGATTGTGGCAACTGGCGCAGCCGATAGAGCTGAACAAGGAGGCGCCGGTATTGATCGTCGATTGGGAGACCTGCTGGCCATTCAGCACAACCCCCCCAGTTGGCGGCGGAGCCAGAAACCGCATGAAGTTGGCAAACGCCGAGACGTCGTCAAGCACCGCCGCATTCGGCGACGAGTTGGGATTGGATGTGTCTTCCGGGTAACCCTTTCCGGAAAGGTTCAGGCAGTTCGACGGAAGCCCTGTAAGGCCGCTGCCGCCATTGCCGTCTTCCCCAGGCAGCGGACGATCCTGAGTGAACAGTTCATTGGTGATCCCCATCTCGACGTTGTAAGCCTCACCCGTAAAGATGTGCAGCGACTTGTTCTGCGCCTTCCAGCCGAAGCGGCTGATCGTGCCATCGTTACCGTTGTGATTGAAAGTGCCGGCGATGCCAAAATTGTTGTTGAGATTGGTCGCCTGGTTCTTCAACAGAGTGGAATCGTCCAGGTTTTCGATCAGGCCGGCGCCAAAGGTCGGCGTCGGAATGCGAAAGATGATGTCGTTCGCTTGCCCTGCAGCATTGAAGCTCGGTTGCGGCAGACCGCAGCTGCCCGCATCGGAGCGCCCCGAAACCGTGAACAGGTCTTCCACTCCACCATTGGGATTGCTGGTGTTCACCGTGCCGTTCGCGTTAAAGAAGAACGGGAACCGGGCTTCACGGGTGGGGCCATTTGCGGTAATGAAATACGGGGTCGAGTCTTTAGGGGCGACCGAGCTGCCGGCAAACCCGAATTGCGGATTGGTGGCCGCTCCGGTTCCCCCGACCGCTGGTTGTGCATGGCAGGAGCTGCAGCTGTTGGAGTTAAACCGCGGCCCCAGTCCCACGTTGGCACCGCCGGAAACCGCCTCCACTTCCTGGAAGCGGGCCTGACCGTCCTGGAAAAACGGCAGGAAGCCGTTCGGGTCACTCGAAATAATCGGCGCGCCTGTGCCGCGGCTGGCGCTCTGAACTCCAGGGTCGGTTTGAGCGAATGCCATTCCGGCGAGGAACAGCATTGCTAAAGCTGAAAGTGTTGCAAGCTTAGCTGCTTTGTTCACGATTCCTCCTTGATTGTCTGTGTTCCACAAAATCCCCGGGGGATCTCCGTCACGCAGACGAGACAACGTTGATCTGCAAAAACGTGGCGGGTGAAGGGTTTTCGGTGGGCAGCTTCAAACACACCAATAGCGCCTGAGGCTGCATCCAGTCATGGAGCACACTCCAGTGAAGTCGTCTCGACCTTCAAAACGCGGAGGTTACCCAACGCAATTTTGCTGGCGCGCAGCGCGGCGCACAGCCAACGGAAGGGACGCGAAAAAACATTTCGGCTGAGTGGCGGCAGCCGGAGTGGGCGCGAGAGTAGTACAGCCAAAAATCAGAGTCAATAGAAAAGTGCGTGCCTATGCACTTCCTATTCGTCGTCGAACCAATCCCGTGCAAGATGTTCACGGTAGGTCCTTCCTATTTTGGAAAGCTCCCGAACGGAAGTCCAGATGCTAGACTATTTCGACATTTAAAGAGGCTAACTATGGCTGAACAGCTCAGCGCAACCATTCAGAAGACACTCGAACTGGCCTCCCGCTGTGCCCAGGCTGAAACCAGCGACAACTACGGCGCTTTGGGCGACCAGGTCGAAGAACTCGAAGGTCGGGCGCGCGAGGCCGTTCAGTCCCATATCGACTTCGCCTCCCTTCTGCCAAAACTGAAGGCAGGAAAACCCTTAACGGCGGCTGATTTGCAAGCGCTGGAGCTGCTGATCGTCGGAGACGCCGAGTCCTTCCTGAAGTACGAAACCGAATTCGATCACTGGAAAGGCGAGATCAAGCAACTGGTCGGCGAAATATCCAAGTTGCAATCTTCCGATCTGGATGTGGACGGCCTAATGCACTTGCGCGCCCTCTGCGACGAAGTTCGCCGCGTGCTGCCAGCCGTCGTCTATTACCTCGACAAAAAAGAGCGCACGAAGAAATTCCAGGAAGCCACCCGAGACGCGATCGACCCGGAAGGCTATCGAGTCCTCACGGAGATCGTCGAACAAATGCTACTGTCCGACAAAACGTAGTTGGGATGGCACGAGTTTACTCGTGCCGCAAACGCCGAAAAGACTTCTGAGGGCTTCAGCCCCGACAAATTCCAAGCCCGGTGTTTAGCCGCGGAGCGGCGCAAGAATGCAGCCCACGGCGCAAGCCGTGGGTAAAAGTGCGAAGCCGATAAGCCCCAGCGGGGCGAAAGACCAATTCTCACACTTACTTCCAGCGCCGCGATAACCAGTCTCAAATGAGTAAGGGGGTTAACTCCGAACCAGTAACGATGTATTTTCTCGCAGACTTTTCAGCCGTATCACGTTGGATTCGTATCAGGATATGGCTTCAGCCATATCGCAACCCGATCAATCTAAACGCGGCTTCAGCCGCCGCCTTTGAACCTTAACGGTCAATCTATAGGTGGCCCATGCTTAGCCGAAAACGCCCACAATGCTAGACTGATCCTTCAGGGGAGGACTTCTCTTGCCGACTGATCCTGTTCTGGTTGTCCATGGAGGCGCCTGGGCCATTCCGGATGACATGGTCGAGGCTCATCTCAACGGTGTCCGCAACGCCGCTGCAGCAGGCTGGCAAGTGCTCAGCCGCGGCGGCTTGGCGCTCGACGCAGTCGAAGAAGCAGTCGTGGTCATGGAAGACGACGAGACCTTCGACGCCGGCCGCGGTAGCTTCCTCAATCGCGAAGGCAAAGTACAACTCGACGCGCTGATCATGGAGGGGGCCACCCTTCGCGCCGGAGGTGTGGGTTGCGTGGAGCATTTGCGCAACCCAGTGCGCGCCGCTCGCAAGATCCTGAGCGAAAGCCCGCACGTATATTTCGTCGCCGAAGGCGCGGAGCGCTTCGCGGCCGAGCGTGGCATTCCGCTGTGCAAGAACGAAGACCTCATCATTCCGCGCGAGGTCGAACGCTTGCGCGAATTCCAGGCGCACGCCTCCGAAGAGAAGCCCGACCTGTTTGCCGCCACGCTCTCGCACGACACCGTGGGCGCCGTCGCCCTCGACGCCCGAGGCGACATCGCCGCCGCCACTTCTACCGGAGGCACACTCAACAAAGCTCCCGGCCGCCTGGGAGACTCATCCTTGATCGGCTGCGGCTGCTACGCCGACAACAAAACCGCGGCCGCTTCGACCACGGGGTGGGGCGAGCCCATCATGAAACTAGTGCTGGCCAAGTGGGCCACGGACCGCGTGGCCTCAGGCTCTCTTCCAGAGTGGGTGGCGGCCGAGGCGATCAACTATTTGAAGGCGCGCGTGAACGGGCATGGCGGAATGATTTTGCTGGACGCGCGCGGACGTCTTGGCATCGCCCACAACACTCCCCGCATGGCTTGGGCGCTCAAGATGTTGAGCGAAGAGAGCTGTGGCATCAGCCGTCATGAGTGAGAAGTGTTCCACGTGGAACAGTGTGCGTACTGCAATATATGTACGGTTATACATGTACATAGCAGGGAAACAGCGTGGTCTCAACGAGATCAGAGTCCTAGAAGCGTTTTGACATTGGGGCTTCACGGCCGGCATTGAAGCTTGTACGATATTTCATGCGACTTCTCGGATCACTGTTTGCGGTAGTAGCCGTTGTTGGCTCGGCGTGTGCGCAGTCCTTGCCATCCCATCAGTCTTCGACTGGCCTGCAGCATCCTGACCTCGCGCAGCGATCCGCCGTTTACGTTAAGGTGCAACTCGAGAAGACCGTAAAGGTTTCCGCGTTGAAACCCGGCGACGTGATCGAGGGGAGGCTGGCGCAGGACGTCTATTCGGGAGACCGCGAACTTTTTGCCGCCGGCAGCCAAGTGCGTTTGACGGTGGATAAGCTGGGGCGGCGACGAAGAATGTCCAACGATTACTGGCCGTGGGTGATCAAGGCTTTCACGCCTCGCCACGAGAATTATCCTACTTTCCAGTCTGCGACCGTCTCCTTGCCCGACGGCAGGGAGGTGCCTCTGCGGGTCTCTCTGATCTTCATCAATCGGGAGACGCAAGTGCACGCCCCGACGGAGACGAAAAAGGGGGGCCACCCGACAACGAGTGCGGCGGCTCAGGGTGGAGATGCGAGCGCGCAGCAAAGTGAATCCGGGAACGGCGGAGCTCGCGACAGTGGTCCATTCGTGGCTTTGCAGGCCATAAACCCGGCCGAGATATCGGCGTCTGGCGAAAGTTCTTCCGGATTTGCGTTGCCCGGCCCGGTGACGCTGGCGGCCGGGACCATGGCGAAGATTATTCTTCTGGGCGGGGTGAGCGCTTCCAAGAGCCGGCCTGGGGATTCCTTTCAGGCGCGCCTGGTGGAACCCGTTCGATTGGATTCGATAGTCGTGTTGCCGGAGGGGACGCTTCTCGGAGGGAAGGTTGTGAGGAGCACGCCTCCGCGGGTGTTGAGCCGGGCGGGGTCGCTTTTGCTTACCTTCACGGATCTGACTTTGCCTGGGAGCACGAGCATTCCGGCGCTGGCGTCGGTCACCGCAGCGGAGCTGGACCAAAGGTCGCACACCAAGATTGATCCGGAAGGAAAGCTGCACGGCGATCGGCCCGGCAAGCTTTGGATGGCGGTTAACATCGGGGTGACGGCGGGAATCGCCAAGGAGGCCGATGATGGAATTCAGTTGCTGGCCGAGGCGCTGGTTTCCACGGCAACCGACGCTTCTGCGGCCGGGACTGCGAGGATTGTCGGAATTTGTGCTTCTACCCTGTTTTTGCTTACGCGCCATGGGCGGGATGTGGTTCTGCCCCAGTTCACCGAGATGAATGTCAGCTTTGACCGGCCGGTATTGCTGCCTGGTTCCCAGGTGCAAGTGTCAGCGCCCTAAGCGCTTAGACCCAGATGCTCGTCCGTGATGACGAAGGCGTCACCTGGCGTCGTTCGCGGAGGCGCGGGGCTTCGCCCCACAAGCGCCAATTTTAAGCAGGCGGCTTTTACGTTCTGTTGGCTGGTTTGGGGTAACTTCCGATTAGCAGACAACCCGCGAATTGAATGCGAACAATCCTGTCCGGGTGCCAGGGCTGTATTTTAGTGTCCGAATTTGCAATAGCGGTGTTCTGAAACGGACAGCCCGGACTAACTTATCGCATATTAAGTCGTTTACAATGTGGCGCTTAATATTGGCAAGTGTAATGCTGATACCTCGGCAGTATGGGGTGAGAACATGTCATTCGTTCGCGATCTGAGAGTTGCAACTCACTCGTTAATTCGGACTCCAGGGCTGGCGATCGCCGTGGTTCTGACGCTGGCGCTCGGCATCGGCGCGAACGCTGCCATTTTCACGCTAGTGCGCGGAGTGCTGCTCAAGCCTCTGGTCAACCGCGACGAGGACCGGCTGATCTATATCAGGCAGAGCGCCCCCGGCCTCGGCGAAGACAACAGCGCGTTTTCCGTGCCCGAGATTCAGGATTTGCAGGCCAGCGTGAAAACCCTGAGCGCGATTGGCGACTTCTCCGCCATCGACTTCACCATGATCGGCCTGGGCGAGCCTCGTTCCATTCGAGGTGGCGTCGTCAGCGGCACGTACTTCGACGTGATGGGCCTTCGCCCCGTGCTCGGTCGCCTCATCGGCCCTCAAGACGACGGTCCCAAAGCTGACGGCGTCGTGGTTCTCACCTACCGTTTCTGGAACACCACTTTCAAGAAAGATCCTTCGGTCATCGGCAAGACGGTTCGCCTCGGGAGCATCGGTGATCGCTCTGCGACGGTCATTGGTGTCCTCGAGCCTTGCGTCCCCTATCCCCAGGATACTGAAATCATCGCCAACATCGTCACCAGCCCGCATCATCTTTCCGCAACCATGGTCACCGGCCGCATCCATCGCATGACTGAGCTTTTCGGCCGTCTGGCTCCCGGAGCCACCCTCGATCAGGCTCGTGCCGAGTTGCGCTCCGCCTACTCTGCGATGACGAAGGACCACCCCGAAGCTTATGCCAAGGAAGGGGACTTCCAGATCGGGGCCAAGATGCTTCGTGACGAGATCACATCGGGCGCCCGGACCGTGCTGCTGGTGTTGCTCGCAGCCTCAGGGCTGATTTTCATCATCGCGTGTTCCAATGTCGCCAACTTGATTCTGGCGCGGACGGTTCGCCGCGAAGGCGAGCTGGCGGTCCGGGTGGCGCTGGGCGCAAGCACCGGCGCATTGCGCCGCATGTTGTTGGCCGAGAGCCTTCTGCTTTGCTGTGCCGGCGCCGCGCTCGGTGTCCTGAGCGCGCACCCGATGGTGTCCATCCTGGCGCGCTACGCCTCGCGCTTTTCGGTTCGCGCGCTCGATTTGACCGTCGATTCGAGCTTGCTTTGGGTCGGAGCCGCGCTGGCCGTCGTGGCAGCGGTGATTCTCGCATTCGTCCCGCGCCTACCCTCCGCCGATACCTCCAGTGGCCTTAGCCTGTCGAGCGGCAGTGTGCGGATCACAGGCAGCACCAGCCGCCGCCAGCGGATCTTCGCGGTGACCCAAATCGCCGCCTCCTTCGTCCTGCTGGCCGGCGCAAGTGCGTTGATCACTACCCTGATCGCGCTGCAAAGGGCGCAGACCGGTCTGGACACACAGCGCGTCCTCGCCATCGACGTTCCCGCTATGTCCTACGGGAAGACATCTCAGCAAGTCGTCGATTTCTACAAGGAAGCGATCCGTCGCCTTGATGCCCTGCCGGGCGTGAGTGGGACCGCGTTCGGCGACGTCGTTCCCTGGCGCGACGGGAATCCCGTGCCTTCTGGTTTCCAATTCTCCGCCGACG
>Ga0210405_10002593_pt1 | contig 18603 bp, 18 predicted proteins | sample IncBWH11MmetaG_FD_155492 | JGI IMG/M metagenome (GOLD analysis project Ga0210405, IMG submission 155492) | Forest soil microbial communities from Barre Woods Harvard Forest LTER site, Petersham, Massachusetts, United States - Inc-BW-H-11-M | ecosystem: Environmental > Terrestrial > Soil >... | reverse complement strand
ATGCTGAAGTACTGGCCCGGCGCCTTCGACCAGTCGAGATTCTGGGCTGGCGATGTGGTGTGGCTTAGAATCGGCACTTCGGTTCTTCCCATCCCGGGGTTATTAAACGTGAGCGTCTTGCTTCCGACCAGAACCAGCAGACCGTCGCCCACGGCATACTTCACGGTGCTCGCGCCATTGGGTGGTGTAAACAAAACCACGTAGGTCGTGTTCCCGACTTTCACCGAGACGTCATATTGGGTAACGTCGGTGTCGGGTCGTCCGGGACTCTGGTGGGCGGTGACAACCATGATCGTGGCTGGCTGATAGTTGGACGAGGGCGTCTGGCCGGGAGCGGAGAGAGCCGTACCCGTCAGGATCAGGATCATACTCAGAAATGTGCGCATTGGTGGCTCCCGTGGCTGCCGTTCCGGAGCAGAGCACGCCCCGGAATACAGTGGACTTCCGTCGTGCGAACCAGTCTACGAGTTAGGTCCTGCTGAGAACACTGTCAACTGTGACAGGGGCCAATCCGCGAGGACCCGCCTTCCCGTTCGCTACTGGCCGAGATGGCTCAAGGCGATGCGGAGCGGGTCGCTGGAGACTCGAATCACTCCCGAAAATGGCGAGTACATCTCCAGGATCAGAAAGATCGCGCCCGAAACCGAGAGCGCGCACACGAACAGCGTAACCACAACCGTACCGTTGCGAGGGGCGAGAATGCCGAAACTGATGAAGATCATGGTGAACCAGAAAACTATCACGTTGAGAAACAGCGGCGCAGTTGGCCTAGGCTGCTGCTCCAGCATCAACCATTGGGTTTGCCCGAGATCTATCGCAATGTTAAGGGCTTGGGATTTCACTGAGCGTTGCTGGTCATTCGCCGGGGAAAGGTTCTGAATTTTATCGTAGAGAACTTCGCCGCCACGCGGAGCGGGCGGCCCGGAGGAAGGTTGCGAACGGTCCGACCAACCTTGATCGAGTGCTCGGGCAACGGCTTCGCGTAGTGCATTGCGGGCGCCTTGCGCGTCGGGCCCGTAGTGCGCCAAGACCCGATCAAGCAAGACGAGCTTTGCCGACAGCGCAGTTAACTCGGCTTTCCCTGTGTCATATGTATTCTTCGCCGAAGCGAACATTAAACCAAGAACCATCGCTGACATCGTCCCCAGTAACCCCATCCCCATTTTCATCAGGTCGGTGGACTTGGGGCTCAGATGATCCTCGGGCAAACGTGTGGGAAGAAACATACCAAACAGTGCTCCGCCGAAAACGCAGGCCAGCACGATCGAACTGATGGCAATGGAACTCACGGTTCGCCTGTCATCCGAGATTTCTCATGCGCCCTTCGCTCACGGCACCACCAGGTTTTATCTCAAGTCCTTACAAATCGCACGTACGCACCTTTCGCCCGCAGGAAATTCGTAAGATCGCTGGCCGGGATGCGACAGGTCTCCGTTATCAGGTCTCCGCTATGGAGACGAGTCTATGAGTTGAACGTGACAGAGAATACTGTCAACTGTGACAGGGGCCGTCCCAGACATCCCGCAACTCTGGCGATGCGCCGGGACTCTCCTGGGGGCACGCTGGACAGCATCATGCGCTTATGAATGTCAGCATGCCGTGATGTTGGTTCCTGGCGGCTTTGAGGTCTTGAACGATGCCAAGCCAGAGTGTCGGGTATCGCTCCTTAACAATAACAATGTTCCCGGAGCGTTAACCTCGCTGTCACTTTTACCAGTATGCACGGCAGAGAAGCTTTCTTAGTATGTGCTCGCTGAAATCTCTGAGGAGCGCCAGCAAAATTTCAATTGAAGAGGAGAAAGAAAATGCGTAAATCCCATATGCTAGCGGGATTGCTTTTGCTCATGGCCGGCTCCGCCCTGGCTCAGGATTTCCCCAAGGTAGAAACGTCACCGGCTTTCATGTTCGTTCGTACACCCATCGGAGGTCAAAGCTTCAACTGCGCTGGCGGCGGGGGCACGCTGGCCTATAACTTTAGTTCAATGCTCGGAGTTGCGGCTGACTTGGGCGGCTGCAAATATTTTGGGAACACTCTCGGTTTTGGTAACACAGTTGACGGGAATTTGTTTACCTTTTTATTCGGACCGCGGATTACCTTGCGAAACCACAGCCCATTCTCGCCGTTTTTCGACTTCAACCTCGGCGGGGCACGCATCTCGCTCACCTGTAACAGCAACGCGTTCAATTGCGTCAATGCCACCAACGGCAACACCTTCTCCCGAAGCGCATTCGCTTTGACAGTGGGTGGAGGTTTCGACATCAAGCTGAGCAAGAGATTCTCACTACGCCCCGTCCAGGCTGAATATCTCTACACTCGTTTCGGCAACGACTGCCCGCTTGCCGTCTGCAACCAGAACAACAGTCAGAACAGCTTTCGGTTGAAGAGCGGAATCGTCATTGGGTGGGGATCCGGCTCCAGGTAACGCTGTCTGTTGACTCTTGACCTCTTCAAGAGAGAGCAAACTGACGCGGGGGCATAGGACGTTGCTGGCTGGCCCCCGCCAGCAGGGCTAAGGATCAACAACGATGAGTCTTCGAAACACAGTAGCCAAGTGGTCTATCTGGGCGCGCGGCCTCCTCCTTCTGATCGTCAGCGCTCCCTTCTTCTTTTTTTCTGCAGCGCCTGCACGGAGCAAAACATCGGACGCTACCCAGCCAGTTCCCACCGTGGTAGAGCCAAACGCCAAACTGGTAATCGGCGGCGAAGCCATTAAGAACAATTCCATGGGCACGCTTTCGGTAGTGGGCAGCTCGCTGCAGTTCGCGACCAAGAAGGCGACGGTGGACGTGCCCGCCACAACCATTTTGGACATCTTCACCAATGAAGACAGCCGGCAGGATATCACCGGTGCAGCCAAAGTGGTGACGATGGCCATCCCTTATGGGGGAGGAAGGGTCTTAAGCCTGTTCTCCCACGGGGTAGATGTCCTCACCCTGGAATTCACGGACGCCAACGGCGGCTTTCATGGCGTGATCTACGTGCTCCCTCAGGGCCAGGCCGCTCCGATAAAAAAACAGCTTGTCGCCATGGGCGCGAAGGCTAGCGTTCCTCTCGAAGAAGCGGCACAGACCAACAAATAGGTGAAATAAAATTGAAGACTCACGCTCGCACCACAGTCTCAGTCATTTTCTCTATCATCTTCGCCTGCACGGTCCCTCTTGTTGGGCAGCCCAGTCCGGACGATGCCAAGAGCGCGCAGAAGTTCTCTGTTTCTTCCATTCAAATCCAGCCCATGGATCCAGGCGATGTCCCTATCCCGCCGGACTTTGCTGTGTCTGTCTATGAAAACCTGATCGTGCAGGTCCAGAAGACGGGGAAGTTCCAGCATGTTTATCGTAGCGGCGACAAGGCCGCAGCCGACGCGACCGACTTAGTCACGCTGCGCACCATTGCACAGTCCTTCAATAAAGGCAGTCAGAAAAAACGGGAAGTGACCACCGTCGCCGGAGCTACCTCAATCACGCTCAAGGTCCAGATCACGGACCACACCGGGCAGATGCTGGTGGATCGTGACGTCCAGGGCAAGGTGCGCTTCTTTGGAGAAAATCTGCGAGCCACCTACGATTTTTCCAAGAAAGTCGCCACCATCGTTCGGGACACTACGTTCTAGTCTGCGGGAACAGATTACGTTAACATCGGGAGTTTACCTGCCCCACTCTTCATTGTTTGTCGCGCGGGTAACCGAGGTCACAGCTGGTGTCGAGAAAAGCCCGTCTGACGGCGCTGTTTGCAGCCACTCTCTTCAACCTGGGGTCAAACTTCGCCAGCAACGCCCTGCCAGTTGCGGGCATACGAGCCCGACACGCCGCCACCGCCGAATCCTTATCTGAATCCAGCGTGTCCCTGCGCGACATCGTCGCGTCTGGCCGGCTCTCGGATCTTCGCTGGCCTGATTTTTCCGATTACCGCACCCAGGTGGCGAAATTCTACGACTCCGCGGGTTTCGTCCCAGTGTGGCTGAGTAACAATGGGCCCACTCAGCAAGCGCAAACCGTGATCGATGTGCTGAGGGAGGCTGATAGCAAAGGGCTGAATGCCGAAGATTACGACGGTTCGCGCTGGGCGGATCGCCTGGCTCGCCTGCGTCAGTCCCCATCCCCGGCGGATCAGGCACGCTTCGATGCCGCCCTCACGGTTTGTACAATGCGTTACATCTCCGATTTGCACATCGGGAAAGTCAACCCCCGGCATTTCAAGTTCAATCTCGATGTCGCCCGGAAGAAATACGACCTGCCACTGTTCCTGCGGGAGAAACTCGTCAATAGTGTGGACGTGCGAGCCGAATTGGACCAGGTTGAGCCGCCATTCGCGGGCTATAAACGCACCCAGAAAGCCCTGCAAGAATACCTGGAGTTATCGCGGCAGGACGATGGGGAACAACTGCCAACTCCTGCGAAGCCGGTCGAACCTGGCGGCACATATGAAGGAGTTCCGCGCCTGACGCACTTGTTGCGCTTGCTAGGGGATCTGCCGGATAGCAGCGCGCCCGAAAGTTCAAATCTCTACAGCGTTTCTTTGGTGGCTGCCGTCAAGCACTTTCAAGGGCGACATGGCCTTGGCCCGGATGGGCGACTCGGCCCGGGGACACTGAAGCAGTTGAACGTCCGTTTGAGCTTTCGCGTCGAGCAGTTGCGTCTGACACTGGAGCGCTGGCGCTGGGTGCCGTACGAATTTTCTCAGCCGCCTGTCGTCGTCAACATCCCTGAGTTTCGTCTGCGAGCCTTCGAAAAGGGTGGCACCGTCGCCCTGATGATGAATGTGATCGTGGGCAAGGCTTATCGCCACGAGACGCCGGTCTTCGAGAGAGATATGAAGTTCGTGGTGTTCCGTCCCTATTGGAACGTGCCGCCGAGCATCCAACGTTCTGAAATCGTGCCCGCGATACGAAAGGACCGTGACTACATTGCGAAAAAAGGCTACGAGGTGGTCACTCCTCAGGGCGGCGTAGTGACCTCCGGCACCATCAGCGATGACATTCTCCAGCAACTCAGCGCAGGAAAGTTGCAGGTTCGGCAGAAGCCGGGCCCATCCAACGCGCTGGGATTGGTAAAGCTGATGTTTCCCAACGAATACAACGTTTATCTGCACAGCACCCCGTCCCAGCAATTGTTTTCGCAAACGCGCCGTGACTTCAGCCACGGATGCATCCGGGTTGAAAAGCCCGCCGAACTGGCGGCGTGGGTGTTACGCGATAAGCCGGAGTGGTCGCTGGACCGCGTGCGTGCCGCTATGCAGACCGGCAAAGACAACGTGCAGGTCAATCTCACGAAGCCTGTGCCGGTGTTGATCCTCTACGGAACAGCGGTTGTGGATGAGCAGAACCAAGTTCATTTCTTTGACGACATCTACGGATACGACGGCTCTCTGGAGAAGCTTCTCGCACTGGGATATCCGTATCCTGGATGAGGACAGAGGCGGGTTCTTGCTCTACCAGCGGCGCACACGACCCACGTCCACGTGGACAAAGTCTGACTTGGCGTAGTAGCCGACGCCTCCGCGATGCAGAGCCAGCGCAGTATCGCGCAAGCTCGATGACCCGACCCCCGGCATACGGATGTCGATTGCCTTGGCTTGCATGTGCAGGCTGTGAACAGCTACCCCGTGACCGTGCGTACGCAGAAATTCGTTGCTCCAGGGCGAGCGGTAACCGCAAACAATGTCTATCTCACCGTTCGGCCGCCCTAATTTCGCGTTGATGTCATGGAGCAGATCGAAAACCCGGGGATCGTAGGCCAGAACCGCTCCAGTGCGATGGTCGCGTAGATACTCATTGAGCCGGGTGAGCGCCTCCGGGACGTAGTTGTCTCCGCGTCGGTACACAATATCAAGACGCTCTCCGGTATGGGTGTGGAAGAGCCTCAAGCGATACTCTGGCCCCGATTCAATCGGGACTACCGAAGTGCGAGCAACGGTCGCTGGGAAGAAAACGAGCGCAAATAAGCACACCACCAGCAGGCGAATTTTCAATGGGTTTTCCGAATAACTCATGTGTAACTAGGATAGCAGTTGGGGGTGCTTTGTCGCTAATCTTTTGCCCATGGCCGACCGGCAGCCGTTTCCTGCCTTACGTCACGTCTTCTATTATGTCGGTTCCCGCGGCCATTGCGTGCAGGGACGGACTAAAACACGCGGCCTAGAGCGAAGAACCACGTGGCGTGTCCCGTATCTCCGACGCTGCCGCCAACGAAGACGGGCCCGAAGGCGGTTCGCGCAATTACCCCGGCCGCGCCGTCGGTGGGAAGTTTGCTCACGCCCGGTGCGTTGAACATCTTGCCAACCTCGTAGAACGTGACGGCGTACACGTTGGTGCCCAGGAACGGCGGGAGAGTCAGAAGATTGTGCAGGTATCCTGCCCGGAAGAGGTAATACTGATCTCCACGCACCTCGTTCTGGCCATAAGCAAACAACCCGGTCGTCCCCCCGAGGAAGTATTGAGGAATCCCGGTACGGTCGAAGCCCACGGTTGAACCGCCCTGAGCGTAAAGAAAGACAGAGGCTGGCGGTGAGATGGTTTTAAAGAACTCAGTTCTCAGGTCGACAGTTGGAAACGCGCCGGGTGCTCCCGGGCTCATGTCCGCCCAGTGAAAATTCAACTCTCCCAAATAACCGCTGCGCGGAATCACCGGATCATCCGTATGGTCGGTAGTGAAGCGAAACCGCCAGGCGCCGACTCCCCCTTTGACTGATGGGAATTGTGGACTGCCCAGCTTCAGATTTGCATCAAGGTAGCCGAGTTCATAGCCGGCGCGGACTTCGCTGAACCGGTTGATTGCATAACCCAGGTCGAGCCCTAATTCTTCCCGGCTGAGGCGGTAGTTAGCCTTGGGGTCGTTGTTGGAATAGATCCATTGCGCAGTGTTGTTTGCACTCACGCGTGGCGCGATGAACCACTTGGATGTCTGGCTGAATCTCTTGTAGAGCTCGACGGCAATGCCGTAGGTATTTCCAAACTGGAAGTCGGTTCGCAATTCGGAACCGAATCCCGCGATATCGAGGAAGGTCAATCGTCCACCTAGCGTGAAGGTGACGTTGTTGTTGGGCTCCGACCCGTCGATCACAAACGCAGGTTGCAGAACCGGCGGCGCATAGTTCTTCTCGCGGACAGTAACCAGCAGGCCGACCTGGCCGTTGTTCTGGATTAAACCATAGGAAGCGCTCTCGAATCTGCCCACTCCGGTCAAGCGTGTCAGATAGGTATCCAGCACCTGCGTGTCGATCGGCTTGCCCGCCAGAGGCTGGAGAAATTTCTGGATCTTCCGGTCGAAGTCGGGGTTGGTTCCCTCCACCCTGACAAATTGTGGAATGTTTGCCGATGTTTTTTTGCGGGCATCGCGCCACGCTATGTATTTGGCCCACTCTGCCTCATCAAGAGCGTAAGGCAGCAGGATCTTGGACTTCTCCTCCGCCGCTTCCATACCCTTCTGTATGAGTGCTTCCGCCTTGTTGAATTCGAGGGCGGTGAATTTCTGAACATCCACTTTGACGACGATGTCCGCAGCCTCCATCCCCCGGAGTTCCGTATTTGCGGTGCCGACCGTGATCGCCTGGCCGAGGACACTAAATAACGATTGGATTTCCTCGGCGGTGGCGGGAGCGACCTGGAGATGAATCGCGATAACCACGTCCGGCCCCATCTGGCGCACCAGGTCCGTAGGCAGGTTGTCCACCAACGCACCATCCACGTACAAGCGGTCTCCATCGCGGATGGGAGCGAAGATTCCCGGCAAGGACATGGAGGACCGCATGGCCTGACCAATCGGACCGCTATCGAATACGTGCGCCTTTTCAGAAATCAGGTCGGTGGAAACACACCGAAAGGGGATGGGTAAGTCGTCGAACGATTTCACGTCCGAGTAGGCCAGCGTTTCCCGATCAATGACGAGACCGATTTGATGTCCCGAGCTCAATCCGGATGGCAGTGTTGCCCCGTGTTTGAAACCGACGACCAGATCGTCCGGAATCGCGCGTGCATCTTCCTTGCGGCGGAAAGAGAGGTCCTGGTAGGGCGTTCCACCGGCGATAATAAATGGCCAGTCCATGCCTTTGACCAGCTGTTCGAGATCGTCCGGGCTTTTGCCGGTCGCGTACATGCCTCCTACCAGAGCGCCCATGCTGTTTCCGGAGAGGTAGTCAATGGGAATGTGGTGCTGCTCAAACCACCGGAGCACTCCAATATGGGCCAGTCCGAGCGCACCGCCGCCTTCGAGCGCAACTCCGATCTTCATCCTTTTGGCAGGCGCCTGTGGTCCGCTCTGGGCAACGGCCGCGAGCGGAGTAACGATTGCGGCGAGAAGAGTGACCCCTATCTTCAACGAAAGGCAATAAGAATGCCTGCGAGTGCCTTCAAACGGACACGAGCGATTCATTGCGACCTCCGGTTCTTTACTCTAATTACTCCTCAGAATCCGATTCGCCCAACTCGAATCAGCGCCGAGAAATCAGGAGACTGGTTCAGCGCGTGGGCCGCTGCGTTGATGTGTTCACGCTGCTTTAGCTCCGGAAAAGGCCGCCCGCCACTGACCAATCTTCCTCGATCGTAGAGCAACTCATCCAGGGTGCCGTTCAGTATGAACCGGTAGTCCCACGGCTGAGGGTTATTAGTGTCGGCGGCAAGCGGTTTTTGGAGCGTGGTCGTACAGTTTCTTGTCAGTTCGTTGTACCACTCGGGATGATCTTTCAGCTTGTTGAGATAGGTGATGTAGGTAAGGAACATGGTTCCTGCCACTTCAGGTTGAACGTTGACGCGGTACATGTACACCTCTTCATCTTTCCGGTAGTTAGTGCGCACTCGAATAACGTCGCGCTCATCCGCCGCAATAAAAATCAGCCGGTACTGGCGAAAGAATCCAAGAATCGTCGAATACTGCTGGCCAGTCTTGTAGCGCGCCTCAATAGAAAATGCGACGTGCTGGTTGTCTCCAAATTGAAAGCTGACAATCGGGTGGCTGGCAAAGGGAATCCCCCAGTTTGTCAGGAATAGGTCGGCACCGCGAACCTGTGAAAGATAGACTGTCCGGTCGCCCCAGCAGTTTGTGTAATCGGTTTCGGTGCGGTAGTCGCAGTTACGCAAATTGTGAATTGTGACCCGATCTCCATCGATTTCCGCCCACGCTGCTTGAGCGACGTTGGGTTGCCAATTGCCATCGTTCGAGGGTTCCAAGCTGAGCCACCACGCCAGCACGCAACAGAACCCAGCGAAACACAAGATTGCAGCCCAACTCTTTCGCTCGACCTTGAGTAAGATTGCGACGATCCCGAGAACGTAGATCACGGCCAAGGGAATACGCAACGCCGCAACCCGGCAATCGACGTAAAGCGCCGCCACCGCCCACAGGGTTAGCAGCGCGAGAGTAAACCACATCATTGTGAGTCCGATCGCCCGCAATACTTTCAACCAAGTCGGCGATGGCATAGCGTGACGGGAGGCAGGAATGCTAGTCATCTTGAGTTTGGTGGATCACCACAAGTTCCTCTCAGCGCCGATTATTGTAGCCGCGATCGAGGATGTCCACGAGTGTTCGTGGGTGCTGCCGCTCTCGCGGACCTAGGTCACAACAGGATGTCGGGGTTGGAACCAATCGAAAACTGTCAGTTGTACTAGTGTGGCGGCAGGAGACCGCCAGAATCAGGATGCGGGCCGCCTGATCCGGCGTCTCAGAAGAACCTTGCTTGGTCGGAGGTCGCCTCGATCACTTGGAAGGTTCGACCAGTGGCATCAGAGCGTTACAACGCCGGCTTACGAATTCCCAGCAGGTTGGCCCCGAAAGAGATAGCCATTAACGCGAGCCCGACCGCGAGGCTAAAGAAGTGAATCTCCGCGGTGTAGAAAATCGCGATGACAAGTACCGCGAGCTATCACGCAATTTGGAACATCCAGGCGGCAATTGGCATTGGCCACTTCTCCCTGTCTGAGAGCCGGCACGAATGGATCAACGACGGACTCATGTCTGTTTTCTTCTTCCTGTGGGGCTCGAGATTAAGCGCGAAGTTCTGATCGGAGAGCTGTCCTCCCTCCGGCAAGCAGCTCGCCCAGAAGAGGGCTAAGACCGTGCTGGCCAGCAGCAGAATACCGCCAGCCGCCTCCATCTTTGCAAAGTGCACAAAAGGACTGGTGATCGTATCAATGGGCAGGACGGTATGTCGCGGGCCCATATCCTCGTGCATGATTTTAGCTATACGTCGTGACAGCCTTTTGGGGACACTGTAACTTCTGCCAGTTTGCCACACCTGCCGCATCGTTTAGCTTCAGTCGAGGATGATCTTCGTTCCCATCGGAGCCCGACTCTCCCTTTGTCACACGGAGATATGCCATTTTGTTCTCTGGCAGATTGTGTCGGGAGAGATTGAGGTGTTTCAAGAATGAGTGCCTTCTCTAATATCGAAATGCGCCCCTTTCCGATTCGCACGGCACTCGTGGTAGGGGGAGATTCGCAGATTGAAGAACAGCTTCGTGGCATCCTCGAGCCCGACGCATGGGCGATTCAGCGCACAACCGATAATGCGACGGCGCTCCTTATGGCTCAGGGGAAGAATTTCGATTTGATTTTGACCAGCAAGAAGACCTCGGGAAGGGAAGACATCGAACTGCTTCGCAAGATCCGGCGTATACGTCCTCATACGCGATTGATCATTTTGGCTGACGAGAGCACGCCGGCGGATGTGGTCGCCTCGATGCGCGAGCGTGCCTTCAGCTATTTCTCCAAGCCATTCTCCATCGAGGCGCTGGCGGTCATGATCCAACACGCTATGGAAGAACCATGCTGGGACGATGGCATCGAGGTCGTGTCGGCAACACCGGAATGGATCCGCATCCGTGCTCGCTGTGACCTTAAAACAGCGGACCGGGTCCTCCAATTCTTTGATGAGATCGCCGAACTGCCTGACCCCGAAAGAAATGCGGTTGGTACGGCTTTTCGCGAGATGTTGACAAACGCAATTGAGCACGGCGGACGTCTCGATCGTAACCAGCAAGTTGAGGTTTCTTACTTACGTGCCCGTCATATGGTGAAGTGCCGCATCAGTGACCCCGGTGAGGGGTTCACTCTGGACGAGATTCCTCACGCCGCCATAGCTAACCCGGTGGACGATCCGGTGCGCCACCTCGAGTATCGTGATGCCCAGGGCATGCGCCCAGGCGGCTTCGGCGTTCTGCTGGCGCAGCGGCTCGTCGATCAGCTCGTCTATAACGAACAGGGCAATGAGGTTGTACTGATCAAGTACCTCGATTTGGGGACGCGGCCGCCGGGATAGGGGTCTGGCAAAACTGACAGTTGTCAGAACCATAGCCCTCACCGAACATAGTGCCGAGGCAACTGCTCCTGGCACTGAACCGTATGTGTCCGTCTGCTTCGGGAAGAAAGGACAAGAAAATGCGTCACATCGAAACTCTGAGAACTCACAAGGTTTTCATCGGAAGCGCGATGCTGACCGGTCTTCTGGTATTGGCGAGCACTCTCGCTTTTTCCCGCGGGCCGAAGTCGGAGACGATAGAAGCGACTGCTATGGGTACCGGCACGCAAATGGGGCAAGTGATCGGCGTAAGCCTGGAGATTTACGAGTTCTCCACTCCAGAGGACAGACAGATCCTGATTGATGCTTTCACCAAGGGCCAGAATCAGGGGTTGGTGAACGCACTCTCCAAGATGAAGGCTGTAGGACACTGCTCGATCACAGGAACGCTCGGCTATGACGTGAGCTACATCCGTATGACCAACACGCCAACCGGAAGAAAGATCGTTTTTGTCACTAATCGTCAGATCAGATTCGGGGAAGCCTTCTTTGACACCCAGTCCCAGGCCTTTAACCTAACTGCTGGCGAATTTGATTTGAACGACTCCGACAAAAACAAGAGCGTGGGGGGTGTGTATCCCGCCGCCCAACTGATCATCGACAAGCAAGGGCAGTTGCAGTTTGACCTCAAAGAGAACCCATGGAAACTGGTGGACGTTCTCGACTGGAAGGGAACGCCCGGCGTGAACTAAGCGGGAGGCATCCCATGCAGACTCGACACTTGTTTGCGATCCGGTACGTTGCGGTTTCGGCGATGTTGCTTTTGCTATCCCCGTCCATAGTGGCCCAGGAAGAGCAACGCGGCAGCGACAAGTATCTTTGCTCGGAGCCGCATCCGGAGAATATGTGCACCGCCGATAACACCTGTGGATCCAACTCCGCCGGCTGCGTGGTGGATATAAAACGCAGTTCTTCCAATGCTTCGGCCACCCCGAATATGCCAAATGCTAAAGCGAACATGCCTTTCTGTGTAATGGTCGGGACCGAGGTTACCTGGCAGAGTCGATCGAAGAATACGGGTTTTGTCGTGGACTTCGGCCCAGGCTCTCCGTTTGACTCGGACGCCATCGTTGGTGGTTCCGACCGCCCCGTCTCGGCTGTGGCAAGAAAGAAGGGCTGCTACAAGTACTCCGCGGGAGCATGTGTTTCGGGGTCCATCTACGGAATGTGCGGATCGGTCGAAACAGAACTCATCATCACTGGCAGCAAGTAAAGGCCGGCACTCTTTGGTGTGGAGAGAATAAAATGATCAGAACTCTCGCGAAACAGTTTTTGTCAACGACGCTATCCTTCCTGCTGGTCATTGGCACTATGCCTTTGGAGGCGGGAGCTCAAGAGCCGGCACAACCGGGGCCGAGCGGTTATTCAGGACAAGGTGCGCCGCTGTCTGCCGAAGAGTTGCAACAACTGACGGCTCCCATCGCGCTCTACCCGGACTCCCTGGTAGCGCAGATTCTTGGAGCTGCAACCTTTCCAGACCAGGTTGCTGCCGCTGCGGGCTGGCTTCAGCAGAACAGCAATCTCACCGGACAAACTCTCATGAAGAGCGTTGACGCGCAGCCGTGGGATCCGAGTGTGAAGGCTCTTACACAATTCCCCTCGGTGCTGGCCAACTTGGCGACGAACCTTAGTTGGACGTCATCGCTTGGAGAGGCGTACAACACTCAGCCCGCCGATGTGATGTCGGCGGTCCAATTCTTGCGCGCGAAAGCATTGGCTGCCGGCAACTTGAAAACCGGGCCACAACTAACAGTCGTGCAGCAGTCGCCGCAAGTCATTGTGATTCAACCTGTGAATCCGCAGGTGGTATACGTTCCCGTTTACAACCCCACGGTGGTCTACGGCTATCCCTATGTGACTCCCGCATACGTCGCGCCTCCGGTTGCGGCGACCGCGGTGGTTGCGTTTGGAGTTGGCATTGCAGTCGGGGCGATGATGAACAGTAGTTGTTGCGCCTGGGGATATAGCAGTTGGAACTGCGGCTGGCACAGCACCACAGTTGTGTATCGTGGCGGGTCGTACTACGGCAACACTGCATGGCGTGGCGGCTACTACGGCTCCAGTGGAACGGTGTATGGCGCCAACGGCGCCGCACGCTACAGCCAGGGCTACAATCCGTCGACCGGGACTTACGCGCGTGGCGGCACAGTCTCGAACGGCTATGGCAGCGTAAGTGCCGGTCAAGCCTACAACCCAAGGACCGGGGCTTCTGGATCGACCATCCAAGGTTCCAATGCCTACGGCAGTTATGGAGCCTCGACGGTTTCGAAAAACGGCAACACTGCGTACAGTCAGCATCAAACCACCTCCCAAGGAACCACGGGGTCGGTAAAGACTTCGAACGGCGGCTCGGCTTACGGCGCGGTGGGCAAGAACGGCAATAGCGCCGCAATTGGGCAGACCGCAAATGGCAATAAGTATGCGACCGCGAATGGTAACACTTATAAGAACACCGGCAGCGGTTGGAGCGGAAATTCGAACAACACCCAAAAATCCAGCGCATCCGGCTGGGGAGGGCAGGAAAAGAGCGGCGGGTCATCGGCCTTTAACAGCGGAGGCGGAGGCTGGGAGTCCAGGTCGGCGAGTGCTCGTGGTTCAGCGAGCACCGGCGGCGGCGGTGGCTGGGGCGGTGGCGGCGGTCGTGGTCGTAGATGAAACCAACGTTTGCAACCACAAACCAGCTAAATCGGGTGAGACGTTGTGCTGAAGTGAAAGTTTGGAGGATAGTTATGTTGCTCAAGACTGGCAGAATCGCGGTTGCGGTCCGGTTGACCCTTCTGGGGCTACTCATTTCCCTTGCCGGCTGCACCAAGTACGAGAAGCCTTCGATCAAGACGTTTGCTTCGCCCGACGACGCGGGTAAAGGGCTGTTGGAAGCGGCGAAGTCGGGGGATCAGAATGCGGTGCTGGCGATTTTTGGTCCGGACTCCAAGCCGATTATCTACTCCGGCGACGCCGTACAGGACAAGGCGACGGCCGAAGCATTCGGAGCGGCCTATCAGCAGATGCACCGCTGGCGCAAGATGCCTGATGAGGCCCAAGTCCTACTAATCGGAGCCGACAATTTTGCCTTCCCGATCCCGCTGAAGAAGAACGCCTCCGGCCAGTGGTTTTTCGACACGGCTGCGGGAAAAGATGAAATTCTAGCCCGTCGCATTGGCCGAGATGAACTGGCAGTCATCGACGTTTGTGGAGCGTTGGCCGACGCTCAGGCCGAGTATTTTTCAGAGGCTCACCAGGGCGGAAGCGCGAAACAATACGCTCTGAAGTTCATCAGTGACAGTGGCACGCAGAACGGATTGTACTGGGAGTCACCAGAGGGGCAGCCCCGAAGCCCGCTCGGGCCGCGGGTAGCGTTCGCAACCGCCGAAGGATACAACGCTAAGCCAAACTCGCATTTGCCTTTCCACGGCTACTACTTCCATATGTTGAACCGGCAAGGCAGCCACGCGCCAGGCGGTGCGAAGGACTATGTGGTCGATGGGAAAATGACCGGCGGGTTCGCCTTCATTGCCTATCCGGCTGAATACGGCAATTCAGGAGTGATGACATTCATCATCAACCAGGATGGCGTCCTGCTCCAAAAGGACCTGGGGAAGACCACAACAGAAACCGCAACCGCAATGAACGAATTCGATCCCGATGCGAGCTGGAGCCAGGTCCAGGAATGACGGTACTTTGTCAATCTGTGTCATCGGGCATGCAGGGACTGAACCAGGCTCATTAGATTTTGCGGAGGCACCCGAATGATGCCGCCGCGTGGGCTGTCAATGTCCGCGATGAGAAAGAACGAAATGGAAACGACCAGCGGCACAGCGAGCAACAGAAGGGTTTTCGCTCGCGGGCGATGGACGCCATAGCCGATCAAGAGATTGCCGAAAATGGCGATCATTCCCATCAGAAACCAGGCCTCAGCTGGAATGCGGTTCCCCCAGGCGAATTGTGCGTATCCTTCGGAGTTCAAAACGTCGTTCATACCCGAGACGGCAAGGGCGATCACGGGTGAAGGCTGCGCCGCGGCCGGAGCCAGGGCCGCGGACCACAAATCGCGCTGCAGTTGAGCAGTAGAGGCAGCGACCTGCCGAATCTGACTCTCGTCGCGAATTCTGTAGAACAAAACTCGCTGATCAAGATAGTCGGTCAGCAGTGCGCGCACTTTCGCGGCATCGGCGGTTGGCAGCAAGTCTGCCCGGACGTACTCTGTCCCGATTGCGTTGGCCTCTGCCTCCTCATAGTTCTTGCGCTGATCGTACCGGCTAACCGCCATCGAAAAGGTGAATCCGATGATTAGACCGAGCAGTGTCAAGGTAGCAGCCTGGATAACACCGAAATCTTCCCGTTCGTCTTCTTCGAGGTTTCCCCGCCTCTTGCACAAATAGGCCCCCATCCGCGCCGAGAACCACAGCGAACCGAGAGAGACCGCAAAAATAACAGCTGGGTAGTTCATTATGTTCATAGGCCGCAAATTCCCGGTTCTGCTCTGGTCAATGTACGGCATTTTGGAGCGATTTTCGGGCCTCGCCTAGCTGTCATTTTTGCCAGTATGCACGGCCGCAAAGACTGCCTAGCATTGCCCCGGAGCGTGTTTCCCGTTTTCCAACCGGGCGAATCTGCTCGTAAAAGTTCAAGAGCGACAGCTCACAAAGGACTATCTCATGAAAAAACATAGTAGCCGGGTTGTAGCCTGCACAGCCGTGCTGTGCATTCTGTGTGTCGGATCCGCGTATGGCGCTTCGAACAGCAATAAAGTCAAGATCACCGGACTAATTACTGGGCGAGACGGAGAGAATCTGATGGTGAAAACCACTCCCGGTCAGACCAACGTCGTCGTGGTATTGACTGACACGACTACGGTGGCGATACCGAAGGGTCTGCTGGGTCGCCGGAAAACCGAGCAGGCAGTCACAGCTCTAATCCCTGGACTTCGGATTCAAGTCCAAGGGACCGGCAACGACACTCGGGTGGTTGCCAAGTCCATTATGTTCTCCAAAGACGATTTGCGTCTGGCCGAGACCATTCAGGCCGGCTTGACACCGACCCAGCAGGAGGTCGCGACCAACCAGCAGAACATTCAAGGCAATAAGCAGGACATTGCGGCCAACAAGGTACAGACGGCGGCCAATCGAGAGCAGATTGACGCCAACGGACAGCAGATCGCGGCCAATCAGCAGGACATTCAGGCCACGACCCAGCGCTTCTCCGAACTGTCGGAGTATGACACCAAAGGCAAAGCATTGGTTTACTTCGCCAGCGGCAGCTATTCGATTTCAGCAAGCGATCAAACCGCTTTGACACAGCTGGCACAAATTGCGGCCGGACAGAAGGGCTACATCATCCAGGTAAAGGGCTATGCCGATTCGTCAGGTAATGCTGCCATGAACCAGCAGCTGAGCATGGATCGAGCCCAAGCGGTGGTTGCCTACCTGCTGCAGAACTGCAACATTCCTCTGCGGCACATCGTGGCACCCGGTGCAATGGGCATAGCTGATCCTGCGGCACCTAACGAATCGGCCGACGGACGGAAAGAAAACCGCCGTGTGGAAGTCACGGTGTTGGTCAATCGCGGGGTCGCGGGAGGGATGTAGACAGCTCATTCGCCGCCAAGCAGCAATTTACTGATCTTTGCTGCACTGGTCGATGATATTCGGACAAGAGAGTTGCACACCGAGATGCCTGGGACCACTCTCTTGTCCGACATCAACTCTTCGGAGCTGAGCCGCCCTGGGAGGAGCAAGCCTTTTCAGTGGATGACTCAACAACCGTGAGTCCCGTTTTTCTCAGTCTTTGTGACCGTCGGATTGAAACCTGGAAGCTGCATTAACGCCTGGATTCGAGCCTCAACTACATCTTCAGACGTGCAGCCCAGCAGAAGAGCGTCCTCGCGAGCGGAGTATTTTTCCAACACCGACATTACAAAGACGAATCGCTGGAGGGGTGGCGCCAATCTGGCAACAGCGTCGACGGCGGAACATCCTTGTGGTTCGCCGCCGAATTCGCGCCAGGAGTCCGGCTTGACACCGCTCTTGGCGGGTCCAGAAAATACAAGGCGAATGGCATTGATGACCAGACAGCGCCTGATCCAGACGCGTTCCCATCCCTTAAAAACGCAATTCTCTCTGACGGCATCTTCGACAGTAGCGACGAAACACTGTTCCGCGTCGGCGTGACTTCCGGTCAGCAGAAAAGCAAGCAGGTACAAAGGCTGTAGATCATCTTCAAGATTCTTGCAAAAGTCAGAATACGTGGCGTACCCGGGGTGGGATTGCTCGTTTTGCTTGTGTCGAAACCTGGGCATGGCCAACTTGGCTCGACGCTACTTTAAGAACGCTGTCGGAAGAACTGTCATTACTGACAGGTTGCGAGAGCTTCTGTTCATCATCGGCCCGAGTGAGCCTATTTGTGCGTTTATCGTCGAACTGGCATTTTTGACAGTCTTCCGCTGCTCGTTCTCCCGTTAATCTGAATGAGGTAATGTCGCGCCCACATGGCCTTCTGAATTCCCAGCAGAAGCACTTCTTCCGCCGGGCAGAAGTCCCCGCGGGGACGCGTGGACATCAAACCAAAGGAAGATTCATTCACGACCATGTTCAAGCAAACTATAGCGCTGTTTCTAGCCTGCTCTTTGGTGATTGCGACCTGTCCGCTCGAGGGCATTGCGCAACCAGCCCTGGCTGCGCCGCAGACAACCGGGCAGTCCACTGATCGGTTGGAGCAACTGGTGGCACCCATCGCTCTGTATCCCGACGCGCTGGTTGCCCAGATTCTGGCGGGTGCAACCTACCCCACCCAGATCGTTGAAGCTGATCGCTGGATGAAGCAGAACTCCAATCTGCAAGGCGAACAACTGGCGACTGCGGTCGACTCGCAGAATTGGGACGAGAGCGTCAAGGCACTGGCCCAGTTCCCCTCGGTGCTCGACAACATGAGCACGAACCTATCCTGGACATCGGCGCTGGGTGACGCCTACTTCAACGAGAAGGAAGCGGTGACCGCGGCGGTTCAGAAACTGCGAAAGCAAGCCAAAGATGCCGGCAATCTGAAGACCACCAAGGAACAGACGGTCACCACGCAAGCACAGACCATCGTCATTCAACCGGCCAACCCGCAAGTCGTGTATGTACCTGTCTACAATCCCACTGTGGTGTACGGCTATCCCGTAGCCGTCTATCCCGGCTACAGCAGTGCGGACCTCGCGGCTGCGGCCATCATTTCCTTCGGAATCGGCATGGCCGTGGGTGCAGCCGTCTGGGGTGGAGGGAGATGTTGCGGCTGGGGCTGGAGCTCGTGGGGATACAACTGGCATGGCGGAAGCG
>Ga0210405_10002592_pt1 | contig 18607 bp, 13 predicted proteins | sample IncBWH11MmetaG_FD_155492 | JGI IMG/M metagenome (GOLD analysis project Ga0210405, IMG submission 155492) | Forest soil microbial communities from Barre Woods Harvard Forest LTER site, Petersham, Massachusetts, United States - Inc-BW-H-11-M | ecosystem: Environmental > Terrestrial > Soil >... | reverse complement strand
AACGGGTGGCCGGCACGTCGGCCGGCGCGATCTTCGCGACCATGGTGGCGCTCGGGCTCAGCGCCGAAGAAACCGAAGCGGTTGTGACAGGCACAAATTTCGCGGATTTCGTCGATTTCGACTCCAACTTCGCGGAGGACGGCGGATTTCTCCAGGGCACAAAATTCCTGAACTGGATGAAGCAGTTTGTGTACGACAATTTCGGCGTGCTCATCGGCAGCCCTGACCCCACATTTGGCGAGCTCGCGGCCGTCATTGCCGACCCGAAGAAATGGGGTCTTCCTCCGGGCCTGCTCAAGGATCTGCACGTCTTTTCGCGTCAGGTCTCGCCCGGCCGGACCGTCGAATTCTGCGCCCAGTCCACGCCGGACGTGCCGATCTCCCAGGCGGTGCGGGCGTCCATGTCGATCCCGTTCATCTTCGTGCCGTGGGCTTTCCAAGGCGATCTCGGCCAGCGTTATCCCGGCCTGTTTTTCGACGGCGGCACCGCTTTCAACTACCCCGTTTCGGCGTTCGACTCGGGCGAAGCCGACAAAAAGACGCTCGGATTTTATCTGGCGGATCTAACTTCCTATCAACAGGGCATGTTCGAATTGCTTGTGCATATGGCGATGAAGACGAAGACGCTGGATCTAAGCGCCGTCGAAGCGTCATTCGTCGAAACGATGATGGAATGGGCCATGCTGGCATACCAGCGCGGCTATATCGGTCCGTTCGATCAGGCGCATTTTGTCAAAAGTCAGCTCATCGATGCGGGCGGTAACAAGCTTGACCTTGTGTCTGCCAACAAGATGCTCGCGGCAGTGTCTAAAGCTCGGAAAATGATGAAGGAACCCGGCGGCAAACGCGTCGCGGCTGCCCATTTCAAGAAAACGAAGCTCATCACTCAGGAACAGTACGAGTTTTTTACCGCAATCGACAACTGGTACGAGGCCGTCTGCTCCGTGCAAAATACTCCCACCAATATGGTGTTCGACCGGGACGCATCGCGGACCATCTTCATCGACACGCTCGGCTATATATATTTCGATTTCTTTCTGCCGGATTGGGATACGGCGAACCTGATCGATTCCGGCTACGCCTGCACACGCTCGTATTTGAGCTTCATCATGTATAGCTGACGGCGGGCTATTCGCTCGTCGGCCTCCGCGCGAGCCCGCAATCTACGATCGCGGAGCGAGTGGGGCTCGCTCCGACTTTGGTCTCGAACGGCTGTGGTTATGGGCTCCGGCGTATCGGCCGGCCCTGGAATGACGATTACTCCGCCGCCGCCCGCGCGCCGCCGGAATGCGCCGAGACGATGTAATCCATCGCCGCCTGCACGCCGCCCTTCTTGTGCGGGATGCCGGCAAGGCCAAGCGCCATCTCGGTCATGGCGAGGACGCCCATCAGCCAGCCGTCGTTGATGTCGCCGAGATGGCCGATGCGGAAGTAGCGTTTCGCATAGGGGCCGAAGCTGGCTCCGTAGGAAATGTTGAACGTATCGAGCGCGAGGTTGCGGAAGGCGTCGGCGTCGTGGCCCTCCGGCAGCAACACCGCGGTGATGGTCGGCGAATAATATTTCGGCTCGCGGCACAGGATTTCGAGGCCCCAGGCGCGCACCGCGCGCCGCGTCGCCTCGGCGAACCGGGCGTGGCGCGTGAACACGTTGTCGAGGCCTTCCTCGTGCAGCATGTCGATCGACACGGCGAGGCCTTGCAGCATCTGCGTCGCCGGCGTGTAGGGAAAGAAGCCGATCTTGTTCATGGTCAACATGTCGTCCCAGGCCCAGAACGACTTCGTCAGCTTCGACGTCTTGGTTGCCGCCAACGCCTTGTCGCTGATGGCGTTGAACGACATGCCGGGCGGCAGCATCAAGCCTTTCTGCGCGCCGCCGATGGTGACATCGACGCCCCATTCGTCGTGGCGGTAATCGGCCGAAGCCAGCGAGGAGATGGTGTCGACCATCAAGAGCGCCGGGTGGCCGGCGGCACTGATCGCCTTGCGGATCGGCGCAATGGGAGACAGACAGCCGGTCGCGGTCTCGTTGTGCAGCACGCAGACCGCCTTGATCTCGTGGCCCTTGTCCTTGCGCAGGTGCTCCTCGATCACCGCGGCGTCGGCGCCGGTGCGCCAGTCGCCTTTGATGAATTCGGGTTTTAGCCCGAGCTTTTCCGCCATGGTCTTCCACTGCGTGGCGAACTGGCCGGTCTCGACCATCAGCACGCGGTCGCCGGGCGACAGCGTATTGACCAGAGCCGCTTCCCACGCGCCGGTGCCGGTCGCGGTGTAGATGATGACCGGATTGGTGGTCTTGAAAATCGTCTTGACGCCGTCGAGGCAGCGCTTGGCGAGCTTGGCGAATTCCGGCCCGCGATGGTCGATGATCGGGGTGTCCATCGCGCGGAGCACGCGGTCGGGCAGCGGCGTCGGGCCCGGAATCTGCAGGAAATGACGCCCGGCGGCGCGCGAAGTATTCTGCGGCATTATTGGCACTCCTTCGGACTATTCACGTGTCACGGCGGCGCATGTCCGAGGGCGCGCGCGGCTTGTGGGGTTGAATAGCGAATGCGACATTCGGGTCAAGCCCCACGGTTGTCATGCCCTGCGAAAGCGGGGCATCCAGTACACGCAAGCCGCTAAATTCAGGCATAAGCGTCGGTGAATACTGGATCATCCGCATGCGCGGACGATGACAGGAAAGTGGGGTCGCGGAGGATAATTTGCCAATACGGCTGTTGCCCGGCTTGGAACGCCGCCTGAAGGCCGAAGCGGTGGGCGAGGCGCATTTCGACGCCTTCACCCGTGGGCGCTATGCCACCGATGCCTCGCACTACCAGATCATGCCGCTCGGCGTGGTGACGCCACGCACCATAGAGCAAGCCGAACGCGCCATAGGGATTTGCCGCGCGGAAGGCGTGCCGGTGACGGCGCGCGGCGGGGGCACCTCGCAGGCCGGGCAGACGGTCAACGGCGGGATTGTGCTCGATTGCTCGCACTATCTCGACCGCGTGCTCGATCTCGACGTCGCCGGCCGGCGCTGCACGGTCGAGCCGGGCATCGTGCTCGACGAGCTCAATCGCAAGCTGAAATCCTCCGGCCTGTGGTTTCCGGTCGATATTTCGACCGCATCGCGCGCCACCATCGGCGGCATGGTCGGCAACAATTCCTGCGGCGCGCGCTCGCTGCGCTACGGCAATACGCGCGAGAACGTTCTCTCGATCGACGCCGTGCTGGCCGACGGCACGCGCGCCCATTTCGGCCGCATCGGCGACTCTGGCGTCAACGTGCCGCCCGATCTGGTGCGCGACCTGCTCGCCATTGCGGCGCGCGAGGCCGGCGAGATCGAGCGGCGCTTTCCAAAGGTGCAGCGCCGCGTCGGCGGCTATAATCTCGATGCGCTGGTGCCCGGGCGCAACGACATCAATCTCGCTCACATTCTTGTCGGCTCCGAAGGCACATTGGCGTTTTCGACCAAGGTCGAGCTGAAACTTTCGCCGCTGCTCGGCCGCCGCGCGGTCGGCGCCTGCCATTTCGGCAGCTTCCACGAAGCGATGAAGGCGGCGCAGCACATCGTCGCGCTCGGACCGATCGCGGTCGAGCTGATCGACCGCACCATGCTGGGGCTGGCGGCCGACATCGCCATGTTCAAGCCCACCATTACTGCATTTCTGCGTGGCGACCCGGAGGCGATTCTGTTCGTCGAATTCGCCGAGGAGGATTGGGACGAAAATCTGCGCCGCTTGAAACGGCTCGGCGAACTGCTCGGCGACCTCGGCATCGCCTGGGATCATAGCGGCGCCAAGTGGGGCGGCGTCGTCGAGGTGCTCGATCCAAAGCTGCAAGCCGGCATCACCGAGGTGCGTACTGCCGGTCTCAACATCATGATGTCGATGAAGGACGCCGGCAAACCGGTTTCGTTCGTCGAGGATTGCGCAGTACCGCTGGAGCATCTCGCCGATTACACGGCGCGGCTCACCGAGGTTTTCGAGCGTAACGGCACGCGCGGCACCTGGTATGCGCACGCCGCGGTCGGCTGCCTGCATGTCCGTCCGGTGCTCAACCTGCGGCTCGACAAGGACGTGCGCGCCATGCGCGCCATCGCCGAAGACGCCTTCGCCATGGTGCGCGAATACAAGGGCTCGCATTCCGGCGAGCATGGCGACGGCATCGTGCGCTCGGAATTCCACGGGCAAATGTTCGGCGCCGAACTGGTGCACGCTTTCGAGGAGGTGAAGGATCGTTTCGATCCGCGCGGCTTGTACAATCCCGGCAAGATCGTGCGGGCGCCGAAATTCGACGACCGCGGCAATTTCCGCTACGGCCCGGATTATCGCGCCGAGGATATCGCCAGCGCGCTCGACTGGTCGGCCTATCCGGGCGCCGGCGGCGGTTTCCAGGGCGCCGTCGAGATGTGCAACAACAACGGCGCCTGCCGCGCGCTTTCGGGCGGCGTCATGTGCCCGAGCTACCGCGTCACCCGCGACGAACGCGACGTCACCCGCGGCCGCGCCAATACGCTGCGCCTCGCCATTACCGGCCAACTCGGCCCGGACGCGCTCACATCCGATGCCATGGCGGAGACGCTGAAACTTTGCGTCTCCTGCAAGGCGTGCCGGCGCGAATGCCCGACCGGCGTCGACATGGCCCGTATGAAGATCGAGGTTTTGCGCACGCGGAGTGAAAAGCTCGGGCTGTCGCTGCATGACCGCCTGGTCGGCTATCTGCCGCGCTATGCTCCCACGGCCGCAAAACTGTCCTGGCTCCTGAATCTGCGCGACGTGGTTCCGGGCGCGGGCCAATTGTCGGAAGCCATCGCCGGCTTCAGCGCGCAGCGCAGCTTGCCGAAGTGGCGACCTGATTATTTCGACGAGTCCAAGTCGTCATGGCCGGGCGGCGGAGCAAACGGTGACGTGATCTTATTCGCCGACACCTTCAATCGTTATTTCGAACGCGAGAATATCGACGCCGCGCTCGCGGTGCTCGCTGCCGGCGGCTATCGCGTCACGGTGGCAACGCCCGTCGACGGTGCGCGACCGCTGTGCTGCGGCCGTACATTTCTTTCTGTCGGTAAAGTCAACGAAGCGCGCCAGGAAATGGAACGCACGCTCGCCGCGCTGGCACCGTTCGCCGCGGCCGATACGCCGATCATCGGATTGGAGCCGAGCTGCCTGTTCAGCTTCCGCGACGAAATACCTTCGCTGCTGAAAAGCGAAACGGCGCGCCAGGTCGCAAGCCGCGCGCTGCTGTTCGAGGAATTTTTGGCGCGCGAGGCCGCCTCAGGCAATCTCAAACTGCCGCTGGCGCCGACGAAAAAGCGGGCGTTCTTGCACGGTCATTGCCATCAGAAATCATTCGATACCATGACCGCAGTCACGGCGACGCTGAAACTCATTCCCGAGCTCGACGTCGAGCCCATCGAATCGAGCTGCTGCGGCATGGCCGGCGCCTTCGGCTATCACGCCGAGACGATCGACGTGTCGCGCGCCATGGGCGAGCTGTCGCTATTGCCCGCGGTGCGCAAAGCGCCCGAGGACGCCATCATCGTCGCCGACGGCACGTCGTGCCGGCATCAGATCAAAGACAGCGCCGGGCGCGAAGCGATGCACGTCGCGCGCGTGCTGGCGATGAGTCTCGGACAAGCCTGACGATTACGAGACGGCAACGGCCGGGCTATGGGTCGCGCATTGTGCCGGCTTGGCGCAATGGCGATCGAGCACGTCACTCATTTCCCGGGCGAGAAGCTGATCATGCGGTTGCTCCCGCATCATCGTGTAGTGATCGCCGGTCACCTGGACGATTTCAAACCCTTTGCCGAACAGATCGGCCCAACCCAGGCTCAAATCCAGGTGAAGTGCCGGGCAATCTTCCGACCGGTCCGCCCGGAACAGCACGCCGCGGCAATCGAGGCGGCGCAGCTTGTAAGCGCGCAGCGAATTGTCATAGAGCCGATTGATCAGCGGCCAATGCATCGGGCGGCCCAGCGTATCGAGCTTCGTTGTCAGTTCGCCCGGATCGCGCAGCGCGCTCTCGGCAAGGCGGCGCTTGACGAATCGTCCAGCCACCGCCAGCGCCCAGTGCACGATGGACAGCGACATCGCGAAGCGGGATGCGACAGATGGCGAATTCCGGCTCGCGGCAGGTTCGCGTGCGCGGGGCATCCAGGTCTCGCGCAGATTCTTCCAGGCAGCCTTGTGCGGCAGCGGATACTCGGCTGGCGCGTCCAGCACCATAACCAGGTCGACCTTGCCACCTTTTGCTTGCAGCTGGTGCGCGATCTCGAACGCCATCGACGCATGGAACGAATAGCCGGCGATCACGCATGGCTTGTCGCCGGCGTGCGCGCGCAAAGCCGTCACATACGGTACCACCATGTCTTGCAGGACCGGCGTGGCGTCTGTTTCGTTTTTGGCCGCGGCGTCGTGCCATGCCGCCGGCCAAGTGATCTCGGCGGCGAAGATCGAATGCTGCGGCGGCATCAATTGCGCGGTATGGAGCTCGTAAAGTCCGGCGCCGATGAAATAGACCGGCGTGTCAGAGGTGCCCTGCCGCAGCTGCACCACCGTGGGACGTTGCCGCAGCGGCGGCGGCGCTTTCTTGCCAAGATGCTTGGCGGCGCCGAGGATTCCGGTCCACACCGCCGCGCGCGCTTCATCGGTCATCGCCGACGAGGACGTTTTCAGCTGAGAGTCTTGCATTGTTCGTGCGGCTCTCGTGGCAGGCGCGATGTCACGCAGCATGGCAGATGCACCGGGGATATTTTCGCCCGGATACATTGGGTTAATCTTTCGGGCAAGTTCGCCCCGGGAATATGGTCAATACACCGGCTACCCTTAACTGCCGGCTTCCAGTGCGCTCTCGTGCCAGCGGCGCAACGCAATATGATTAACGAATGCCAGCGCGTAGAAAATCACGATGCCGGCGATGGATAGCAGCACGAGGGCCGCGAACATGCGCGGAATATTGAGGCGGTAGCCGGACTCGACGATGCGATAGGCGAGACCAGAGCCGGCGCCCGCGGAGCCGGCGGCAATTTCGGCGACCACGGCGCCGATCAGCGACAGCCCGCCGGCGATGCGCAGGCCGCCGAGGATGTAGGGCAGCGCCGACGGCAGCTTCAGGTTCCACAACACCTGGCCGCGGGACGCGCCATAGAGCGCGAACAGGTCGGCGAGATTGCGGTCGATGGAGTTGAGTCCAAGCGTGGTGTTGGCCAGCACCGGAAAGAACGCCACGATCCAGGCGCAGGCCAGCACCGCCAAAGGCTGCGGCAGATAGATCAGCAGCAGCGGCGCGACGGCGACGATCGGCGTCACCTGCAGGATCACCGCGAAGGGATAGAACGAATATTCGAGGAGCCGCGACAGGTTGAACAGCACGGCAAGTCCGACGCCGCCGATCGCCGCCAGCGCAAAACCCTCCAGTGTGGTGATGAGCGTGACCAGCAGCGATTGTGTCAGCAGCGCTCTGTCGGCGATGAATGTCTGCAGGATGAGGCTCGGCGCCGGCAGCACATAAGGCGGAATGCGGAAGAGCCGCACCACCATTTCCCAAGCTGCAAGGCTGAGCGCCAGCACGATGACCGGCAGCACGATGCGTAGCGCGCGGTCGCGGAGCTCCTGCGCTGAGCTAGGCGCCATCATTCTTCGCCTCCCGCCGCCATGGCTTTGGCCAGCGCATCCGAGGTGCGGCGGCACAGCGCCGCATAGTCGGCCGAGGTGCGGAATGTCTGGTCGCGCGGGTAGGGCGCGTCGATCGCGAGCTCGGTGAAGACGCGGCCCGGCCGCGCCGCCATCACCACGATGCGGCTCGACAGATAAACCGACTCGAAGACCGAATGGGTGACGAACACCACCGTGGTGCGCAGCGCCTGCCAGACCTGCAACAGATCGTTGTTGAGCTTGAAGCGGGTGATCTCGTCCAGCGCCGCGAACGGCTCGTCCAACAACAGCAGCTCAGGCTCGGTGACCAGCGCGCGCGCGATCGAGACCCGCATGCGCATGCCGCCCGACAATTCGCGCGGATAGGCAGCGGCGAATTTTTGCAAGCCGACGCGCTCGAGCGCAGCGGCGACCCGTTTATCGGCCTGCTCCGATGCGATGCCCTTGAGCTTGAGCGGCAGCAGCACGTTGTTGGACACGTTCGCCCACGGCATCAGGGTCGGCTCTTGAAACACGAAGCCCAATCGGTTTTCGTTTTCGGCCTTGGCCGCGGCCGTCCATTCCACAGCGCCCTGGGTCGGTTCGGTCAGCCCGGCGACGATCCGCAACGCCGTCGATTTACCGCAGCCCGACGGGCCGAGCAGCGACAGGAACTCGCCTTCCCGGACGTCGAGATCGAGACCGGCAAGCGCCATCGTGCCGCTCGGAAACGTCTTGCCGACGCCGCGTAGCGCGACGATGGGATTGCCGGATTGATGTGAAGTCGCCGCCATTATTTCCTTGTCATGCCCCGCGAAGGCGGGGCACCCAGTAATCGCCGCCACCGCGGATCGTCGCAAACGCCAGTGTATACTGGATCATCCGCCTTCGCGGATGATGACAATAAGGTGGGCGACGGCGGCAAGGGCTGTCATTTCGGCCGCAGATCGAGCCCGACCTTCTTGCCGACGAACTGCAGCGTATAGGATTTGCGATAATCGAGATTGGCCTTGGTGACGCCCGAGCGCACCATCTTGTCGAAGAAATCCTTCATGCGCGCATCCGTCATGGCGCCGACGCCGAGCTTCGTGGCGTCGCCGGAATCGACGATGCCGTATTCCCTCATCTTGGCGACGCAATAGGCCAACAGATCGTCGGTCATCTCCGGGTTCTGTTTCTTGATCAGCGCATTGGCGGCAGAATTGTCGTGGTAGATGTAATTGTACCAGCCGACGATCGAGGCATCGACAAAGCGCTGCACCAGGTCGGGCTTCTTGTCGACCAGATCGCGGCGCGTCTCGATCAAGGTCGAATAATCGGAAAAGCCCTGGTCGGCGAGCAGGAACACCTTTGGCGTAAATTTCGCCGCCTTCTCAATGGCGAACGGCTCCGAGGTCACATAGCCCTGCATCGCGCTTTTCGGGTTGACGATGAACGGCTGCGAATTCGAAGTGTAGGGCCGCACTTGCGAATCCTTGAAACCGTAATCGGCCTTGAGCCATTGATAATAAGTCGCGACGCCTTCCGCGGAGACGAACAGCGTCAGATTTTTCAAATCCTCGAATTTCTCGATGTTTTGATCGGGATGGGCGATGAAGACCTGCGGGTCCTTCTGAAATAGCGCTGCGACCTCGACCACCGGCACGTTCTGCGTGACGGCATCAAAGCCTTGCAGCGAGTTGGCGCTGAGGAAGAAGTCGATCTTGCCGACCGGCAGCAGGATTTGATTGTTCGTGCTCGGGCCGCCCGGCACGATGGTGACGTCGAGGCCGTATTTCCGGTAAGTGCCGTCGGCCAGCGCCTGGTAGAAGCCGCCGTGCTCGCCCTCGGCCACCCAATTGGTGCCGAACGAGACCTTGTCGAGCGCCTGCGCAAAGGCCGGTGCCGCCGCGGCGCCGGCCCAAACGGCGAGCCCGGCCAGCATCGCCCGGCAGGTCTTTACCAATCGCATCGGTTGCTCCTTTTCATCGGCGACGCGACAATAGAGCATGCTGCCGGAAAGTGGGACCCTGATGACGCTGCCCAAACGCAACTGGATGGACATGACTTGGCAGGACGTCGCCGGCGCCGGCGCCGACACCGCGCGCTGGATCGCCGTGCTGCCGCTCGCCGCGGTCGAGCAGCATGGGCCGCATCTGCCGCTCGGCGTCGACACCTACATCGCCGAATCCTATCTGGCCCGAGTCGAAAAAATCCTCCCCGCAGAGCTGCCGGTGTCGTTCCTGCCGGTGCAGCGCATCGGCATTTCGGCCGAGCATCTGTCCTATCCCGGCACGCTGACGCTTTCGGCGACGACTGCGATTGCGGCCTGGACCGAGCTCGGCGAGAGCCTGGCGCGCGCCGGCGTGCGCAAGCTCGTCCTGATCACCAGCCACGGCGGCAATGTCGCGGCCATGGAAATCGTAGCGCGCGACCTGCGCACGCGGCTCGGCATGCTGGCGGTGACGGTGGGCTGGCATCGCTTCGGCTATCCGGACGGCGCGTTCGGGGCCGAGGAGAAGCGGCACGGCATCCACGCCGGCGACGTCGAGACCTCGCTGATGCTGGCGGCGCAGCCCGGCACCGTGCGCATGGACAAAGCGGCGAACGCAAAGCCCGAGACCATCGCTATGGCGCGCGAGTTCAAATGGCTCGGCGCGTATCGGCCCGCCGGCTTCGCCTGGATGACGCAGGACCTTCACCCAAGCGGCGCGCTTGGCGACGCCACGTTGGCGACGGCGGAAAAAGGCGAAGCATCGCTCCTGCAGGGGGCGCGTGCGTTCGTGGAGCTCCTTCGCGAGATCGACCGCTTCGATCTCGCCCGCCTGCGCGAAGGGCCGCTAGCGGAGCCGAAGGGATTGTAAAGTCGGCGGTCCTCGATATGCCCTCTCCCCAGAGGGGAGAGGGCACGGCAAGTCACGCCGCGATCTTCACGTATTCGAAATCGCCCGGCTTGTTGTCGATGCCGATGCGCGGCGGGGCGATCCAACTGGCGAATTTGCCGGGCTCGACCACGCGCTGCATCAGGCTGGCGATGAAATCGCCGTCGTCTTTCGACGGCAGCCACTGGCCGGAGTCGCGGTTCCAGGTCGCTTCGTCGATCAGCTTGCCGGCCGGCGACACTTTCACGTCCTTGAACTCGCCGATGTTGCGATGGAAGCCGACATGGGGCAGTTCGAGTTTGAACGGCACGCCGACCTTGTCGATGATCTTGTTCCAGCGGTCGAGCCCGCGCTGGCAGTCGGCGGTGTAGTCGTCGCGCAGCCGCATATTGATCGCGGTGAGCGCCGGCTCGTCGACGCGCTTAATCTGGCCATCGACGAATTTCAGCACCGGGTAGGTGGCGTGTTCGAGTTGGTGGTCGTCGTCGATCTTGGTTTCCTGGAAGCGGCCTTTGAGTCCCGCCGTAAATGTGTTGGCGGCGTTGGTCGACATTTCCGAGCCGAACAGGTCGAGCGACAAGGTGTAATGCAGATTGAGCTTCTTCTGCATGGTCGGCAGGTCGATGACGCCGAGGTCGCGCACTTTGCCGATATCGTTCGGGTCCTCGACGCCGGCCGCCTTCATCGCCTCGCAGGTGCGCTGGATGGTGCGGCCGACACCGGTCTCGCCGACGAACATGTGGTGCGCCTCTTCGGTCAGCATGAAGCGGCAGGTGCGCGACAGCGGATCGAAGCCGGATTGCGCCAGGCTCTCCAATTGCATCTTGCCGTCGCGGTCGGTGAAGAAGGTGAACATGTGGAAGGACAGCCAGTCCGGCGTCGCCTCGTTGAAGGCGCCGAGCATGCGCGGCTTGTCGGCGTCGCCGGAGCGGCGTTGCAAAAGCTCGGCGGCTTCCTCGCGGCCGTCGCGGCCGAAATATTTCTGCAGGATATAGACCATCGCCCACAGGTGGCGGCCTTCCTCGACGTTCACCTGAAACACGTTGCGCATGTCGTAGAGCGACGGCGCGGTCTTGCCCAAGTGGCGCTGCTGCTCGACGGAAGCCGGCTCGGTGTCGCCCTGGATGACGACGAGACGGCGCAGCATGGCGCGATATTCGCCCGGGATGTCCTGCCAGACCGGCTCGCCTTTATGGCGTCCGAACGGAATCTTGCGGTCTTCTTCCTTGGGCGCGAGCAGGATGCCCCAGCGATACTCGGGCATCTTGACGTAGTCGAATTTCGCCCAGCCCTTCGGATCGACCGAGATGGCGGTGCGCAGATAGACCTCCGCGTCCTGGAAACCCTCCGGCCCCATGTCCATCCACCAGTCGATATAGCCGGGATGCCAGCTCTCCAGCGCGCGCAGCACCTGGCGATCTTCGGCGAGATTGACGTTGTTCGGGATCTTGGTGGTGTAGTCGACGCTTTCGATCATGGTGGCCTCCATATTTCTTTCCCCTCCCCCTTGTGGGGAGGGGTAGGGGTGGGGAAGCGGGAGCCGCGGCGGTGAAGACTTCCCCACCCTCGGCTTCGCTTCGCTCGCCGTCCCTCCCCACAAGGGGGAGGGGAAATCAAACTCTCCGCGTATCGAACACCGGCTTTTGCCCGGTGCCGTAGCGCTTGAGCGCGCCTTCCTCGCCGATCGCGTTGGGGCGCTGAAAAATCCAGTTCTGCCACGCGGTCAGCCGAGCGAAGATTTTCGATTCCATGGTCTCCGGCCCGGCGAAGCGCAGATTGGCTTCGAGGCCGGTGAGACTGTCGGGCGAGAAGCTGGCGCGCTCTTCCAGGAATACGCGCACTTCGTCGTCCCAGTCGATATCGTCGAGCGCGAAGGTAATGAGCCCGAGCCGCTCCGCGGCCGCGGCGTCGAGCATCTTTTCGCGCTCGGCTTTGGCGGCTTCGACATCGGCGGGGTCGGCAAGAAAGCGGCAGCCGAGCCGGGTGAGCCCGTTCGACATCGGATAGGCGCCGAAATTGGCGTCGGTCAGCGCCAGCGTGGCCGGCGGTTTGTTGTCGCCCTCGCGGGCACCGATCAGCATGTAGGCGCGATCGCTGGCGAACGGCAGTTCGGCGAGCGTGCCGGCAAAGCATGAGCCCGGCTCGATCAATGTCACCAGCGAACGTGAGGTGAGATCGACGCGCTTGAGCACGCGCTTCCACAAATGCCGGATTTCGCGCGTCAGCCAATGGTCCTTGTTGGCACCGAGGAAACGGTCGTAGGCCAAAACCTGGGCCGGCTCGCCGGAGGATTTGAACACGATCGCGGCGGTATCGAGTTCGTTGAGCCGGATATTGAGGATCGCGTCGTCGAGCTCGCGGGCGAGTTGCAGCGGCCAGAATTTTGCGCCGAGCGCCACTATGGCGTCAGCCGAAGCTGGCGGCGGCACTGTAGGCCCGCGCAGCGTCATGGTGGCGATGCGCTCGGCGCGATTGAATTCGACCGCGAGCGAACCGTATTCGACGCCGTCGGCCGCGAAGGTGCGTGTCAGCGGGGTGAGCGTGATGCCTTTACCGGTGCCGTTGCGCGGTGACTTCGCGGCGAATTCTTTGGCGCGCGCCATGACGGTGTCGTCGAATTTCGAGCCCGGCACCACGTCGTCGACCAGCCGCCACTCGACCGCGCGCTTGCCTTTGACGCCTTCTTCGGTGGTGCAGAACACGTCGGCATGGTCGCGGCGCACTTTGCGCTTGTCGGAGACGCGGGTGAGGCCGCCGGTGCCGGGCAGCACCGCGAGCAGCGGCAGTTCGGGCAGCGACACCGACGCCGAGCCGTCGTCGACCAGCATGATATGATCGGTGGCGAGCGCCAGCTCATAGCCGCCGCCGGCGGCGGTGCCATTGATGGCGCAGATGGATTTGAGCCCGGAATGCTCGCTCAAATCCTCGATGCCGTTACGGGTCTCGTTGGTAAACTTGCAGAAGTTGACTTTGTGGGCGTGAGTGGCGCCGGCCAGCATGCGGATATTGGCGCCGGCGCAAAATACCCGCGGCTTGGCCGAGCGCAACACCACGACGCGCACTCCCGGATGCTCGAAGCGCAGCCGCTCGATGGCGTCGGCCAATTCGATATCGACGCCGAGATCGTAGGAGTTGAGCTTTAGCTCGTAGCCCTCGAACAGCGCGCCCTTCTCGTCGACGTCCATGAGCAGCGTGGCGACGTCGCCGTCGACCTCGAGTCGCCAATGGCGGTAGCGCTCAGGCTCGGTCTGGAAATCGATCCGCGTCTTGCCGTTCGCCAGCGGACGCGCAGTTGCGGTTTCAGCCATCTCTGCCTCGTTCGGCATCGGCAATATGTATTATAATGCAGCTATTGGTTTAATATGCATTATAATTCATATCGCCGCAACCCCTGAATCGGCCCGGCTTTCGCCCTCGTGGTGGTCGCGCAAGAGCCGGTTGATGAAGTCGGCGACGATCTTGAGCGTGAGCTCGGGCGCTTCGCGGAACGGGGCGTGGCGCACATTCGGCAGCACCGCCGCTTCAATCGGACAGAAGCATTCCTGTTCCGCCGCCTCGACCTGCTTGAGCGTGCCGTATTGATCGTCGGCGCCTTGCACCACCAGGATCGGCACGCGGATGTAGCCGAGCGCCTCGGTGATGTCCCACTTGCGGAAATCCGGATTGAGCCACGGCTCGCTCCACGAGCGGAACGCGCAATCGACGTCGGCGTGCCAGCGTTTGAGCTTTTCGCGCAGCGTGCCGGCATTGAAGGCGTCGCGCGCGCGTTCGATCTCGGCAATGCCCATGTCCTCGATGAAAAAGTGCGGCGCGATCAGCACCAGGCCGCGCACGCGATGATCCTGCACGGAACCGGCATAGATCGTCGCGATCGAGGCGCCGTCGCTGTGGCCGAGCAGGAGGCCGCGCTGAAAGCCGATCGCGTCGAGTACGCGCGGCAAAACCGTGCAGGCTTCCTCGTGCATGAACGCGATCGAGCGCGGCATCGGCCCGGGTTTCGATTTGCCGTAGCCGGCGCGCGAATAGGCGAACACGCCGGCGCCGGTCGCCTCGGCGACTGCGTCCGGAAAACTTCCCCATAGGCCGACGGAGCCAAGACCTTCGTGCAGCATGACGATGGTCGGCGCCGCATCGGGCCGCGGGCCGATCATGCGGTATTCGAGCCGCAGCGGATCGAGGTCGAGAAAGCCGGTGTCGGAGAGCGTCATGTGCGCTATCTCGCTTCCAGCAAGGCCGTCACGATACGCAAAAGCTTGGCGAAACTTTGCTCTATCGCCTCGCCCGAGGTGTCGATGTCGGCCTCGGCACGGGAATAGTCGGCACGGCGCGCCTCGAGGATGGCGACGAGGTCGGCCATGGCGGCGCGGTTTTGCGCCATCGGACGGAAATCGCCCTGGGCCATGACGCGGCTCATGTGATCTTCCGGCCGCGCCTTGATCCAGATCGTATGGGTGCGGCGAAGCAGGAGCGCATAAGTTTCCGGATTGGCAACGATGCCGCCGGCCGTGGTGATGATCGCCGCCTCGTTCGCGGTGATGATGCGGTCGAGCGCGCTGCGCTCATGGCGGCGGAAAGTCGCCGTGCCGGCCATCTCGATGAGATCGGGAATGCTGGCGCCGTAATCCTCCTCGACCAGCCGGTCGAGCTCGATGAACGGCCAGCCCAGATGCTGCGCCAGCATGCGGCCGAGCGTCGACTTGCCGGCGCCGCGCAAGCCGACCAGTGCAATGCGCCGCGCACGGTCGGCGCTCCCCGGCCGCGCCAAGCGGGTCTCGATGTCTTTGGCGAGCGCCGGCAGTTCGCCCTCCGGCACCTGCGCCAAGAGATCCAAGATGGCGCCGAGTGCGGCCGTGCGCGCACCGGCCTCCGGCAGCAACGCGGCGCAAGGCAGGTCGAGCGCTTGCGCGATGGCGCGCAGCACGCTCACGGACGGATTGCCGACGCCGCTTTCGATCTGCGCCAGATAGCGCTCAGAGGTCTGCGAAGCCTGCGCCAACTGCCGGCGCGTCATGCCGCGCTTGGCGCGGCTGCGCCGGACTTCGCTCCCGATCGCCGCGAGGAACGCGGCTTCGGAGGCGAGAGAGGTGGACAATGCAGGCTTTTCAGCCGGATTTATCGTCGTCTTAGCCACGGACCAGCCGTCGGAATGCACTATAATGCGTATTATGCACTTGACAAACTAGCTCCCTATGTGCATTATAATTCCTACAAGGGGTAGGTATCATGAACTTGTCCGAAATATCAAGGCTCACCGAGGATCAGGCACGCGAATACTTTGAGCGCATCCGTTGGCCGCACGGCCCGGTTTGCCCGCATTGCGGCTCGGTCAAGTCGATCAAGATTGAAGGCAAGTCGGCTCGTCCCGGCCTCTACAAGTGCCATGGCGACGACTGCCAAATGCAATTCACGGCTACCGTCAACACCATTCTAGAAGATACCCATTTGCCGATCCGCACATGGCTGATGGCGTTCGCCATTCTGTGCTCAGCAAAGAAAGGGATCAGTGCGCTTCAACTACAGCGCCAGCTCGGCATCAAGTCCTATCGATCCGCTTGGCATCTTTGCCATCGTATCCGCCACGCAATGGGCAAAGAGCCTTTGAAGGGTTTGTTGCTTGGTGCGGGTGGTGGGGACGTAGCCGTTGACGAAACCTATGTGGGCGGCAAACCGCGCAAGTTTACCGGCCGTCATATCCAAGGCCGGGGCACAAAGAAGACACCGGTGGTCGCGCTAATCGAACGCGGGGGTGGTGCATGTGCGCAGGTGGCCCCGGACGTGACTGCGGCCACGCTCAAACAAGCGATCCGGGAGAACGTGGATAAGTCGGCGCGCATTATGACCGACGAACTCCGCTCCTATCGCGGCATCGGAAAAGAATTTGCTGGCGGCCATGTGACGGTCGATCATAGCCGGGGCGAATACTCGCGTGATGGCCTCGGCACAAACGAGGCAGAGTCATATTTCGCCTTGTTGAAGCGCGGAATTACCGGCTCGTTTCACCACGTCAGCAAGCATCATTTGCCAAAATACCTTGACGAATTTTCGTACCGTTGGGACCGCCGAAAAATGTCTGACGGCGAGCGCACCGCCGATGCAATCAAGGCCGTCGAAGGAAAACGGCTCATGTTGAAAGAACCTGTGCGCAAACTCACCTTCTGGGAAATGTAGTCGAAATAACTACATATAAGCCAATGGCTTATGCCGGGATTCCCCTCGGGAATCCAATGTGATAAAGGAGAAAACGTGCGGCAGGCCGGAATTGCACCGACACGGGGCAGCTTGTTGAGGGCCGATCCCCACCGGAACCCTAATCCGGCGCGTCTACTAGTTTCGCCACTGCCGCTCTGGTGGAGAAGGGCGGGCCATGTCCGCCCCCTCCGTTGCACGTGGAGGGAGGAGCCTTGCGGCTCCTCCACTCTGCCACCCTCGCGGTGGCTGCCGACTGCACCGGCTCATGGCCCCAATGCAGCCGGGATTCAAAACTCCTTTTCCCAAGGCATCGTAGGTTGCGGCGCCCCTGGAAGGTCCGCCGGTATATTTTCTGGCGTGTACCAACGACCCTCCAAAACGAGAATTTTTTCTGCCTTCTTCAAGCGGTGCAGCGCAGTGCGCACGGTGCGCTCCGGCAAGCGCCAAACCGTTTTGCTGAAGTTGTCGGCGATCTCGACGCCGCGCTTGCCTGGATTTTCGGCGACGAATTGGTGCACCAATTCGTTTGCCGTCGGCGTAAGCGGCGGCGGTGATGGCGGTAATGCCGACGGCAGCGGATATGGTTCCATAAACTCCACTCCGGCCAACATGCCGACACCGGAAGGACCGGCCACGCCAGCACTAGCCTTGAGTTCGCTTTCGAAAGACTTTTTGATCTGCTCTTCGTGGTATTCCCGCGACGCTTTCCAGCCGGACTTGAAACCTGATCGCCACTCGACAAAGCCGTGGTGTTTTTGGATGGCCGCGACGTACGCCATGAGGGCCGACATCATGGCTTGCCCGGCCGCCTCGTACTCGGCTTTGTACACAGCCTCTCTCTCGTCGAGGGTCATGGGCCGCTCGGCATCAGGGGAAGTAGTGTTGGGGGAATCGTTCGGTGTGTCACCCATGCCCGCACTATATACCGACACGGCGAATGGTCAAACCGGATACGGCCGATGATCCATGAATAAGAAAGTGAATAGGAGGCCAAATGTGGTTACGAAACGCCTTGAACCATCGCAAAGGCAAAATATGGGGCCTATGAGCCTTAGCCCATTGACGCTCGAACAAGCGCTGAAAGGTGCGATTGCGACTGGCCCGATAACCGATCCGAAGCTGAAAAAGCCCAAAAAACGGGGCAAAAAGCGCTAAAATCGACCTACTAAATATGGGGTGGGCTAGTTATCCACAGAATTGTAGTTTGTCATGTGCATAGTTCCGACTATAATTCATGTCGTATAGTGCACTCGCACTGGGCCATTAGCAAGCCGCCCCAGCGGCAAATCTCACTCGAATATTTTCCGCCAGCCGCTGGGTTTTGCGTCCGGCTCCGTTTCGGCTTCTTCAACGATCTCAGCTCCGGGACCGGGATCGTCCGGCGCGTGGACCAGCGGAATCACCGGATCGGCCTTCGTCTGCGTCGGCTGCAGGCCTGGGTGCAACGGCGCGGCGGCACCGTTCGTCGCCAGCGGCGGGACACTGTCGTGCTGCTCGTGCACCGCCGGCTCGGCCGCGGGCTTGGCCGGGATGACCAAGACCTTTTCCGACTCGATCACCGGCGCAGCGCTGGTCATTCCGGTGAGCGGCACCCGCCATTCGAAGGCATCGAGCCGCCCGCTTACGGGCGACAGCGGCAGCCAGCGGTCGGAGACGTAGCCGTCGGCGGTCCACGCCGGATCGGGCGCGGCATGGACCGCGCGCCCCAGCCATTCGCGGGCGCGGCCCTCGTCACCTTCCGCGCGCTCGAGCGCGGCCGTCAACAGCGCGACGCGTTTTGTAGGCGCGTTGAGATAAGGCGCGAGCGCTGCGCGGGCGCGGGCGAATTCGCGGGCATCGATGGCGGCGCGCGCGACGGCCAGCGCGCCCTCGACATTTTCGGGGGCGCGTTTGGCCAGCGTCTCGATGCGCTTCAAGCGATCGCGTGCGGATTCGCTC
>Ga0210405_10002591_pt1 | contig 18608 bp, 34 predicted proteins | sample IncBWH11MmetaG_FD_155492 | JGI IMG/M metagenome (GOLD analysis project Ga0210405, IMG submission 155492) | Forest soil microbial communities from Barre Woods Harvard Forest LTER site, Petersham, Massachusetts, United States - Inc-BW-H-11-M | ecosystem: Environmental > Terrestrial > Soil >... | reverse complement strand
TCGTACATCCGCGGCTTGGATCCCGTCGCCGCCAATGCGGCCGTCAGCATCGCCTACGCCGGGCGCCTTCTGCATCCACAAGAGCCACAGCCGAACGTGATCGATGTTCCGTACGTCGCGCTGATTTCAGTGCCCCCGACTGGAACTGGGACAGGTGGAGCTGGCGGCACCCCAGGTGGTGGTCCGGCCACCTACCAGTCCTCGGATGTCGAATTGTCCAACCCGTTCGACGGGGTAACTGAACTGGAGGTGCAGCGGTTCATCGGCCGCACCTACCTGACGACCAATGGTGGCGCGCTCAGGGAGACCCCGCCGTCGGACGTCCAGAGCCCGCAGCCCCAAGTGAAGCTCTTCGACTCAGAGGGCTACAACGTGGTGCGTGACTTCTCGAATTTCAGTGCGGTGTTTGATTCAAACCGCCGGGCCTGGACATTCAAGAAACGGCTCAAGCCCCGCGAGCGCTTCATGGTGAATTTCCAGCAGATGATCCCGTCGGACGTGAACGTCCAGTTCGCCTACGTGACGATGATTGCCTCCCGGAAAGAGGTGATCGCGTGAGGATCTCTCAACCAGGACCAATCCTCCTCGACGCCACCGTAACGGTCGGCACGAACCAGATCGTCCAGATCCCCGACACCACCCGGCTGAAGAACCCGTTTGACACCGGTATGTGGCTAGACGAGATCCGCTTCCGCGTTTCTCAGCCCACTTCCGGCAGCGTTGGCGACCCAGATGGTGCGTACATGGCCATCGGTGCGGAAATCCGGATGGGGCGCATGCCGCTGACCAGTGGCTACGTCCCGATCGGCCTGCTCGCGAAGGTCTTGCTCGGTGAGCAGACGACGAATGGCGATCTTTCAAGTCAACTGATTTGGCCTGGTGCGGCCTATCACACCTGGAAGCTCCCGAAGCCGCTGTTCGTCCCGGCGACGGAGGTGGTGATCCCGAAGTTCACGAATATCCCGAACTACCAGGGGCTGGGCGACGGGCCACTCGTAGTGGAAGTCGCGCTCGTCGGCCGCGTCTGCCCACGCGAGATGCCGGCTCCCGACGTGCTGTGCGTACCGTGGGCTGCATCGTGGCTCTCCACGATCATCGCGGCCTCTGGGCAGTCGAACCCGGTGCTGGAGCAGTCGGCAGAAAAGGACTTGGTCAACCCCTTCGACGACCCGCTCTTCGTCGAGCGCTTCATCGGGCGGAGCGCACTCGTGCCGGCGAGTCTCTCATTCCAAACCTTTGAGTGGTACAGCGCCGGTCTCGGCGTCAACGCCGGGCCAGCCTACGGCGACCGGCTGATCACTGTCCAGGCGTACGACTCCTTCGGGAACATCCTCGTGCGGGACCCGACACCCTTCCAGCACCTGTTCCAGATCCTGGACAGATCCTGGACGGTCAACTCCATGCTCCAGCCCAAGGGCTTCTTTATCTTCCAGCTCGCGCGCGACTTCACAAACGTCAGCCGCCCCGTCGCAGGGCTGCAAAATGGCGTCGGTATCGGCATGGTCGGCTACCGCCGCGTCAGAACCACAGGGGCAGTCGTTGCCCCGCAGCGCGGCCAGCAGAAGAGCTACGCAAATGTTCAGCAGTCTCGGCCTCGGCCCCTGGATATCACAGGGTCCAACGCGCGAACGATCCACGGGAAGGGTAGGATGACCAAGTGAGCAACAGGGGCGCACTAAAGGACTTCCGTGCATTCTCCGACGCCGCGGCCGGCAAGCCAGACCGCCGTCCCTCCGCACCGTTGGTCCCGGAGATCAAGGCTCCCGCGGTGGAGATCAGCAAGATCTTCAAGTTCCAAAGCTACTTCGACAGCACCAACCTGCAAAACGCCACCCAGCAGCAGAACCCGAACGAACCGATCGTCTTCTCCACGATCGACGAGAAGACGATCCCCGGCTACGCCGTCGGGCTCCACCCCAGCTCCCAGACGCCCATCGCCATCGAGCTGCGCGTCGGCGCCCAGCAGTCATCGTCCCACGCTTACACCTTGAAGCCTGGGCAGATCCTCCGCCCGCACGGGCTGCCGAAGGGATCCCCGTTCGGTGGCTTCTCCGGCATCCGGTGGGGCCTCCCGTTTGGATGGCTCGGCGGCGGCTTCGCGAAGCTGCTCGTCTTCAGCACCCCGGATGCCGACGTGCTGTGGCCGGGGGACGCCGAGGTCATCTTCCAGCGGCAGCGAATCAAGATCGTCGGGCCCGCTTCTGTTCCTACGCTCGCCGTCGCTGGTGCGAGCAACCTCAACTGGCCGATGCGCTTCCCGTGGCCCCATGAGATGAGCGTTCAGGGTGCGAACACCCTCCAGCAGACCGGCCTGCCCAACCTCTCCATCACCACGCCGACAAAGATCGAGATGCGCCTCCGGCTGAACCCGCTGGCCGCAGCGTCGGCGATGCGCGTCCTTTTCTTTCAGACAAACGACCTCGACGCGAAGACCGGAAACACGGATCTCGGTACGGACGTGTCCTTCCAGGACATCGTGTGGCCTGCCTTCCAGAACCCCGGCGCGGCCGTCGGCGTCGGTGCCGCACCCTTCCCGGTGATGGAGATCAACTCCGGCCCGATCGTCCGCATCGCCGCGGACGACGGCGGGATCGTCCTCATGGACCTGACGGCCGGCGGGACGCTGACCAACAAGTTTGTCGACGTCGTTCGGTACGGGAGGTTCTAGTCTTGCTTCTCTCCGACCTCCGCGAGATGAACTGGGAGCGGCACAATCGCTGGCGTCGCGACGGCCGGTATGGCCAGTTCGGGTTCCCGCTGCTCGCGCTGGACAATCCGATCCCATACATTGCGGGTGAGACGGCCGCGGACGCGGCGCAGACCGGGCACTACTTCAAGCCGATCGTCATCGGGGTCTCGGTCGGCGTGGGCACGTGGCTGGCGACCAGCGCGCTCAAGTATCTCATCACCGGGAGGAACGCATGACACCGGGGCAGCAGGAGGCAGTAGCCCAGATGAAGCGGCGCGGCATCCGGCGGGACCAGTGGGGCAGGCCGGTTCTCGGCGATGCGCCCGCGCAGGGGCCGACCGACGCTCCGGGACCCGTCCAGCCGGCGGCTGAGGGTCCGTCGAAGGTCGTCGGGGCCAACTCGAAGCTCCTGACGCTAAGTTTCGTTATCCTCGCCGGCCTCGCGATCTTCGTGGTGCCGAAGGCCCTCGGCTTCGGGGACGCCTCGGACGATCCCACCGGCGACGGCGACATGGGCCCGGACAACCACGACGACTTCGAGCCGGAGGACCAGCTCGAAGATTACGACGATGCGGACGACGAGGAAGACGCGGAGTACGAGGAGCTGCCGAAGTCTCGGGTGCTGCGCGGGGGCCGCCGATGAACAGCCAGCAGATGCTCCAGCAGTCGGCCAGCTCAGTCGCGCGCGCGCTCGTGGCGGCAAATCCGGGCATTGGCTCCGCGCCGCTCCCCATGCGGATCGACGCCCTGCAGCAGGCCCTCGCGCCGCTCGCCTATGGCGTGTCCCCGCAGCAGCAGATGGCGGTGGTGCAGATGGTGGCGAAGGCGATGCCGGCAATGGCCCGGCAGGCAGTGCAGGGCTACGGCTCGCAGGTCTCGATCCCCTTCGCCGACGCGGCCCCTGCCGATCCAGCGGCGTACAAGGCCCAGGCACTGGCGGCCGTCGCGCAGATCGGCGCCGATGATCCGGGCGCGCTGATCCGGCTCGCGCAGGCGTCCATTCCGCAGCGCGCGCAGATGCTCTCCAACGCCGGACTATCCCCGCCGGACGCGCTCTCCCCGCAGCAGGCCGCGTCGGCCTTCAACGCGGTGATCGCGGCCGTCCCTGGCATGGCGAAGGCCGCCGTGGTGCAGGCGCAGCAGGACGTGCAGGCGCACGCCGCGGGGCTCGCCCAGGCGAACCCGCATCTCCAGCAGCTCCCTCCGGACCAGGCGACTGCCGCCATCGTCGGCGGCCTGCAGCAGGCCGGCGTCCTGCCGGATCACCTCTCCCCCGAGCAGATCGGTCAGGCGGTGGGAGCCGTCACTGGCTGCCCGGCCGCGCAGCAGGTCGCCTCACAGGTGCTCGACCCGCAGGCCCCGAGCGGGCCGCCGGGCGCCGTCCCGCCGCCGCAGCTCGTGCGGAGCCCGCCCATTACGGCGGGTTCACCCGACTGGGGGCAGCCGTCGTCACAGGACCCGTGGGCCGCACCCGGTGCCGGCCCGGCTGGGATGCAGAACGTCAACTCAGCCGTCACGGTGCAGGGCACCGTCCCGCCCCCGAACACGGCGCTCCCGTACCAGGACCCGAACACGTTCGTCCCCTCGCCTGCCCCCGGGCTCTACACGCCGTTCCCACAGCAGGCCGACGACGCGCCGCAGGACTTCCCGGACTCCGAGTCGGACGAGACGGACGAGAACACCGGCGGCACTGTCGACCCGGACGTGTGGGAGGCCGCGGTCGACGACGGCGGGGTGATGGACGATACTGGGCTCGGCTGGCTGAAGCGCCAGCACGCCAGGAGGAACGGCCAATGAGAAGGCTCGCGGAGAAGGACGTCGACTTCGAAATCGAGGTGGAGCCGGAACATATTCCGGTTGAGGGAAACGCTTCTGCGATCGATCCGGAGACCGACGACGAAATCGCGGAGGAGATCTACGCGCAACTCGACCGCGGCAATGTTTGGGCGTGGTGCACCGTCCACGTCATCGCGAGCTGGAAGAACTTCCAGGGCGACGACTACCTCGGCGGCTGCTCCTACAAGTCGGAGGCCGAGTTCAAGCGCGACGCCTATTACGCGGACATGAAGAAGGTGGCTCTGGACGACCTCAATGAGAAGGTGGCTGCAGCGTACGAGGGAATGCGAGGGCTGAAATGATCTTCAACGACGGAGGCAACGGGAATGGCAACCACGGCGCGCGGGCCCTCGGTCATCTTGCCAACGCCCTCGGCTACCTCGTCTTCGGGCAGCAGGACCCGGACCAGGCCCAGGCGCAACCGCCTCGCCAGGGTGGTCGAGGGGCAGGTGGTGGGCCGAGGGTCAAGAAGGAGTGCTGCATCGCCCGCAGGGCTGCCCAGATGTCTGCGCTGCGGCGCGGAGGGCGCTGACGTGGAAGTCGGCGTCGCCGGGGTGTACGTGAAGATCTGCGGCGAGTGCGCGGAGATGGTAGTGGCAGTGGAGAAGATTCTGGGCTGGGTGCGGAGAAAGTTGAGGTAGCGATGGCACGGCGACGACGAAAGAATTACGGGAGCGTGCGGCACGACTGGGACAAAGCCGCCCGGTCAAAGCACAAGGTGATGAAGCTTGGTGTTCAAGCTTCAGTCGCGCGTATCTGGTCAACCTACAACCCCTACCGCCGGTATCACGCCGTCGCGTGCGTGAAGGCTCACGGGAAGAAGGCTGCGCGCGGACGCGAGAACTGCGGTGTTGCCTTCGGCAAGTCACCCACCCTTGCGGTGAAGGGCGCACTGAGAAACCTTGCCAAGGTCATCAAATAGGAGCTGATGATGCCCACCGACCGGACCAGGAACTACGTCTGGAAGCGCAAGCGGAAGTCGTCGAGCTGCGCGCGCGGTTCCCTGCGCGTGCTCAAGCGCGGCAAGGCGCTGGTCCGGGTGTGCTGCCCCAAGCGGAAGTTCTCGAAGCGAAAGCGCTGCAAGGTTTCGATGGTCCTCCAGGCCATCGGCAAGAAGAGGTAGCCCAAAATGCGAATCAACACCGTCAGGTCGATCGGTTCCTACTACGGGCGGGCGTACGGCCGCTTCGGGATCGCCAGCTCGCCGATCCCACTCGGGCTGCCGAGTCAGGGGGACAGCGTGTACCTCGCTGCCGGCAATCCCTCGGCCGGCGCCGCGCCCATCATGGCCCCGATGGTGGCCATGCCGCCAGCGGCTTCCACCGCGCCGGCCGTCATGTCCGCTGGCGCCGGCTCCCAGGCGGCCTATCCCGCGATCTCCACCCCCGTCCCGGTCGCGGTGGATCCGTCCACTGGGCTCATGCTGGACCAGAACGGCAACCCGATCCCGCAGCCGAACGCTTACGCCCCGTCCGCCGTCGTCCCGGCCAACTCGTACCCGGCTGGCGCCGGTTCGGCGCCGTACGATCCCGGGATGGTCGCCACCGTTTCAGCGGCCGACCCGTCCGGTGGGTCGTCCGGGCTGGTCGCCCCGCTGCCGCTCCCACCGATCGCCTCTGTCCAGGGCCCCATGGGCGGGAAGGGCAAGCTCATCATCGGCGGGTTCGTGGCTCTCGTCATCCTGGGGCTCGTCTTCCGGTAAAGGAGCAGCGCCGTGCGAATGCGAATGCTGAGGGCGATGGAGTCATACGGCGCGTTCATCCGGCCGGGTGGGGCGATCCCCGTCGGGGCGTCTACGGCGGTCATGACGCCCGGTGGGATGATCCCCCTGGGCCTGCCGGCGTCGCTCATCGACGGCAGCGGGTTCGTCATCTCACCTCCCCCTGGGCTCCTCGGTCCGCCCGTCAGCGTCGGGCCCGCGGCTCCCCCACCGCCCCCACCGCTGCAAGTGCAGGGCGGGCAGATCATGCTCGGCCCCCCGGTGCCGATCGCTGCTCCTCCACCGCCTCCGCCGGTGAGCCCAGCACCCATCCTCCTCGGGCCGCCGGTCCCAGTACCGCCCCAGCCGCTGCCGTGCTGGGACGGCTCGGCCCCGGTGAATGGGAGCTGTCCGGCTACACCTGAAGCTGTACCGCCCCTGCCCTTGCCGCCGCAGATCGTCGACTCCGGCGGGGCCACTTCGCAGCTCGTCCCGCCGGCACCTCCCGTCCCCGTCGTGAGCGGCGGCATGTGGATGATGCCCCCTGCACCAAAGTCCATTCCGTACGTGCAACCCGAATCGCGGTGGCCGTGGATCGCTGGGGGCGTCGGTGCGCTGGTCGTTCTGGGGCTCGTTTTCCGCCGCCGCGGCGGGCACCACGTCGAGGGCTACCGCTCCCGGAAGCGGCGGAGGTAGGCGCATGAAGTCGATCGGGCTCCTCATTCTGGCATCGCTGGCCTTCGGCGTCATGGCCGCCGCGCAGAACCCGCCGCAGGTGCAGACGACGCCGTTCAACTGCTCCGGCCCGGTGCACGCCGACACCACGTGCGGCGTGGCCGCCGCGACCGCTCCTACCGCGAATCTCTTCGATCGGAGGTTCATCACGTACTGCAACTCCAACGAGAACGCCGGGGCCCCGCTGATCAAGATCCGCATCGACGGGACGGTCCCGGTGATGGGGCTCGGCAACCCCGGTGATGTCCTCGTCGTTGGGCAGTGCGTCACCTACAACATCAGCTCGGGCATCACCGTGAAGTGCATCGCGAGCGCGGCCGGCTCGCACCTGACGAGCCTGGAGTGTCAGTAGCAATGCGCGCCCTTGCCGCTGCTCTCGCGCTTGTCGCCAGCGCCGCCTTCGCGCAGACGCAGGCGTACCCGGACGGCTACCTCGGCCCTCCGTCAGCTTCCTCCTCCCTCGGACTCAATGGGACGCCCCTGGCCACCACTGCCGCTACGACGCTGTTCGTGGACTGCACGCTGGGCAACGACTCGAATACGTGCACTGCAAGCGGTGCGTCCGCGTGCCTGACCATCCAGGGGGCCGTGAACCGGATCCCGAAGTGGGTGCGCCACCCGGTGACGGTGAATGTCGCGGCGGGTACGTGCCCGGCCGGCGCTTACATGGAGAGCTTCTCGTTTCAGCCCGGGGTCGGTGGAAATTCGGGCGGTGCGTACATCGAGATCGCGGGGACGCGCACGCTCTCCGCCGACGCGGTGAACAGTGGGACGACGACATCAGCGACCCAGCTCGCCGGGAACAGCTTCCCGACGCTGACCCCCGTGTCGGCTGGTGTGGCGCTGAATGCCTACCGGGGGAAGCTGCTCTTCATCAACGGCGGGACGGGTACCGGTGAGACGCTGGCGATCTACGGCAACGCTGCCGGGGCTAACGGTGTCATCACGCTTGCCGGGAAATGGCCCATCACACCAAATGCCACATCTACTTGGCAGATCCTCGATCCGTGCAACTCTGGGACGATCATCAACGGCGGCTTGACGGTTCCGGTCACAGGAGCAGGAGGATCCACGTTCACCGGCGACGGCAATTTGACGCCGACGGCGAACTATGCGGCATTCATTCTCTCCAACAACCAGTTCAGCACCGGCCTGCCGACGATGTCACAGGAGCTGCTGACGTCGACCGTGATGGGCCTCGGCGGGTCCATTTACCTGTCAAACCTCTGCGTACAGAGTTTCGCCGGTACATTCGCGAACATCTACAGCAGCAACGGAGTAGTCATCAGGTGGAGCAAGCCAAACGCCCTTACTCCACAGTCCGGATGTTACATATCATCGGACAGCAACAACACAGACATCGTCGCGAACTACGCCACCGGCGCAGTGCAGGGAGCGGGGGGCGGAACGATTGACTTTGCCATATCCTGCGCGCAGAGCACCGGCGGTGATGTCACCGGGATCGGGCTGATTGGCAATGTCGGAGACTCGATGGCGCTGCTTCAAGGCAACGGGGGCAACGGCGGGCCTTTCGTCGGTGAAGGCACAATGAAAGCCGTCAGCATCGCCAACTCCATTAAGACGTTGCACAATGAGCCATCGGTAGCGGTCGATGCGTGCATGGACTGCTTGTTCGCCTCGGATAAGGTAGAAACATCTACCCTCGGCTCCGGGCCCAGCGGATACTGCATGACCATTGGATGCGGAGTCGACGCGGCGACCAACTGCCGCGGCGGAGTGTCGTACGGAAAAATTCAAGGCGGTTTCTACAACGCGTGTGCGGCCGGTGGAATACTGATCGTGGGCGGAGTGTGGAATTTTCGGTCTACGGCTATCACTGGTACTGAGACCGCCGGTCCCGGCGTGGATGTCCGGCGCGGAGCCATCATAGATAATAACGCCGCACTCGCTACCATCACGGGAGCTTCTGGTGATATTACAGTCGATGAAGGAAGCACATTTTTCTCGTGGGCGAATCTCGCTACATTCGGGCGAATAACCAACATGCTCACAGGCGCGTCCATCCAAAATGCCACGCCGGGCGGGGCAAAAGGAAAACTCGTTTGTGCTTCGACAGACACCAGTGGCTCACCCGGGAGTGCGACGGCAAACACGCCATGCGGAAAGAGCGCCGTTGCCAGCGGGGCCAGCTCGGCCACCATCACCAACAGCGGTGTAACTGCCACAAGCACGGTGACCTGTAACCTGGTGACGACGGGTGCCGGAGTGGAGGGCATCCAGTGCGTCGCGGGAGCCGGCTCATTCGTGGCTACGACGACCGCGGGTCTAGGCGTCGTGACGGTCACCACCGCCAACGCTTCATTCACCTGGAACGTCCTGAACTGAGATGGAACAAAATCTGCTCAGAATTGTCCTCGCTGCCCTGGTTGCTGCCCCGCTTTCCGCCATCGGCCAGGTGCCGTGCGGCAATGCTACGCAGGGAATCATTCATCTCTATGTGGACCCTGCTGGGAATGACTCTAACTCTTGTGTTGCCCCCGGAGTCCTTGCCTGCGCCACTCCGCAGGGAGCGATCAACAAGCTCCCGAAGCGAGTCCGGCACTTGGAGTGGGTGAGCATCGCCTGCGGCAGCTACTACATGCCGTCAACGTTCCAATGCTCTGAGGCTAACGCCGAGGAGTGCGTGGCCTCCGGGGTGATGAACATCTCTGGATTCATCCCGGACTTGGGGCTGGCCGTATTCGGCAGTGGGTTCGGGTCCGGAACTCTTAGCACTGTAGACGGTGGTGGCGTATACCCCCCCGCCGGTGAAATTGCACCCGAACTGATCGTCGAAGGTGGATACACCTGGCTGCTCGACGGCGGCAGCGTCGCATGACGGTCAACGTGAGTGGTACTCCATGGACCGCGCACCAGTTCAAGAACGCCTTCTTGAAGATCCGCAGCGGCCCTGCGTGGGGAAGCAACGCGTCCCCCGGAAGAGACTTCATCCCACCAGAGGCCGACCAGAACATCTATCAGATCGCGGACAACACGACTTCGTCGCTGACGGCCTTGGACGGATTCACAGTTACTGCAGCTGGGGCACCGGCGTCAGGCACGTTCGACGTCGTTCAGCCGTGCGTCGTGCTGCACAACACCCAGACCGACGGCGGCGTGAATGGCCCGTTACCTGTCGTCGCAGCCTACAACGACGGGACGATCGGCGGGGGCTATGAAGACGTAGGCTACGACGAGACCTTCCCGGGGTTTATCAAACTTCGTTACATGACGCTCTCGACCGACGGCAACGCCGATGCAATGGGCCTCGTCGCGATGAACGCGGGAGTTCGGGCCTACGGGATGCAGGTGCTCGGTGGAGGGAAACAGGCCGTAAATTCAATGAGTGGCGGTATCGACTTCATGCGGAGCTACACGACGTCCAGCAGCTCCAAGGGGTCGTACCACGTAGTCGACGGACGCGGTGCCCCGCTGGTGGAATCTTCCGTGCTGGTTAACACCAGCTCGGGGAATGGTCTCTTATCTGAGGCCACGCCCAAGCTGTGGGTAGTGGGAAGCTGGATGACCGCTGCTGGGGCTGGTCCAGCGATCGAAGCCCTGGGACCGTCCTACGTGAGGATGCAGGGCAACAACTACGTGACATCCGCTTCAGGCCCGGGGGTAGAAGCGCGACGTGGAGGATACGTGTGGTCGGTCGGAGTCCTCGGCAACGCAACGGGGAACTCCGGGACCTGGGGGCTGGAGACGCTGGAAGGTGGGCACATCGTCTTCAGCTCCTCCACCACCGCCACTGGAGCGACGGGGGACACCTCCTGCAACGGCACCGAGACCGACTCCTACACCGTAATTCGCGCTGCAGTCCCTCCGACGAGCAATGCGATCTTCGGCAACATGTGCGCGGTCGAAGGTACTAGGATTGGGCAAGAATGAACTTCCTCGCCGCCAAAGTGACCGTCTCCGTGCTCGGCGCCGTCATCGTGGCCCTGGCCGGCATCTACGTGTGGGCCGACGGCAAAACGCAGTCCGCGTGGGAGACCAAATTCAGCTCCCACGTCCAGGCTGAAGAAGACCGATTCGCCCACCAGGAGAAGGACGCGGATCGCATCGAGCGCAAGCAGGACTGGATGCTCGAACGTATGGGCGTTGGCCTACCTCCCGGTGTCCAAAGTGCGGTAGAGGCGCACGCAAAAGATGGAGGCACGCCATGATGATCAATGACTGGAATTCGCGCGGCACCCTGTGGCCCAGGCCGCCTGGGAATCTCGGGTGCTGCTACGGGGACGCGATCGTGGGGGACACCATCAGCATCCCGCTCCCGAGTTTTGGGCCGACCCAGCCGCCGCAGACGATGATCGTTGGTCCTCCCACGCCGATGGGGCCCGTTCTCCCGTCGATCCCGGTTGCATTCGACGCCATGGACCTCCTGAAGTACGGGATTGCCGTCGCCGCTGGCTTCTGGCTCGGGCGCCGGTGACCGGTTGAACGCCCTGGATCAGGACCGGCCGATGCCCTTCGCCCGCTCCTTCGGGAGCAGCGCCCGCGATCCCGCCACCTACGACGCCGTGCTGGAGCAGTTCGGCTTCGACTCTGCTCCGCGCTACCAGCCGACCAATGGGGCGACGTACTGCGCCACGGCCGCGGAGGACGCCGCTGCGGCCTGCGGCGTGGTCCTCCCGAAGGTCTACGGCGCGAACTGCCACGTGGGAAAGCCGATCAACGGAGATGGGTCGCCCTTCTGCTACCTCCAGGCGAATGACCTTCAGGACTGGCTCGCCTCCATCGACGGCTCCGGCGTCGGCGGTCACGGGTGGGTGGAAGCGGAGTCCCTGGCCGACGCGCAGGCGAAGGCGTCCCTCGGCTATCCCACCCTGGCCACGTATAAAAACCCCGCAGGGCATGGGCACATCGCGTTCATTATGAGCGACGGCACCCTTGCGCAGGCTGGGGCGAAGTGCGGGTACCACATCCCCTTCGGCGAGGTCTTCGGGGCCCTCCCGGCGCGCTTCTGGTACCATCTGTAGGGAAGGAGATGCGCCGTGAGGCCGAGGATGCTGCGGGCGATCGGGAGCTACGGGCAGCCGTTGCTCTGGGGAACTATCAATGCCGCCCCAGTCCTGCCCTCGCAGGTATCTCCCGCGGCCCAGGCTGCAGCAGCGGCTGCCGAGATGCAGATGCACCAAATGCCGGGTGCGGTGGTCCGCCCGAGCGCGCCTACACCGAAGCCGCTGATGGCGGAAATCCAGGGTGTCGCCGCGCAGATCGGCCCGCTTGACCTGCAGCTGATGGCCCAGATCTCCTCGTTGCCGCCAGCGCAGCAGGCCCGGCTCCAGCAGCTCGATCAGGTTTGGCAGCAGGCCGCTGGCGTGCCGCTGCCGCAGGACATAGCTGCCGCGCAGCAATTCCTCAGCGCGATGCAGTCCCTGCTGGCGCAGTTCCAGGCTCTTCAGGTAGCGAGCGGCATTGCTCCACCGCCTGGAGTGCTCCCTCCGGGCGCGCTCCCCGGGATGTACCCGCCGCCGCCGGCATATCCAACCTACCCGGTTCAACCGAGGCCGGGCAGCGGCATCTGGCTGCTCGGTGGGATGGCCGCCTTCGCCGTCGTGGGCCTAGGCATGTGGTTGTCCAGGCGCAGGCACCATCGGGAGGCGCTGCCCGCCCCGGCAGCGGTGGCGTGAACTCCGCCCTCCTCAGGAGGACGCCGCGGCTAGGCTTCCTGTACGGCTTCGGGGACCCCGACACGGACGGCTCCGCCGACAAGGCCGCTGCGGAGCTGGATCGCGCGTACATGGCCGGCGCGGTGAAGATCGGGCTCAACCCGGACGCCGTTGCGCGCTTCATGCTGCTGGGCCCGATGGCCGTCATCCCAGGCGTTGGCGGGTGGCTGTCCAACCTTCTCACCAGCTCCACCGAAGCCGCTGCCAAGAAGAACTACGAGGACATCGGCAACTACGCGAAGGTGTGGAAGACCAAGCTGAGAGATCAGGCCGTCGCTGGCTTCTATCCCGACGGCAATCCGTACACCTGGGACACGTGGTTCACCCACGGGCGGGAGCTGGGGGACGACATCGCGACCCAGACGGGCGTCGCGTGGGACTCCTCGGTGATGATGGTCGTGGCCCACACTGCCCAGGCCACGGTGGAGTCCGTCGTGGACGCGGCCAAGGCCGTGGCGAACATCTCGCGGTGGCCGTGGTACATCTACGCGGGCATCGGCGTCGCCGGCCTCGGAGTAGCGACCTTCGGCTACCTCCAGGTGAGGGCCTGGATCCGCGGGGCGAAGGCGCTCACACGCGGCCCGACCGTGGCCGGGTACCGCAGGAGGCGAAGGCGATGAAGGCTGAGCTGACCTTCACCACCCGCCGCGGCGTCCCGAAGGTGCGCTACGCCGCCTACGGCCGTTACGGTCGGATAAGGCCGCACCTGGCCTCCGACGGCTCCGTGCCCGTCGTTTCCGCCGACGCCTCGTGGCTGTCCTCCCCGGCCGCGAAGATTGCTGCCGGCCTCGGCGTCGCGGTTCTCCTCCTCAAGCTGCTCGCAAAATGACCCGGCCGGCGAAGATCCGCCGCCGGCTCGGCGACGACTCCCCGCTGCCGATCAAGTCGCCGGTCAGCTTCGAGCCCGGGCGGGCTACCCTGTCGGTCAAGCGGAGGTTCTGGCGCGCGCACTGGCCGGAGCTGGTGGTCGGCGGGACGGCGATCGCCGGCTTCCTCTTCTTCCTCTGGTGGCGCGGGCAGGGCGCGAAGGGCGACATGGTCGGGCTGCCGCCGGGTGCCACCGACACCGGGCCCATCGGCCCCGGGGCGCCGGTGCTGCACCGCGAGCGGGCCGCCGGCACCGATCCGCGCATCCAGGCCGCGCTCGATGCCTGGGAGGCCACCGGCTCTTTTCCAATCTGCGTCGGATGGATGGGCGGCGTGCGCACCAACGCGACGCAGGTGCAGCTCTTCGCGCAGGGACGCGACGCTGCCGGCAACGTCATCGACAAGTCGCAAGTGGTGACGGACGCGCCGACGTCCAGCTCGTCGGCGCACGGGCACGCTGGAGGGATCGACCTCTGGCCGGCGTGGGACGGCGTCGCCCACCCGAACAGGAGCACTGCCGACGAGAAGTATTACTACGGAATCATGGTGAGCTTCTTCGAGGGGCAGGGACTCCGCTCCGGGAAGCTCTTCAAGATCGGCGGCGGTGACTGGCCGCACTTCGAGGTCCCGGACTGGCGGCAGCTCCCCCTCGCCGCCTGAAGGAGCGCGGCGAGGTCTGGTGTGGCATGTCGCTGAGGCGCGCGGCGGTACGATCCGGTTTGTCGGGCCGCGATCGGATCGGTTGGGTTTGTCAGGTCGGGCGGGCTCGGCAGGGTCTGTCGGCGTGGCATGGGCTGTCAGCGGGCCGTCAACTAGGGATGGGTTGTTTGGGACCACTGGTTTGATGACGCAAGTACCGGCGTTGCGTAGGGCTGCAGCGGGCAGGATTGTCGGGGTGGAAACGGATCGGCATGTCGGTCTGGCCGTGGAGGGGGGCGGCTTGTCGGGTGTCATGGCTCCGGCGCTTCTACGCTCTGCTCCCGCTGCGCACGCCGCAGTTCCATCACGGCCTCGAAGAAGGCCGACAGCGTGTCGTCGTCCATCCTCGCGAGCGTTGACGCGACGGTCTTCCCGTAAGGGCCGCACACCCACACCGCGTCCTTCTGCGGGAAGCAAACGAGCGTCGGTGCACCCCGCGCTCCCGGCTGGTACACCACACGCATGGTCTCCTCTCCCGGGTGCGCGCAATCGAGGAGGGCGAAGAAGAGGACTCCAGCTGCCAGTCCGCGAGTGATCACAGCGGCTGGACCTCCAGCACCTCGAACAGCCCGTTGCCCTGGGAGCGGTCGGCGCCGATGCCGTTCCAGGAGGAGTGCTCCAGGAGAGTCTTGATCAGATCCAGGTCCACGACGCCATCGGCGAGGTACCGGAGTGTGAACTGGAGCTTGCACGGGGTGCCGACGAAGTCGCACCGCTTCAATGCTGTTCGCGGGCCTTGGGCAGTCATGACGTGGATCGCGCGCTCCTCGTTGCCGTCCGGCTTGGTGATCGTCACGCCCTTCCTGGTGAAGTAGATCTTGTCCTCCTCGACGAACAGCCGCTCCGCCAGCTTGGCCTTGAGGTTCGTGTACCGAGATTTGGTTCCGTCCTTCCGACCCTCGGCCTTGATCAGGAGGTCTCGCAAAATATTGCTCGACTCCTTGAAAGCGGCCTTGATTTGCCGGCCTTCGATGTAGACGCCGGTGTCGTCCCGCTTGAACGTGGTCCACATCCCCTCCGCTTTTTCTTCCGTCGCCTTGGCCACGTCCTTCACGGTGGCGTCAGCGAGTTTCTTCCGCTCCGCCTCGTCGACTGCGGGCATGTTCGCCGAGATCCAAGCCTGGATCAGTTTGGGGTCGGTTGGGGTGCCGCCGACGATTCGATTCTTGATGCCGAGTGAGACTGAGATTCGGTTCCAGAGTTCCATTGTTGTGCTTCCTTTACATGCTGCGAGTGGGACAGGTTGGGGAGGCATGTCGCAAGGGGTGGCTTTAGGGCTGGGGCGGCATGTCAGGTGAGACCTTTCTTCGCGGAGATCTCTTGTGCTTTCTGGTACAGAGCTTCGATCGCCCCGGTGGATCTTCCATCCGTCGGCTTGGATCGGACCAGCTCCTCCCCGGTGTCCGCGAAGAAGATCAGGACGGGCAGGTAGCGGATCCCGTGCAGATCAATGAGATCGTCCCGGCCGTCGATCTCCGCCGTCTCCACCTTCAGCTCCGGGTGCGGGAACCAGAAGTGGTTGAGGGTTCCGGCTTTGTCCATGGCTCGACAGTAGGCGCAGTCCTTCGAGCCGAAGCGGACGAGCTTCACGGCTGCGCCTCCGGCTCGACCAGTCGGATGCCGCGGAAGTCGTCCCTCATGCCGGCACCCGGAGAGCCCCGGAACGAGCGGCCGGTGAACTGCACCCTCACCTGCGTGCAGGCGTCCTCCGCCGTGTAGGCCAGGACGGACACAATCCGGTCGTGCAGGCAGTCGTCGCTGCCGTACATCTCGAAGATGACCCTGTACTTGTTCGGGGTCACGAGTCACCCAGCTTCGCTTCCGTCGCGTACGAGTCAAAGTCGTCGATCAGTTGCGGGGCGTGCTTTTCGAGGTACGCGCGGACCTTGTCCAGGTCGATCTTCCCGGCGCGGAGAAGGCGGATCACGTCGTCCTGGTCGCGGAGCCGCCCGGCCACCAGCTTCATGTAGATGAGCGGTGCTGGAGCGACGACTGCTACGCCGTCCGCATTGGTGCCTCCCGGCACGCTGTCGTCAAGGAAGTCCTCGTGCTTGGCAGGGAAGATGTAGTCGATCCGGACTCCGGCGTGCTTTCCCTGAATGACGTCGATGTCGCTGGCCACGAATTCACCGGCGAACTTCTTGATGTCCTGGCGCGAGATAAGTAGGTCGATGTCCTTCGTCGCACGCTCGTGGCCGTAGACGCCCACGGCGAGTCCGCCGATCAGGGCGTAGTCGATGCCTGCCGCGTCCAGCGCCTCGGTGACGCCCTTCAGTGCTGCCGCAATGCGCGGTGCCATCTCGGGAAGTTTTTTCATCGGCCTTCCCTCGGCGCCATCCTGATGACCTTCCCTGGCAGCTGCACCTCGCCCAGTGCGAGTGCGCGCACCCAGGCGGCAACGCCAGACGGAAGGCCGGCCTTGGAGCGGTACCCGGCCTCCGCCGCTGCCCGTTCGATTGCCTTCTTCTCCGCCTTGGAAACCCGGATCTGGATCCACTCCGTTCGCCGCTGGTCGGTCATGCCAGTGATCCTTGTGGTGCTGCTTTGATCAGCTCCACCAGCTTGTCGGCCATCAGGGCATATGCCGCGCTCCTCTCCGCGCTCTCCGCGCTCTCCGCGCTCCACGCCGCGCTCCACGCCGCGCTCTCCGCGCTCTCCGCGCTCCACGCCGCGCTCTCCGCGCTCCTCGCCGCGCTCCTCGCCGCGCTCGTCGCGCTCCTCGCCGCGCTCGCCGCGCTCCACGCCGCGCTCCTCGCCGCGCTCCTCGCCGCGCTCCACGCCGCGCTCCTCGCCGCGCTCGCCGCGCTCCACGCCGCGCTCGCCGCGCTCCTCGCCGCGCTCCTCGCCGCGCTTGGATCTACCGGTACGCCCTTCGTCAGTGGCAGCAGGACGTCAGCGCACTGCTTCACTGCGTCGCGGACCAGTGGGTGAGTGATGCCGGGGTTAGCTTTTTCGTCGGTGAGCAACCAGTGCATGAACTGCCAACCGACCCGCGCCAGGTCAGCACCGGGGCGCACAGCGCCCATGAAGCGAATAGGCCACCGCTTCGCTTCTTCGTTCGGAAGACCCTCGAAAATCTGGTCCTCCAGCCTGGCGAGCATCTGCGGGATGCCGAACCTGGGCTCGTACTCAGCGTGGTCGGCTCCGTGGATGGTACAACCGATCGCGCAACCTCTCCCGTTCTCCCAGTATTTCCCTTTCACCAGCTCATCGGCGCGAGCGTGCGCGTCGAGCTGGAGCAGGATCTGCCACTTCTCCGATTCACTTCCGTGGTACGCGATCAGGCTCACAGGTGTATGACCTCCCTCGAACAGCTGGTGCACTTCATGGTCCGGGCCTCGCCGATGATCTCGGTCTGGCCCAGGACCGCAGCGCAGGTGGTGCAGACGACTACGAAGATCGGTGTCTTCGCTCCGCGGCCGTACGTCACTTTGATCTTGATCGCCATCGTAGTGTCACTACCCTTTCTTTCGTTGGCCTGCAAGCCCAGCTTCAACTACACCAGCCCCTTACAATTGTCGTAGCGTGAGGCGCAGGTTTTGCTTTTCGTACCCTCTCAGAATCTCGTTGCAGATCTCGATCAGCTCAAGGGACTTAGGCTTGAAGTTGATCTCCTGAAATGTCTGCTTCACGGCACACCTCGGAGGTTGCAGGCTGCTCGATCCGAGCAGACCGTCTTGGTGCCGCCGTGGTGGTCGCCCTTCGTTATGCGCAGGCCGAAGCGCCCGCAGTCCTCGCACACTCCAAAGCGCTGCAACCATGCCAAGAACCGTTTCATGCCAGCCTCCCGTCCAGCACGGCCTCGGCCGCGCGCAGCTCGTGGTCCCGCAGCTCCACTTCAACGCCGGGCGGAACGCCCTCGCCCGTCATGGTGACGGCTCGCACACCAGCCCCGTCGCGGCTGAGAGCCACGCGGAAGAACTCGTCCCGGTCCTCCACCTCCCGGCGGACGACGATGGAGGGCGCCGTTTCGGTGAGCTGCCCGCAGCCGCACGGGCATAGGGCAAGCTCCGCGTCGTCGTTGGCCGCTTCCAGAAACAGGGTTTTCATGCGTTCCTCATGGCTTTGTGCATGTAGCGCAGCTCGCGGTCGGTGCAGTCTTTGAGGCAGAGATCTCTGCGTTTTCCCCACCGGCGGATCTGTGAGCGGATCGTGGTCTCGGTGTCCGGCCTGAAGGTTCGGAGCGCGCGCAGTAAGACGTCATCCGGGGTGCTCGTCCTGATGCAGGCGACCGTCAGAACGACTGACGCCGGAGGGTGCTTGTTCACGCGGTCCTTGCGCGTCCGGCAGCAGAGCGCGTCGAGCACGCGAAGCCGCCGGACGAGGGCCCAGAAGGCGCTCGCGGGCTTCACGGTTCCTCCACCGAGATGAGTGCCTTGCAGCGCCGGCAGCCCCGAACGCGCAGACC
>Ga0210405_10002588_pt1 | contig 18628 bp, 18 predicted proteins | sample IncBWH11MmetaG_FD_155492 | JGI IMG/M metagenome (GOLD analysis project Ga0210405, IMG submission 155492) | Forest soil microbial communities from Barre Woods Harvard Forest LTER site, Petersham, Massachusetts, United States - Inc-BW-H-11-M | ecosystem: Environmental > Terrestrial > Soil >... | reverse complement strand
AACATTGGCTCAACCGCGAGCACCGTGACGCCGCCCACAACCGCGGTCTACACCGCTACCAAGGGCGCCGTCGACGCCGTAACCCGCGTGCTGGCCAAGGAACTGGGACCGCGGAAGATCCGTGTGAACTCGATCAATCCTGGGATCGTGGAGACGGAGGGAAACCGTACGGCCGGAGTAATCGGAAGCGACTTCCAGAAGCAGTATGAGGCGCAGACTCCGCTGGGCCGGATCGGGCAGCCGGAGGACATTGGGCCGATCGCCGTGTTCCTGGCGTCGGCGGATTCAGGATGGCTGACCGGCGAAACCTTGCTTGCATCCGGCGGTTTACGATAAGTGTTTGGGGGGCTTTGAGCATCCTTTCGTGCGCGCCTGCTACCATATGTAGTGATTTCTCTGATGTTCACGAGAAAAATTCACAATTGAGGCGTGACAAAACACTATGCTCAAACTCCCCGCCAAATTTATGGCGCTGCTGGCGCTCGGCTCTGGCTCGATTTTTGCTCAGCCAACGACAACGCCAACGGCTGCCGATTGCAGTCTCGTGCCAACCTATGCTGCGCTGAAGACCGCACTAACGGCCGTTCAGCAGCAAAAGAACAGTGGTCTCGGATTCAATATGTGGGGGACCATTGTGAACCGCGATGGATTCGTATGCGCCGTCGCCTACACCGGAACCGGCCGCGGCGATCAATGGCCGGGCAGCCGCGTCATCTCGGCGCAGAAAGCGAACACCGCCAATGCCTTCAGCGTTCCCGGCTTCGCCCTGTCGACGGCCAACCTTTATGCCGCCACCCAGAATGGCGGCAGTCTTTTCGGCTTGCAGTTCAGCAACCCGGTCGACACCACGGTGGCCTACGCCGGCGATGCGACAACCTACGGACTGGCCAACGATCCGCTGGTGGGAAAGCAGATAGGCGGCGTCAACGTGTTTGGCGGCGGGCTGGCGCTTTACGGCCCCGGCAAGAAGCTCATTGGCGCATTGGGCGTGAGCGGCGACACCTCCTGCACCGATCACATCATCGCCTGGAAGGTGCGGTTTATGTTGAATTTGGCTAACGTGCCGGCCGGAGTGGCTGGCGCCGGCGGCGACAACATGCTCAACGACTTTAGCGCCGATCGCGACACCGGGCAACTGGTCAGCGCCAGCGGCTACGGCCACCCCACTTGCGACACTGCCGCCACCTCCCTCACCTCCGGACTTCCGGCCACCAATCCCCTGGGACCCAACCTCAGCCAGTAAAGAAAGGATGTTGGATGTTGGATTTTGGATGTTGGTGATTGGTAGCCGGTTTTACCAACATCTAACATCCAACATCCGTTCAAACGCTCTTATGTCAGATCGGAAACTACAAGTGATCCCGCTCGGCGGCCTCGGCGAGTTCGGGATGAATATCATGGCATTGCGGTATGGCGACGATATCATCGTCATCGATTGCGGCATGATGTTCCCAGACGCCGAATTGCCCGGCGTCGATATTGTCACCCCGGACCTCACCTATCTCATCGAGAACCGCGAACATGTCAGAGCGCTGTTTCTGACACATGGCCACGAAGACCACATCGGCGCCGTCCCGTACTTCCTGGCCGAATTCGACGTGCCCGTCTATGGTACTCCCTTCACGCTGGCGCTGGTGGAGCGCCGCCTGGATGAGCACGAGATCCCGGGTGAGCCGCAACTGCGGGCGATCCGCGCCCGCCAGATCGTCGAAGCCGGGCCATTCAAAGTGGAGTTCATCCATGTGACGCACTCCGTTGTGGATTGCGTCGCCATGGCCATTACCACGCCCCTCGGCGTGATCATCCATACCGGCGATTTCAAGATCGATCCCACGCCCCTCGATAACCAGCCGTTCGATCTCCATACTCTGGCCGAGTACGGCAAACGCGGCGTGCTGTTGCTGCTCTCAGACTCCACCAACGTCGATCGCCCGGGCTACACTGAATCCGAGCGCGCCGTGCGCCCGCGCATGGAGGATATTTTCAATCGCGCTGAGCGCCGCATAATCCTTTCCTGCTTCAGCTCCTCGGTCCATCGCCTGCAGACGGTTCTCGATATCTCCGCCGAATTCGGACGCAAGGTGGCGCTGGTCGGACGCAGCATGATCAGCGCCACCGAGATCGCCCACTCGCTCGGCCTGCTCAGGGTGCCCGATGGCTTGCTGATCCGGCCGCAGGACACCATGCAGACGCCGCCGAACAAGCTGACGGTGCTGATCTCCGGCACGCAGGGCGAGCCGATGTCGGCCCTCTCGCGCGTGGCGGTGGATAATCACAAGCACGTTTCGGCCGAGCGCGGCGATACGGTGGTCCTCAGCTCGCGCATCATTCCAGGGAATGAGAAGGCCATTTTTCGCATGATCGATCACATGGCGCGGCGCGGGGCCGACGTGCTCTATGGGACCATGAATCCGCCTATCCACGTCTCCGGCCACGCCAGCATGGAGGAGCTCACGCTCATGCTGAACCTGGTGCGGCCGAAATACTTCGTGCCCATCCACGGCGAATACCGCCAGATGTCCAAGCATCAGCGCCTGGCCGAGCACCTGCGTCATTCCGGGCTGAAGGATTCGTTCGTTCTGGAAACCGGATCGACCCTGGAGATCGACGAAAAAGGCGCCAGGAAAGGCGACAAGGTCACGGTGGGACGCATCTGCATCGATTCCGGCACCGTGGACGAAGTGGTGGAGCAAGTGATCCTGCGCGATCGCCGTCTGCTCGCTGAAGACGGGATCGTGCTGCCGATCGTCGCTATCAACAAGCACACCGGCCGCAGTGAAACGCTGCCGGAAGTGGTCACTCGCGGATTCTCGGTGGCCGACGACGGCTCCGATCTGATCCAGGCCTCGCGCCTGGTGGTGCAGAAGACTCTGGAGTCATCCTCCACCGAAGAGATGGGCGATTGGGGCGTGATGAAGGAGAAGATTCGCGCCGATCTGAAGCGCTACATCGCCAAACAGACCCAGCGGCGTCCGCTGATCATGCCAGTGATACTGGAAGTGTGATGTGGCGCGGAATGACAGGCGAAACCGCCTGTCCCACCCACCGTGCGCATTGCTAATCCTGGCAGAAACTCCGTGGTGGGACAGGCGGTTTCGCCTGTCGGAGCTAGCGTGCTGCTAGTCGAAGACGCTTCCGGATTCCGCGGCCAGGCGGACGAAATCGTCACGCCTCACAGCGAAGCCGAGGTGATCGCGTTCCTGCGGCGCGCTTCGGAAACGGCGACGCCTGTGACAATCGCGGGCGCGGGTACAGGCGTCACCGGAGGCCGCGTGCCGCTCAGTGGCGCGCTGCTCTCGCTCGAGAAACTGAATCGCCTGGAAATCCGTCCGGGCATCGCCGTCGCCGGCCCTGGCGTTCTGCTGGCCGAACTGCATGCGGCGGCAGCCGCGACGGGACAATTCTACCCGCCCGATCCCACCGAAACCTCCGCATCCTTGGGCGGCACGATCGCGACCAACGCCAGCGGCTCGCGCAGCTTCCGCTACGGAGATACACGCCGCCACGTCCTGCGCCTGCGCGTGGTCCTGATGAACGGTCGCGTGCTGGACGTACGCCGCGGCGACGCGGTGGATTTCCCCGTTTCGGCCATCCCGATTCCTCAAACCACCAAACACACCGCCGGCTACCGACTGAGCCCCGGCATGGACTGGATCGACCTTTTCGTTGGCTCGGAGGGGACTTTGGGAATTGTCACCGAAGCCGAGCTGCGGCTGCTGCCCAGTCCGGCGGATTTTCTGGCCGGAGTGGTCTTCTTCGCCGATGACGCCGCCGCTATCGACGCGGTCGAAGTCTGGCGAGCCGAAGCGCAGGCGCGCATGCTCGAATATTTCGACCGGCCCTCGCTCGACCTGCTGCGCACTCAGTTTCCCGAGATTCCGGCAGGCGCCGGCGCAGCCATTCTGTTCGAAGAGGAATCCGCCGACGTCGATGTCTGGCACTCTCGCCTGGCCGCGTCCGGAGCCTTGCTCGACGATTCCTGGTTCGCCACCACGGCGGCCGATCGGGAAAGGTTCCGGCGTTTCCGACACGCCCTGCCGGAGCTGGTGAACGCGGCCGTCCGCCGCAACGGATTCATGAAGCTGGGGTCGGATTATGCCGTTCCCATCGCGCGCAACCGCGAAATGTTGGCCGAGTACCGCCGGCGGCTGGAGGGCCAATTCCCTTACGTAATTTTCGGCCACATCGGGGATGCGCATCTGCACGGGAATATTCTGCCCGCGTCCCAGGAGCAATTCTCGAGGGGCCAGGCGCTGATGTTGGAATTTGCCCGGTATGCTGTGGCCTTAGGCGGGACGGTCTCGGCCGAGCATGGCTTGGGCAAGCGCAAAGCGCATTTGCTCAAGCTGCAGTACACTGGCGAGCAGATCGACGCCATGAAGCGAGTCAAACGGCGCTTGGATCCGCAGTGGCTGTTGGGACAGGGCACGTTATTTCCCCTATGAAGCAAGAGGGAGATTTCTTCGAAGGTAAAGAGCCAATTCTGATCTATATTGCCAAGCGGCTGAAGGATGCGCTGGTGTTGGAACAGATTCTAACCAGCGCGGGTGTGGATTACGGGGTGGAGCCGGATCGCTATCGCGGCGGTTTCGTCTTTCAATCGGAGCGCATCGGCGCATTTTTTTACGTGTTGGAAGAGGCGGCGGCAGCCGCGCGGCAAGTTCTGACCAGCCACGGCTACCACCCCTATGAGCCCGGGTGACGATCCATCCCCCTCGCTGACGCGTGGGGCTGTGACACGTTGGGCGGTGCGCATTACCAGCTACGCTTCGCCGGTACAAATCGCCGGCTGCGTCATCTGTACGAATTGCCGGGGGTACGTCGCCGGTACCACTCACAGCCCCAAGCGTCAGCTAGGGGGACGGACCGTTAGTTACCTCAAAGCAATCCAGAGGACATTCAGATCGGTCAAGCCGGCGCTGACAATCTGCGCAAGCTCATCTGTATCGGTTGCTTGAGCGTTGAGAATGCCCATATTGTTGCCCATAAATCTCCCGAAAAAAAGATACTAAAGTATCCTTAAAATGACCAATGGCCACTGAAAATACAGCACTTGTACCGGTTTTCAAGGATACTTTGTATTCTATTGCACGTAGTTTAATGGGTGACCGGCGTTCAGCGAAATAGCAAAACGTCGGGATGGACCCTCAAAGAGTCCATCGAACACGTGCCGCATTCCACGCGGTAGCCCAATCCCATGGCATCGATAAAAGCCGCAACATCCTTCGGATTGTCTTCGGTCTCCTCGGTGGAGATGGCGATACGAGGCTTGTTTCGAGCCAGGGTTTGCTTGCCGCCGGTGAGCGCGCGCTCGGTGGCGCCCTTGATATCCATCTTAATCATATCGACTTTGGGAAGCTTCAACTCCGCAACCAACAGGTCGATGGTGGTCAAGGCAATCTTCGGCACCGCTACGTTGTGCTCCGCTTGCACCACAAAGCTGTCGGCCGCCGTATTATTGGGGTCTTCGTTCAAGACCAGCATGTCTTCTTTATCCCAGACACCCTTGGGACAGACGATCACTTTTCCGGCGGCGATTTCGCGGCTCATGTTCCGGCGGAAGCACTCCAGGTTGCCTGGGGCGGGCTCGATAGCAACCACCAGCCTGGCGCCGGAATCGAGCGCCTCCCGCGTGTACACTCCAATGTGGGAGCCACAATCGAGGACTATATCGCCGCGTTGCACGCCGGACCTTCCCGATCCGTAAATCTTGCTCTGCTGCTGCGCCAGCAAGGCGGCCAGAAACTTGTCGCTTCCAGCCGGGATCCACCAACGCCCACGCGGCGTTTCCCAGAGATTATAACCGGCCGGGTCCTTCTGGATCAGCCGGGCGGCGCCCTCCAATTGGATCCGGTATTTCTCTTGCAAACGGTGCGTATCGGCGCCTCGAAGCACCTCTGTATTGGCGCACATGGGTTTCCGGTTCAACAGGCCCAAACCAAGGAGGAACAGGGGCGGATAGAGGTATGTGGCAAATGCCAGCGCGATGCCGATAAAGCCCACGATCACCGTGGTGACTGCGGTGAACACGCCGGCGCGAAGCGCGGTCCTGGCTGCCGGACTCGATGCAGTCTTGGGATTAGACATAATGTAACTGACAGATCGGCAGAAGGGTGGGTCAGCACCACAGTGTTATGGGTCAGGCTACCGTTTCGTGCCCCACATGACCGTGTTCCAAGCTAACCATCGGATCCCAGGAATACGCGTCAACGCCGCATCCACCGCTCGCAGCGGCTTCCACCAGCGCATCGTTTGGTCGGTTTCCTTGAGGATCCGCTTCCAGTAGCGATCCGCATTCGGATGCACGCCGTCAATCAACCTGTACTTGATAAAAAGCAGTAACGAGGCGATCCAGAACTCCCGATGCTGCACATCGGGAAAGAAGCGGCCGGCCAGTGCGATATCCGCGCGCGTTAGCGGGCTCTCATCTTCGGTCCGGACTTTGGTCGCCATGCGCCGGTAGACATTGATGACGGGGTTATACGCAATGGGATCGATCGAGAAAAAGCGCCCGCCCGGCTTTAGCGCGCGATGTACCTGTCCAAACAGGCTGGCCCGATCGTGCACATGGTGAATCACGTTGGCCAGATAGACAAAGTCGTAAGAATTCTCCGGCACAGACAGGCTTTCGCCGGTCGACACCGCGCCTTCCAACTCCACTCCATAGAGACGCCCGAGCTTCAAGGCCGTCTCCACCATCTCCGGCGATATGTCGGTAGTGGTTACCTGAGCTCCTTGCAAGGCGAAGTATACGGAAGATTCTCCCAATCCGGCCCCTACATCGAGCAGACGTTTGCCGGCCAGGCTTCCCATTTGTCCGAGAAGGAAACGATTCTCCATGGCCGTAGGCGCTTCAAACGCCTCGCGCACGCTGATGGAGCGAATGTCGGTGCTGCGGGCCCACTCGTCGTGAAAGTCGGCCTCGCGCTGATGGAGCGTGGATTGATCTATCATGCTTTCAGACCGGCGACCTTTCCGCACGAGCCCGGCTGACGGCTGTTGACGGGCGCGCCTCTTCTTCAAAGTTGGTGCGATGGCTTACGATATACAAAGGGCGGTTCTTGACCTCTTCAAATATCCTGGCAACATATTCGCCGATCACCCCGAGTCCCATCATGATGGCGCCGGCGGTAAGGCAGTTCATCATGATTAGCGACGCCCATCCGGGGACGATGTACAGGCCAAAAACAACTCGATACAGCGCATAAGCGGCATAAGCTCCACCCACTGAAAACAGCGCCGCGCCAAGCACGAAACTGATGCGGACAGGCAGGGGAGAAAACGACAGCGCCGCGGTCCAGGCGAAAAGCAGCATGCGGCGGAATGGGTACTTGGTTTGTCCGGCGACCCTGGCTGGGCGCACAAATGTGACGGCAGTCTGAGGGAATCCGACCCAGCTAACCATGCCCCTCAGGAAGCGGTGAGTTTCCCGCATCGCATTCAGCGCGTCCAGGCAACGGCGCGACACCAGCCGGAAGTCACCCACGTCAGGCGGCAATTCCTTATAGACCATCGACTTCATTAGCCGGTAAAACAGCCAGGCGGTCATGCGCTTCAAAATCCCTTCCCCTTCCCGGCCGGTCCGTTGCGCGTAAACGACGTCGTATCCCTTTTGATACTCCTCGATCATCGCCAGGACTAATTCCGGCGGATCCTGCAGATCGGCGTCCATGAGGACGACCACGTCGCCGGTAGCCGCATCGAGTCCCGCCGTCGCCGCCGCCTGATGCCCGAAGTTGCGTGCGAGCGATAGGACCTTGAAGCGCCGATCCTGGGACGCCACGGCTACCAGGAGACTGATGCTCGAGTCGGAGCTTCCGTCGTTCACCAGGATGACCTCGGCGCGGGAAGGCGTGTGTTCCAGCAGCTCCTTGATTTTCTTGATCAGAAATGGAATGGCGTCCTGTTCATTGTAAATAGGGATCACGATGGATAGCAGCGGCGGCGGATCCCGTGGAACCAGAACGTGAAACGTTTCGCTCATAGAAAGAGACGCTATCCAATGCTAACAAAGCTGTAGCCCGAATTTATTGCGGAAAGGCACGCAATAGTAAAGAAAAATTACCTAGTCTGTGACTCTGCTTTTCCACGGTCCGGTAATTTTCCTTGAAGAACTGCTCGATGGAATTCATCCGCAACCGTTTGGGATCGCTGCTGGGCCAGTGTTTCAGATAGATCTCCGGAGAGATATCTTCATACAATACCCATTGCGGTGGACGGGCCTGTAGCTCCTTTAGAGCCGTTGCTTCGTCGTCGCCTGTCATTAATCCCGGCTGTAGATAGGAAAAATGCGTGGGGTTGACTCCGTGCGTCAGGAAGTAAATGGTCGCAAAGTACGGGAACACGAAAAGACTCTCGCCGGGGTGGACACGGTTCAGAATCATATCGAGCAGCTTTCGATCTTCCGGAGCAACTCGAATTATGCCAGCGGGTGTTTCCATCCGGCTAATTCCCGCCTGGGATAACGCCGGAGCCCAGGCGAAGATCGCGATCAGAGCGGCTATGAAGACCATGGCGGAAGAAACCTTGGCCGGAGCTGCTCGATAGAGCAGGGCGGCGGCGAGCACGTAGGAAATCGGCGCCACGTAAAGCAGGTGTCCGATGTCCCAGCGAGGATAGGTGGAAGCCACCAGTGCGGCCGAACAGACTATCAGAAACAAGACGGGTTTTTCCAGGCGCAATGGCGGCCGGCGGATGGACAGAAAAAGCGCCCAGCCGAGCCACGTCAGCATGGGTAAAACAGCTGGGATGGCGACTACGCTCAAGAGCAGCGCATAGAAAATCCAACCCACGGCGCCCAGGCCGGAACCGATTTCCAGATAGCCTGTTCCAGCCCATCCGTAAGGAACATGGTTCGCTCCCGAATAGTTGGCTCCCGTCCACAGAAAATGATGGATGAGCGGACCGAGCGCCTGCTCGGCCACCAGAATGCCGATGCAGAGAATTGACACAGCCGTCATGCCCAGGAGGAAGGCCGGCAGCAGCTTTCGGATCTCGGGATCGGCCGCCATCCAGAGGGCGATGGACAGCGCTACGATTCCCAGCGTCGGAGTACACCAGGCGGCAGCGGCGGCCAAGACGCCTGCGGCGAGCGACAAGCTTGCGGACGGCCTTCGTATAGCGGCGTAGGCGGGAGCCACGGCCAGGAAAGCCATCGCGCTGCTGTCCCAACGGTGGTTGAGCGCGATCATCCCAAGGTCGCGCGTTAAGAAAGCGAAGGCAATGAAACTTACAGCCAAGCCAAACCCGTAGCTTGTCATGTTTGCGGTAAGAAAGAACACGGCAGCGGCGATGGCCGCAATCTCGCAAATCACGGGCAGGCGAGCATGGGTCAACGAAGGGCCTAACATTCGGAACACTGCTGCGTATATCCAATATGTGCCGGGACCGGTGTGAACGAAGAAATCGCGATAGGGGGCCTGGCCATTCATGACACGCAGGGCGCCGTCGAGGTAGATCCCTTCGTCGGCATTGAGCGAAAGCCGGTCCGCGCACAACCAGAACAGGACGATTCCGGCGAGCGCGAACACGATGAGAGCGGTGCGCCAATACGATTTGAGATCCAATTGTAAATGCTACATCAGACCGCCCCCGCGCTGGCGCTTGGGCTGTAATTGGCGCGCCGCGCGCATGGGCACAGAACCGCCATGCGTCAGCATGCGGGCCGGTCCATCGGGTGAAGACCGCATGCTAACGCATGGCGGTTCTGTAGCCCACTCTGTGCAGGCTCGGGAAGCATCAGAAAGTTGAACGATTCGATATTATGAGAGTAAGGTATTTCATGAAAAAGCCGCTGCTGCTCCTGCCGTTAGCGCTGGGATTGCTGTTTTCGCAGATCGACGTGCCGTCGCGGCACAACAAACAACCCGAGGACAGCTCCGACGTGAAGCTGCCCAATGGAAAATCGCAACAGGAAGAGATCCTCAAGTCTGACTATCAAAAGACTCTGCAAGACGCTTCGGATCTGGTGAGATTAGCCGAGCAATTGCAGGACGATCTCATCAAGGAAGACCGCCACGTGCTGTCGCTAGCCAGCTTGAAGAAGACGGAGGATATTGAAAAGCTGGCCAGGAGAATTCGCACTCGCTTGAAAAGGTAGCGTCGTGGCATGCGGCTATTATTCCTCGCCCTGATCGCAGCCGCGCTGGGCGCGCAAGAATCCCCGAAGGAAGCGAAGGTTTCGGTCCCTGGCGGCGAGTTGCGATACCTGTACGCCGCCGCCGCCGGCAACGCACCTCTGCTGTTCCTTCTGCCGGGCAGCGTGGACGATCCGTCGCTACAGAAATTGTTCGCGCAATGGCGGCCCATGGCGGCCGCACGCGGGTGGAATCTTGTCGTACCCATCGTAGGGGGAGTTTCCGATCAGCTCGTCAAGGCTGTGGAATTAGTGCTGGCCGACGCGAAGAAGCGGCTACCCGGAGTGGACGAAAATCGGATCTACCTGGCCGGTCAAGGCGCGAGCACGGCGGAGGTATTCTATACACTGTCGCGAGAGCCGGACCTTTGGGCAGCGGGGCTGGCGATTCAGGGGTCGCCTGCGCCGGCGATCAACTCGTTCCGGCTGTTCGGCGCAAATACCGCGGAAGCGCCGCTGCTTTGGATCGCGCCCGCCGCCGAAGCCGACATGTTCCGCCAGAAGCTATCGGCCGTGGAATTCAATTTTGAAACGCGGCCCGAGGCGAATGTGGAGCAGGTTTTCGGATGGTTGGCAAAGCACGTCCGAGCGTTGTTTCCGCTGATGGTCGATTGCGAAACCGGCAATCCGGCGTTCGCGCGATGCTACTGGATCGAGATGACGAAGTTCGATCCGAAGAAACGGAACGACGTATTGAAATCGGCTCGCGTCATGCCAGGCTCCGGCGCGTCGCTGGCGATTGGTCCGTTTGGGTTCGACCCGCTGGCCGACGGCCCGGGAGCTCTGGTAGGCTGGCTGCCCACCCATTATCAGGGGCCGCTGAAGCTGAATGACCGGGTCGTCTCGCTGGCGGGTAAGGAGGTGCGCGATGGGCGCGAATATACGCAGATGCTGGACGAGATCAAGGAGGAGAAGCCGGTCGCCATCCTGGTTCAGCGGGGCAAGGAGCGGGTGCGCCTGGAATCCAGGATCGTGCTGCCGAAGCGGGAGGAGGTCATCACGGCACGGATTCAAGGGCGCTACTTGCCCGATCAGAAGGAACTGTTGCTCATCAGTCGCGCTGTGACGGAGGTGCGAGTGCGGATTCCGGCGGAATGGACGCCGGTCAGCGTGTCCTGGAATGGGCTGGACGTGGTGAAGGCGGAATCGGCGGGATGTTGGGTGCTCAGCTGGGAGAAGGATCCGCCGGTGGCGGCGAAATGCGAGTAGGGGTGGCGCAGGCTGAAGGGCTAGTCGCCACCGGAGGGGGGCGCCGTCGTCAAGACGATCGGCAATGCGGTGACGGCGACTTTCCCAACACCAGACCGGGCCGTTGCAGCAGCATTGCGCACCCGGCGGTCTGTGCGAATACGTCATTCCAAAACCCTTACCTTGCATGTTGAGCCGGTGAGTGTTATCGGGCTTAATCCATCGTTCTAGAAGAATATGAGCGAAATACAAGACCTTTTCTGGTTTCCTCTGAAGGTTTCCGCCGGGACGAACCTCGGCGGTGTTCATTCCTAGCCAGGCTCAAATCAGAGGTTCGGGATGACATGATGTGGGTAATGATCGATCCTCCGATAAATGGGCAGCCATTTGGATTGGGCGGCAGTGACATCGACGAGCTTGTACTTGCAACTCGGCACGAAGGTCAAACATTGTTTCCTATTTCAGAATGGCCCTCGTACGTCCACTGTGCAAGGATCGTATCGGGTCAGCCTCGAAAAGACGGCTTCGTCAGTCAAAAGTCCCTAGCGGTCATCGATTGGGGTGCACTATATCCTACTGAGGAGGAAGCCAAACGAAACCGACTTGAGGATATTCATCGTTGGTAGGATGTTCAGCGGAACAAGAGCGATGTGATGCCAGCGAACTTTGCGGTGCGCGATTGATGCGCGAGGCAGGGGGCGGTCTCAAGAAGGATTTGCTGCTCAAGATCGGCATTCATGAAGGGCCTCGCCTGGCGGTCATGCTTAATGAGCGCCAAGACTACTTTGGTCAGACGGTCAATGTTGCGTCGCGCGTTCAAAACCTCGCCGACGCGCGCGGTCAATTGCCAGTATTTCTGTCAGGAAGGTGCTGACGATGTCTTTAATAATATATCTGGCACTGGCGCTGATTGTTGTAGGGATGGCTTTGTGGCTCATCAACACTTATGTTCCGATGGCGGGAAGTATCAGGGCCATTCTGAACGTCTTTGTCATAGTCGCAACTTGCGTGCGAGTTCTCCAGCCAGTGAGTCTATGGACTGAGGTGGTCAGACTGTGGAGCAATCTCATAAGCCATCGAAATCCGCCGCTGAAGGGATGAATTCGGACAGTGCGCAATATTACGAAATATCGTCCAGATCTGAATTGGCTCCTTTGCACACCGCGACGATTTTGAGCCTGCCGCAAACCGCTCGCTGACGCGCGCGGCTCTGTGTGAGCATTCCGCTGCTGCAGATTCCCGCGTTAGCGGGTCTGGCGCAGGGCAAATCCTCCGGCTTAAAGCTGTCGGTACGGGTGGAACCGCTGTTTCCGAAGATGGCGCTGGCGCAGCAGGTGGAGAAAGTCGCCGAGGCGAAATATCAGGGCTTCGAATTCGGGAACTGGCGCGCGGCCGATGCGGATCAGATCACCAGGCTCAAGAACAAGCTGGGGCTGGAGTGTGCGTGCCTGGTGGGCAATCGCGGCGTGAATCCGAAGGGAATGGGGCTGTGCGATCCCGCCGACCGGGACGGATTTCTGGCGGAGATCAAAGCGTCGGTCGAAGCGGCTAAGTGCTTTGAGACTACGCGACTGGTTACGCTGACTGGCAATGAGCTGCCGGGCGTCCCCCGGGAGAAGCAGCACGCGAGCATTGTGGAAGGGCTCAAGCGCGGGCACGACGTGGCGGCGCCGCACGGGATCACGCTGATCGTCGAGCCGCTGAACACGCTGGTGAATCACGCGGGCTACTATTTGAATTACACGCGCGAGGCGTTTGCGATCATGCGTGAAGTTTCCAGTCCTTATGTGAAGATACTGTTTGATATCTATCACGTCCAAATAATGGAAGGGAATCTGATCGACACGATCCGCAAGAATATCGGCCAAATCGGACATTTTCATGTGGGAGACGTGCCGGGGCGGCACGAACCTGGGACCGGGGAGATCGATTATCGCAACGTCTTCAAGGCTATTGGCGAGTTGGGGTTCCGGGACTTTGTGGCGATGGAGTACATGCCGTCTAAAGACGCGATGACCACGCTAGCCGAGGTACGCGCGCTGACACAGTGAGGGCGCAATCGAGGAAAGAACGTCGGCAGGAAAGCCGACGTGGCCGGCTTGAAAGCCCGCTCCACGTTTTACCGATTGAGCCAAGCCCAGCCCATATAGCCAACGGCCGGCATCAACGCGGCTATTGCAAAGGCTACGTCGTAGCGATGCATGTCGAAGAGGTGGCCGAATAGCGGCATGGTCAGCGCGACTATCGCGCCGTAAGAGCCGGCGCCGATCCCGGCGATCAGGCCGGCGTGATCCGCCGAATAGACATCGGTCGCGTAGAATACCGATGGCACTACGAAACCGACGATCACGAACATGGCGAAGAACAGTTCCAGCAGCACCAGCCAGGTCGCGGCTATCCAGGGTACTGCGGCGAGTGGAAGGCTCAGGAACACCGCCGAGAGCATGAGCCTGCGGACGGTCGTGATTTTGGGAACGCCGGCGGCGGTCATCCGGTCCACCATCCAGCCCCAGAAGAAGTAGCCCACTTCCCAACCCAGTGGCGGAATCCACAATACCTTTCCGATGAACGCCTGGTCCTTGCCCAGGGCCTGGTTCAGGTAGATGGCGGAGGCGTAGAGAACGAAGCCGAGCGGCGTGGCGCCCAGACCGTAGGCGAGGATGAAGCTCCACACACGCGGGTCGGTGAAACGCGGCGGGGCAATCGATGCGCCTGGCTGGGGCGGTTTGAAATCGCGCACATCGGGACGGCGGCTGATGAAAAACCACAGTGCCAGCCAGGCGATACCGATCGCGCCGGTGAACAAGAAGGCCGCGCGCCATCCCCATCTCAGAAAAATCGGCATGACTACGACGGGGGTGATGATGGCGCCTAGCGATCCTCCACTATAGGCGACCGCCAATCCGCGGGCCTGCTCGGTGGGACGCAGGGTCTGCACCACCGCGCGCAGGCCGCCGGGAAAGGTGGCGCCTTCGCCGAGGCCAAGCGCTGTTCGGGCGATGGCAAAGCTCAGAAAGCCGGCCGCGATCGAGTGCGCCATGGCGGCTACGCTCCAGAAAGCGACCGCCGCCGTCATGCCGATCCGCAGGCCGAAGCGGTCCAGCAGCCGGCCCCAGACCGGATTGCTGAGCATATAACCGACCGAAAAAGCCGCCACGATGAATCCGTATTGTTCGGCGGAAAGATGCGTCTCCTTCATGATGGTGGGAATCAGCAGCGCCAGCGTATTGCGGTCGATATAGCTGATAAGCGAGACCAATAACATCGACGAGGCCGGTATCCAGCGTGTTAAACTAGCGTGAACCGATGCTGATTGCCAGGGAGTTTGTCGCATATCTTTCTCGTCAAGTGGTGAAAAGGCTATCGCCTGCATTCGTCGAGACTGCCAATCCCCAGGCCCTGATTGAGCTGACTACCAACCTCATCGTGGGAGAGTTGGAGGTGGAGGATCGGCTCAATGATGAGGTGCGCGATATTCTCGGCCAGTATAGCGATTATATGCGCCAGGAGGGAGTCAGCTACCAGGAGATGTTCCGGCGCATCAAGAATACGCTGATCACGCAGCGCAAAGTGATCCGCGCCTCCGGGCGCGACACTGGCGATCACATGAAGCTGTCGCGCGATAAGATCACCGACATCTCGCACAAGCTGGCGACGGCGCTGCGCAAGAGCCGGGAGCTGCGCTTCAAGAAAGATCCCAACGACGTGCGGCTGGAAATTGTTCGCGCGATCACCGATCTGCTGGCCATCGAGGAAAAAGTGGACCGCACGGCGCGTGACAAGGTGCGGTCGCAGAAGCGCGAGATCCCCGAGGGCAGCGAGGAGTGGGATCTGCTGCAGAAGCGCTATTACGCCGAAGAGCTGAAGAAATTCGGCATCGACCTGGCCCGGTAAGTGAAGCCTGCGCTGGTTGTGGTGGGCAGTCTGAACATGGATTTCGTGGTGTCGGTGGATCGTTTGCCGGCGGCGGGCGAGACGGTGTTGGGGCGGGATTTCCAGATGATCCCCGGCGGCAAGGGCGCCAATCAAGCTTGCGCGGCGGGCAGGCTCGGCGGCGATTCAGTCCGCGTGAAGATGATCGGGCGAGTGGGCTATGACGTGTTCGCCGATCATCTGAAGGCTAGTCTTTCGGCGGCGGGGGTGGACGTCACGGCGGTGCATGCGACGCGGGCGCAGCCTACCGGGGTCGCGCTGATCTGGGTGGACCGACAGGGGCAGAATTCGATCGTGGTGGCGTCGGGCGCTAATCAGGAGCTGGCGGCGGCGGACGTGGAGGCAATGCGCAAATCGCTGCGCGGAGCGGCTATCGCTTTGTTTCAGCTCGAGACGCCGCTCGATACGGTGGAAGCGGCTTTGAAGGTGGCTAGTGAGGAAGGCGCGATCACGGTGCTCGATCCGGCGCCGGCGCAACGGCTGCCGCTTGGGCTGCTGGCGGCGGTGGATATTCTGACGCCTAACGAAAGCGAAGCGCTGCTGCTGTGCGGACGGTCGCCGGCGCGTGTGTCGTTGGGCGAGGCGCCCGAGCTTGCAGAATATCTGCGGCGGCTGGGTCCGCGTACGGTGATTGTTAAGCTCGGGGAGCAGGGGTGTTTCCTGTTGAACGACGCGGGATCGCGGCATTTCCCTGGTTATGCGGTTGAGGTGCGGGATACGACCGCGGCGGGTGATACTTTCAACGCGGCGCTAGCGGTGGCGCTGGCGGAGGGTAGGGCGATTGAGGAAGCGATACCGTTTGCGAATGCGGCGGCGGCGATATCGGTGACTCGATTGGGCGCGCAGGCGTCGGCTCCGAGTCGCGCGGAAGTGGAGGAATTTTTGGCCACAGATGGACACAGATAAACACGGATAAGAATTGTTTTCTATCGGTGTCCATCTGTGTTTATCTGTGGCCACTACGATTACCCGTGAAGCTTCACGCAACCAAAGAACACGCCGGCCAGCGACTGGATCATTTCCTGCAACTGCAGTGCCCGGATTACAGCCGGTCGCGGCTGCAAGGGTGGATCAAAGACGGGCGCGTGCTTGTCAACGGACGGGCCGAGCGAGCTTCCCGGCTGGTGCGGGAAGGGGACGCGATCGAGGTCAACCCCGCTCCGCTCGCTCCGCTGACTGCCACGGCGGAAGATATTCCGCTTACCGTGCTCTATGAAGATGACGATATGGTCGCCATCGACAAGCTTGCCGGAATGGTGGTGCATGCGGGGGCCGGGGTGCGGTCGGGAACGCTGGTGAATGCGCTGCTGCACCGTTTCGCATCGCTCTCCACGGCGGCGGGGGACTTGCGGCCGGGGATTGTGCACCGGCTCGATCGCTATACCAGCGGAGTCCTGCTGGTCGCCAAAACGGATGCGGCGCATCGCAGCCTGGCGGAACAGTTCGCGGGACGGCGCGTGCGGAAGGTCTACATCGCTCTGGTGAATGGAGTCGTACAGGGCGATCGGGGGCGGATTGAAAAGCCGATTGCCCGCGATCCAAACGCGCGCGTCCGGATGACGGCGCGGCTGCCGCAAGGGCGGCAGGCGTGGAGCGAATATCGTGTGCTGCGGCGCTTCGAGAAGTTCACGCTGTTGGAAGTGTTGATCGGAACCGGGCGCACGCACCAGATCCGCGTACACCTGTCGAGCATCGGCCATCCGGTGGTGGGCGACCGTCTTTACGGGGCTCCGGCGCAGACGCTGGGGCGTTACTTCCTGCATGCGGCGTCTATCCGGTTTGCGCAGCCGTCGACGGGTGAGCCTGTCGAGGTCTCGTCTCCTCTGCCTCCGGAGCTAGAGTTGTGGATGCAAGGGCTATAATCAGAGTATGAAGACATGGCCGGCCGCATTAGCGGGGATTTGTGTGTGGGCGCTGGCTTCGGCGCAACAGCCGGGGGCGCAGAAGCTTGCGCCGGTAGACTCCGAAACCAATATCAAAGTGGACGTCACGCGCGTGAACGTGCTGTTTACGGTGACGGATAAGAAAGGCCGCTTTATCACCGATCTCGGCAAGGATGACTTCCTGGTCACCGAAAACAAGAAGCCGCAAGTTATTCAGGAGTTCACGGCGGAAACCGACTTGCCGCTGCGCATCGCCATCCTGATCGATACCAGCAACAGTATTCGGGACCGCTTCAAGTTCGAGCAGGAGGCTGCGGTCGAGTTCATCAACAGCGTTATTCGACCCAAGGAGGACCGGGCAATGGTGGTCAGTTTCGACACCGAGGCCGAGCTGGTTTCCGATCTGATCGACGATCCGGAGAAGCTGGCGAAAGTGATCCGCAACCTGCGGCCGGGAGGCGGTACGTCGCTTTACGACGCCATCTACTTCGCCTGCCGCGACCGGCTGTCGCAGGACCAGCCGCGGCACAAGTTTCGGCGCGCCGTCATCATCGTGAGCGATGGCGACGACAATCAGAGCCGCGTCACCCGCGACCAGGCGCTCGAAATGGCGCAGAAAGCGGACGCCGTGCTGTATGCCATCTCGACGAATATTTCGAAAATCGAAGGGGATGGCGATAAGGTGCTGAGGTACCTCACAACGGAAACCGGCGGCCAGGCATTTTTTCCGTTCAAGGTGCAAGATCTGGCACAGGACTTCGAGAATATCGCCAACGAGCTGCGCCGGCAGTACAACATCTTTTACCGCCCCGAGCCGCTCAAGGCGGACGGCCTGTTTCACGCCATCAACCTCAAGGTAAATGGCCGCAAGGACCTGGTGGTTCGCGCCCGCAAAGGCTACTACGCTCCGCACATGTAATGCGAAGAGCCGATACAGATCGCATCAATTTTCTGAACATCGGCCTGATGCTGATTTCGTGCACAACGGCTCTGTTCATTCCTTTCGAGCTGTTCCTGTTCGCTTACGCGGTGCTGGGACCCGCGCATTACCTGACCGAGATATCCTGGCTGCAAAAGCGCGGCTTTTTTACGCGGGGCGCGCACGACTACTGGCTGTTGGGTGGGCTCGCCGCGCTGCTGTTCCTGTCGGCGCCATGGTCCACGCAGAGCTACAGCCAGCAGGGTTCGTTCGGTACCGCTACCTACACGTTCCTGGCGCTGGGCAGCGCGCTCGTGCTGGTGCTCACCGACAAAATAATGCCTCGAATTCTGGGGCTGGCGGCCGTGGCCGGGCTGGCGTTTCTGGTGGTGAACACGAGTGCATTCCTGGTTGTGCTGCTGGCGACATTCGTGCCGACACTGGTTCACGTCTACCTGTTCACGGGATTCTTCATATTGTACGGGGCACTCAAGGAACGCAGCCGCAGCGGCTATCTGGCGTTCGTCGTCTTCCTGCTTTGCCCGGTGATTTGCTGGTTCGTGGATCCCA
>Ga0210405_10002587_pt1 | contig 18639 bp, 17 predicted proteins | sample IncBWH11MmetaG_FD_155492 | JGI IMG/M metagenome (GOLD analysis project Ga0210405, IMG submission 155492) | Forest soil microbial communities from Barre Woods Harvard Forest LTER site, Petersham, Massachusetts, United States - Inc-BW-H-11-M | ecosystem: Environmental > Terrestrial > Soil >... | reverse complement strand
ATCTGTTCGTTGAGATTCTTGTGGTCGAATGCCTGGATCACGCGTTCGCCCACCAGCCGGTCGAGTTCCGCGGGATCCACAGCCCGGCCCGAACGAACGTCAACAGGCCCGCGGACACTCACTTCCAGCACGTAATTGTGTCCATGGCCGAAGGGGTTGTTGCACTTTCCATACAGGCGCCAGTTCTCCTCGTCCGACAGGCCGGCGGCGTGAAGCCGGTGCGACGCCGAGAATTCGTACCGCCTGGTCACACGGATCACCGCGCGTCTCCAAAATAATCGACATACAGATTGGGCGTCTCATACACCCTCACCGAGTGCAGCTTGGCCGGCGGCCGCGAAAGGCTGGGCTCGATGCGATTCCAGATCTCGATGGCGATATTTTCCACGGTAGGAATCGTGCGATCGAAGGGCGGAACTTCTTTGTTCAAGAAGCGGTGATCGAACGAGTCCACCACCTGCGCGTTGAGGATCGCCTTCAGCTCCTTCAAATCGAGCACCATGCCGCTGACCGGATCGGGATCGCCCTCCAGCGTCACTTCGACCACGTAGTTGTGGCCGTGGCCGTACGGGTTGGCTGCGTCTCCAAAGAGGCGGCGGTTCTCTTCGTCCGGGAGAGCGGGGTTAGCGCACACGTGCGACGCGGAGAACTCGATCCTGCGGGTGATGAACATGAAGAGCGGACCCTCGATACACTACTATTATAGTATGAAGCTCGAACGCATCATCCAGACGCTCATCGCTTTATTGCTGGCTGTGTTCGTCTATGTCATCTTCGATTCTTTCCACGAAAAACTAGTCGTGGTAGGCGACTCGGCTCCGGATTTTTCCATCACCGCCGATAGCGGCCGCACCGTCACGCCCGCAAACTTCGGCGGCAAGCTGCTGGTGCTGAACTTCTGGGCCACCTGGTGCCCGCCCTGTATCGAAGAGCTTCCTTCACTAAACGAATTTCAACAGCGCTACGCCAATGCCGGAGTCGTGGTGCTCGGCATCAGCATCGACACGGACGAAAAAGCTTATCGCAGCTTTCTCGCCCGCGCCCAGGTCACGTTCCTTACCGCGCGCGACCCGGAGAGGAAAATCAGCGGCGATTACGGCACAATTAAAGTGCCGGAGACCTACATCATCGACAGCAGCGGAAAGGTTGTCCGCAAGATTATCAGTAACACCGATTGGATGAGTGAGAGAATGACCAAAGACGTGGAATCGCTGCTCTGATGCTGCAACCGCAAGCGAAGAAGGAACTGACGGCGCTGCTTGGGCCCCGCGGCTACCTGGATCGCCCCGAAGATCTGTCGTTGTATGAATACGACGGCAGTGTCGATAAATCCCGCCCGGACCTGGTTGTGTTTCCGAGGACTACCGAAGATGTGGTGTCGATCGTCAAGATCACGCGCGAGCACGGGGTCCCAATCGTAGGGCGTGGCGCCGGGACCGGCTTGAGCGGCGGCGCCATTCCGCGCGCCGCCGGCGTGACCATCGGATTCTCCAGGATGAACCGGATTCTGGAGATTGACCTGGAAAACGAGCGCGCCGTGGTGCAGCCAGGCGTCGTCAATCTGGATATTACGCTGGCGGTTCAGGCGCAACAATATTTCTACGCGCCGGATCCTTCGAGCCAACGGGCCTGCACCATCGGCGGCAACGTTTCGGAGAACGCCGGCGGACCTCATACGCTGGCTTACGGCGTCACCACCAATCACGTGCTGGGATTGGAGATGGTCTTGCCGGACGGCACGGTCTACTTCACCGGCGGCAAGGAGCAGGACCTCCCCGGCTACGACATGGTTGGGCTGATGACGGGCTCGGAAGGCACCATGGCGCTGGTGACCAAAGTCGTAGTGCGGCTGATGCGCCAGCCTGAGCTGGTGAAAACAATTCTGGCGATTTACGATTCGGCCGACGATTGCGGCCAGACCGTGGCCGAAATCACCGCCCGCGCCATCACTCCTGTCGCTATCGAGATGCTGGACGGCGTGATGCTGCGGATGGTGGAAGAAGCGACGCACGCCGGATTCCCCATGGACGCGGCAGCCGTGTTGCTGATCGAGCTGGAGGGCCTGCGCGAATCGGTGGAAGAGCAGGTGGAGCAGATCCGCGAAGTTTGCGCGCTATGCCACGCCCGCGAATTTCGCGTCGCCCGCTCGGCGGAGGAGCGCGACCTGCTCTGGAAGGGCCGCAAGAACGCCTTCGGCGCCGTGGGCCGGGTCAGCCCCACTTATTACGTGCAGGACGGCGTGGTGCCTCGCACTCAGATTGCCCCCACTCTGCGGCTGATTAACAAGGTCGGCGAGAAGTACGGCCTCACTATCAGCAACATCTTTCATGCCGGCGACGGCAATATGCACCCTATCATTCTTTTCGATGCGCGCAAGCCCGGAGACCTCGAAAAAGCCAAGCTCGCCGGCGAGGATATTCTGCTGCACTGCATTTCGGTGGGTGGATCCATCACGGGCGAGCACGGAGTGGGCATGGAGAAGAATGAGCTGATGGATCGCCTGTTCCCGGAGGATTCGCTTAACATGATCCGGAATTTCAAGCGCCTGTTCGACCCGGACAACCGGCTCAATCCAGGTAAAGTTCTCCCGACGGGCAAGGGTTGTCTGGAAATCCGGCAGGCTCCGCTTATGGGACTGGCTCCAGTTTATTGATATGAGGATGCTGAAATTGGCTCTTGGGGGCAGGCCGACAACCTGCGGCCGACTGTCAATCGGCGCTCCCCGTGAGTTGCACCTCGCTGCAAGAAGGCCGATTGCCAATCGGCCGCAGGATTCCATCCTGCCCCACAATGCGGCAGCAGAGTCCAAGGAGGCCGACCGGGGGGTTGGCCACAAGAATCGTCGCGGGCTCCAAACAAACTGATGGATAGTAGTACAAGTCTGCCATGAGCACAGGAATCGATACGTGACAACTGGAAATTCTCGCACCGCAACAAGGGTGGTCGTCGCCACCACCGTGATGCTGTCCTTCATTTCTTTTTGGAGGGCGGCGGCGATTGTCCTGAGCGATCTCGCCTCGTCGGCTTACTACGTGGGCGGTATCGCCGAAACAGCTATCGGAAAATCCGCTCCCTGGTTCATTCTTGGCATCATGCTGTTCTCCTACGCCGTCCGGGCTGTGTACATCGAGAGCTGCAGCATGTTTGTGCGCGGCGGCGTCTACAAGGTGGTGCACGAAGCGCTCGGCGGCACGCTGGCAAAATTCTCCGTGTCCGCACTGATGTTCGATTACGTGTTGACCGGCCCCATCAGCAGCGTGAGCGCCGGGCTATACCTGGCCGGGCTGGTCAACGAGACCGCCGAGTATCTCAAGCTCGCCAACGTGCACGTGAACCCGCCGCACTTCGCAGCCGGCTTCGCGGTGGTGGTCACGGTATACTTCTGGCGCAAGAACATCATCGGAATCCACGAATCGAGCGAGAAGGCCCTGCGCATCATGCAGATCACTACGGTGATGGTGGTGATTCTCATCATCTGGTGCCTGATTACAATATTCCGCATGCCGCAGGGTCCCTATCCTATTCCGTTTCCATCGGCGGACACCATCAAGTTCGGCGAAGAGGCTTTGGGCTGGATTCCGGCGCACATCGCGCGCACTTTCACCGTTGTCGCCATCATGATCGGACTCGGCCACTCCTTGCTCGCCATGAGCGGTGAGGAGAGCCTGGCGCAAGTCAACCGCGAGATCGCCTCTCCGAAGCTGAAGAACCTCGAGCGCGCCGGGTTCGTGATCTTTGTCTACAGCATGGTGTTCACCTCACTGGTTTCGTTCTTTGCGGTGTGGATCATGCCGGACGCCGAGCGCGCCAAGTATCTCAACAATCTCATCGGCGGCTTATCGATGTTTCTTGCCGGCCCGGTTTCCTTGCGTCTGCTATTCCATACGTTTGTCGTTTTGGTAGGAACCCTGATACTATCCGGCGCGGTGAACACGGCCATCATCGGATCGAACGGCGTTATGAATCGCGTGGCCGAAGACGGCGTGCTGCCGGATTGGTTTCGCCATCCGCACTCCCGGTTTGGGACCACCCACAGGATTATCAATCTGATCGTCGTGCTTCAAATTGTCACGATCGTAATCACCCGCGGGGACCTCTTCATATTGGGAGAAGCCTACGCGTTCGGCGTGGTCTGGAGTTTCGCCATGAATGCTCTTTCGGTGCTCGTGCTGCGTTTCAAGCTGCCCGGAGCGCCCGAGTGGAAAGTACCGCTCAATTTTCACATCGGCAAAACTGAGATTCCAGTAGGGCTCGCGATGATCACGCTGGCACTGTTTTCGCTGGCGGCCATCAACGTGTTTACGAAAAAGGTTGCGACCATCTCCGGGTCTACGTTCACGCTTGTTTTCTTCGCGACATTCGTATTTTCGGAGAGGTACAACCGAAAGCGGGCCAGCGCTCATCAGGGTGAGATGGAGAAGTTCCGCCTGGTAGCCGCGGACGACGTTACACCTGAAGCCGTCAGCGTCCGGCCCGGAAACGTGCTGGTGGCCGTGCGCAATCCACACAGTCTCCAGCATCTGAAACAGGTTTTGGAAAAAACCGACACCCGCAAAATCGATATCGCAGTTGTGGCCGTTCGTAACGTGACCAAAGCCGGTTCAGGCGAACACCCGCTCGATGCCGACCAGCTTTTCTCGAGCAATGAGACTGAGCTGTTCAGCAAGGTGGTGTTTCTGGCCGAGAAGGCGGGAAAACACGTGGAGCTGATCGTGGTCCCCGGCGTCGACCCCAACATGGCGGGCGTTCAGACAGCTCAGAAGCTGCAATCTTCCCGAATTGTGGCGGGCGTCTCGACCAAAATGAGTCCGGCGGAGCAGGGTCGCCGAGTGGGTGAGGCGTGGGAGAAACTTCCGGAGCCCAAGCCCACGCTGTCGCTCGAGATCATCGATCCGGCTAACGGCGAATCGACGTACTTCAACCTCGGCCCGCATCCGCCGCAGCTCTGGCCCGAGGATATCGATCTGGTTCACGATCTCTGGCTGGAGATGGACGAAGCCACCAAGGGCGCGAAGTTCCGTCATCGCGATGTGATTGGGGTCGCATTGCGCAGGCTCAAGGAACAACTGCACTCCACGCAGCGGGAATCAGTGATTAAGGACGCTTTGCTCGAAGCCGAAGCTACCCACTCGGAGACCCCGTCAAAGCGCGCACAGTAAGCGCAATTCACGACGGTATTGAAAGCTGGTAAGAGGTGCAATCATTTCCACGCTGAGCCGCCAGATCATGGCCAATCCCGAGTTATCGCGAAAGGCGAGCGGATTCGGGACGTCTATCGCTTGGTGGCGCGCTACGGAGGGAGGCGCTCGAAGTGGGTCAAGAAGAGCAGCCTGCCGTTCGAGATCGCGGGCGAGAAATTCGAGTATCTTGGTATGAGCATCCTGGAATAGGCAAGGTTGAACTGAAACGGAAACAAGTCCATCGGCGATGATAGTCAAACTGCGACGGACGAATGCACGATATCGAGGGCTGACGCCTGGGCAACCGTATGTTGTTATAGGAATCGAAGCCGACGACTTTCGAATTCTGAATGACGCCGGTCGACCATATCTGTATGCTCCTAGTCTATTCAAGGTCCTCGACTCCCGCGAGCCCGCGGATTGGGTTACCGATCTCGGAGCCGATGGTGAGCGGTACGCCTACCCGGCTCCACTCAACGATCCCGGATTTTTCGAGGACTTTTTTGACGACAAGCCCAAGGCAGTAAGAACATTCTGGCAGGTCGTCAACGAACGTCTGGCGGCCGTGCGGGAAGTGGCATAGCCCATAGGTTGCAGGCGGTGGTCGTCACAAAAAAGCTTCCAGTTGCCCTGACGACCACAACGACGAAGATTACGATTCACTCCCCAGCAACGCCGCAAACAAAGGCTCTCCATTCTAAAGGGTAAGTTTCGCGCTATGGCGCGGAGGCCCTGAAATCAACGGATTGGATGTTGCAAATGTCCGTTGTAAATGGGGCAGCCCCGTGTTACAAACGAAGGCATGGATAAGACCATCCGTAAATACGCCAGCCACAAGGAAATGCAGGCGGACGAATATCGGTACTGGCAGAGCCGCCCGGTGCATGAACGGATGGCCGCGGTTTCGGAGCTTACCACCGCCGCTTACTCGCTGAAAGGCATGGCCCCCCGGTGTACCAAGACTTCAAGGACCTGTTGTCCGCCTTCCACGCCCACAGCGTTAAGTATCTAATCTTTGGTGGTTACGCGGTTTCGTTCCATGGCCAGCCTCGCGCAACGAGGACATGGATTTGTTCGTCAAGGCCGACCGCGCGAAAGCGGTTTTTGCTGCGCTGGTCGCTTTCGGCGCTCCGCTCGCAGACATAAGTGTGGACGACTTCGTCGACTCGCGCCAATTCATTCGATTTGGGCGGGAGCCGGTCGGGGTCGATATTCTGCTGGGGATAGATGGGGTTGATTTTGATGCTGCGTGGGAAAGGCGCGTTGAAGGCGTTATCGACGTGCATAGCGAACTCACGGGGTTTTTCATTTCCAAAGACGATCTGATTGCATCGAAGCTGGCGACGGGCCGGTTGCGCGATCTTGCCGACGTTGAAGACATCCGGGAGGCCGAAGCCAGCCAGCCGGATCGAGGCCAGGTCAAGCCGTCGTCAGATCCTACGAACGGCGGACCCGGTAAGTGAACTACAGTTACGCCCGTATTATTACCGACGATCAAACGACCGCTTTCGATCATACTAAGAGATTCTACGGGATTTTCGGCATTAGGGGCGATTAATCATCGTTGCCCACACCCTTACAGAGGGGACAATTCGAATCATCAACGCTCGTCCGGTATCGCACAATGAGAGGAAACAATATGAGTCTGAAGTCTGATCGCAACCAAAACGACGACATGCGACCGGAGTACGATCTTAGCGCTGGGATTCGAGGCAGGTTCTTTAAAGAGTATCAACAGGGCAATAATGTCGTCTTACTCGATTCAGATGTGGCTAGTGTTTTTCCTGATTCCAGGAGCCTCTAACAAGCGGTTGCGGCAGAAGATGCGCCGCGGCTAAGCGCACTCAGCCATCAATTGTTAGGCTTTTGTAAAATCGGCGGGTCAGCGTGTCACACTAGTAACATTGGGTTGGTCCCAGCCATCTTAAGACCACAAGTCATTTGCGCACACTGATAATATTCTCCGCAACGGCCACTCTGTTGCTGGCTGCCCAGCATAACGGCTCCGTCCGTTTTGCCGGGCAAGTTGTTCCCGGAGCCACCGTTACAGCCACTCTGGGCGATAAGAAGCTTGTGACCGCCACTGGCGAGAACGGCGCCTATGCCTTCGAGGAACTTCCGCCGGGAACCTGGCTGATCGAAGTCGACATGTTCGGTTTCAAGAAGCAGGAAAAGTCTCTGCTCATCGAAGCGCAGCCGGCGACGCTGGACTGGGATCTTGAACTGAAGCTGCGAGGCGCCCCGCCTGCGAGTCCCGCCCCCGCCGTCGCAATACAGCAGCCGCCAGCGCGCAACCGGACTGCGGCGCAGTCGCGCAAGCCCGGCGAAACCGGATACCGCACCCTCGCCTTGAATTCCGAACCCGAGGTCCTCGAAGCCTCCACACCGGAGCCTCCGCCCGCCAATCCCGCCAGCTCTGAAGAGTACGCTGCCACCGAGTCCTTCTTAGTAACCGGCAGCTTAAGCCAAGGTCTCGGGGATGCCAGGAGAGACGAAGCGCGCGACTATCGTCGAGGCGAGCCGAGCGACAGATTCTCAGCGACTGGATTCGCACCTGGATTCGGAATAGCCATGGGAATCGACCCAGGGGCCGGACCCGAACCCGGCTTTGGACCGCAAAGCCCTGGCGTGGATCGAGGCGCGGGCGGCGGACCTGGCCGAGGTGGTCCCGGTGGCAGAGGAGGAGACTCCGGCGGCCGGCGCCGAGGCCCCCAATCGCGCAGCCGCGGCAGCAGCATCGGCAACCGGCGCCAGCGAAATCAAATTCAAGGGTCCGTGTATTGGTCTCTGCGCAACTCAGCTCTGGACGCGCGTCCCTACTCGCTCTCGGGCCAGCCCGAGGCTAAGCCGTCCTACGCTCAGAGCCGCTTCGGCGCATCCGCGGGCGGCGCGCTGAGAATTCCTAAAGTCTTCGAGTCCGATAAAACTTTTTTCTACTTCAATTACACCGGAAATCAAAGCCGCAGCCCTTATAACGCCGTCGCCACTCTGCCTTCGCCTCTCGAGCGCATCGGCGATTTCTCGCAGTCGGTGTCTCGCGGCCCCGTCACGATTTACGATCCGCTCTCAGGCCTCCCCTTCGCCGGCAATATCATCCCCCGGAGCCGCATCAACCCCGCCGCCGCCGGGCTGCTCTCCTTTATTCCAGCCAGCACCTTCTCGAGCGCCGTGCAGAACTATCAATACCTCACCTCTTTCCCGAGTACCAGCAACAACTTCGGCATTCGCCTCAACCAGACGATCTCCCGACGCGATCGCCTCAACTTCAACGTCAATACGCAGAGCTCCGGCAGCCAGTCCCCTACAGCCTTCGGATTCCGCGACTCGAGCGCAGCCAGCGGATTGAGCTCAAGCGCCGGCTACTCGCACAACTTCGGGTCGCGCATCACCAACAGTCTGACCTGGACTCTCAGCCGCAGCCGCAACGCGTCGACGCCCTATTTCGCCGGTAAGGCCGACGTCGAGCAGCAACTGGGAATCAATGGAGCCTCGAGCGACCCGCGCAACTGGGGACCGCCGAACCTGTCCTTCACTAATTTCGGCGGCCTCTCCGACGGCACGCCAGCGGTGCGCCGCAGCCAGACGTCGGCGCTGAGCGAAGGCATCAGCATGGTGAAGAAGAAGCACACCCTCACCTTCGGCGGCAGCCTGCGACACATGCAGATCAACAACCTCGCCGAGAACGGCCGCGGCAGCTTCAACTTCAGCGGACTCAAAACCAGCGGTTTCGACGCGAACGGCCAGCCGCTCTCCGGCACTGGCTTCGATTTCGCGGACTTTCTGCTGGGATTTCCACAGTCCAGCTCCATCCGCTTCGGCAGCGCCAACACCTATTTCCGCGCCCAGGCTTACAGTGGCTACGTCAATGACGATTGGCGCCTCAAGCGCAACTTCAGCGTCAGCCTGGGCTTGCGCTACGAGTATTTCACTCCCTTCACGGAGAAATACGGCAAGATTGCCAACCTCGATATCGCCCCCGGATTCACGGGAGTCGCCGTAGTCACACCTGGGCAGACCGGCCCTTACACGGGCGCATTTCCGGATGCTCTAATCAATCCCGATAAGAAGCTGTTTTCTCCCCGCACCGGCATCGCCTGGCGACCGCTGAAAGGCAAAGCGCTAGTTGTTCGCGCCGGTTATGGACTCTTCTTCAATGGATCGATCTACAACCAGTTCCCGTCGCAGTTGGCCTCACAGCCTCCCTTTGCCACCACGGGATCCGCCACCACCAGCACCGCCGACGTCCTCACTTTGCAGAATGGGTTCGCCGACACTGCCAGGCAGAACATTACCAATACCTATGCCGTCGACAAGAACTATCGGGTCCCCTATGCCCAGACGTGGAATATGACTCTTCAACAGAGCCTGCATCACGGCTTGGTTGTATCGCTTGGCTACATGGGCACGAAGGGTACGCGCCTCGACCTGTTGCTGCAGCCCAACCGCTCCGCTCCGGGCGGCTCGCCGTTGACCGCCGAGCAGCGCCGCCTGATCGGAGACGCCGCCGCGTTCACTTATGAAACTTCCATCGGCAACTCGATCTACCATGCGCTGGACGCTCAAATTTCGCGACGTTTCCAAAAGGGCATGTCGGCCAGCGTGAAGTATGTTTTTTCGAAAGCCATCGATAATTCGGCTTCGTTCGGCGGAGGGATAGCGCAGGATTCCTACGACCTCAAGGCCGAGCGCGGCCTGTCCGGCTTCGATCAGCGGCATAATTTGAGCGTCAGCTACTACGTGGTCTCTCCGGTTGGTGAGCGAGGAGCACTGAAGACCAGCAAATGGGGCTCGCGCTTTTTGGCTGACTGGTCGCTCTTCGGCAGCCTCTCGTTGGCATCGGGCACTCCGCTCACTGCGCGCGTGCTGGGCAACCTGTCCAATACCGGAGGCACCATCGGCAGCGGACGCGCCGAAGCGACCGGAGCCGGAATCAATGATGGACCCGGGTTCTTCAATCTCCTGGCTTTTGCCATCCCGCCGGCGGGCGCGTTCGGAGACGCCGGCCGCGATACGATAACGGGTCCGAACCGGTTCGGAGCCAATCTCGGATTGAGCCGCTCAATCAAGTTCGGCGATGGCCGCCGCCGCATCGAGTTCCGTTTCGAAAGCTCGAACTTCCTGAACCATGTCGGTTATACCAGCCTCGGCACGGTCATCAACGCATCCAATTACGGCCTGCCGCTGGCGACGTCATCGATGCGTTCCAACACAGCCCTACTGAGGTTCAGGTTTTGATGCAGTACTACCGACGCACGAAGAGCCGGACCAGGGGGTCCGGCGCGGACCAGGGGGTCCGCCCCACTTGCTTTGCAAGCTGCGCGGTGCGATCTCGCGCGCTAAAATTCCTGCTCTTCGCCCTCGCCGCCGCCGCGCAGCAGCAGACCGTGAAGTTCACCTCCAGCAGCAACTTGGTCGTCATCGACGTCACGGTCCGCGACAAAGCGGGCAACCCCATCGAGAACCTGAGGAAGGAAGACTTCACAGTATTCGAAGACGGCAAGCCGCAAGCCATCTCAGTATTCGAATTTCAAAAACTAACCAATGAAGAATTAGCCCACCTCCCGCCACCTCCGCCGCCCCCCAAAAATCTACCCATCGCAAGGAAAGTGGAAACCATCACTGCCCCAGGAGCGGGAGTTCTCCAGTACCGCGACAAGCGCCTCCTCTGCATGTTCTTCGACATGTCCGCCATGGGACAGCCCGAACAGATCAGGGCACAGGAAGCAGCCTTGAAATTCCTCGACGAACAGATGACCTCCTCCGACCTGGTCTCCATCATGACCTTCGCTACCAGCGTGCGCATCGAGAAGGATTTCACCAATGACCGCGCTGCCCTCCGCGAGACCATCAGCAATCTGCCGATCGGCGAGCTAGCCGACCTCGCCGACGTGGCCGACACTGCCGATACCGACGCCGGCGAAGATACCGGCGCCGCTTTCACCGCCGACGAGACCGAGTTCAACATCTTTAATACGGACCGAAAACTGGCCGCCCTCGAAACAACAGTGAAGAAACTGGCCCTGCTTCCCGAAAAGAAAGCTTTCCTCTATTTCTCTTCCGGCGTGGGCAAGACCGGAGTGGAGAACCAGTCGCAACTACTAGCCACCATCAACGCCGCGGTGCGCGCCAACGTGTCTTTCTATCCCATCGACGCACGCGGACTGCAAGCCCTACCGCCGGGCGGCGATGCCAGCAAAGCCTCATCGCGTGGCAGCGGACTCTTCACGGGCCACGCCCAGCGCGGGCAGCGCGATCAGTTTGCCGATCAGCAGGAGACGCTCTCCACGCTGGCGGCCGATACCGGCGGCAAAGCGTTTCTCGACGATAACGAGCTGTCGATGGGCATGGTGCAAGCCCAGAAGGACCTGCGCAGCTATTACATTCTCGGCTACTACAGCGGCAATCCCGCGGAAGATGGCCGCTTCCGCCGTTTTACGGTGAAGCTCGCCGGCCAGCCGCAAGCCAAGCTCGAGTATCGTCCGGGCTATTACGGTCCCAAGGAGTTCAAGCATTTCAACGCCGGAGACAAGGAGCGGCAACTCGACGACGCGCTCTCCATGGGCGACCCGTTCACCGATCTGCGCCTGGCTCTGGAAGTGGATTACTTCCGCATCTCAAAAGACAAATACTTTGTTCCGATATCGGTCAAGATCCCCGGCTCGAGCGTCACCCTTTCAAAGAAGGGTTCCGCGGAGACGACCGAGTTCGATTTTGCAGGCCAGATCCTGGATGACAAGAAGAAGCTCGCCGGCAGCGTGCGCGATGGTATTCGCGTCAAGCTGAGCGACGAGGATGCAGCCAAGCTAACCCAACGCAGTTTCCACTACGATTGTGGATTCACGTTGCCTGCCGGTAAGTATCGCTTCAAAATGGTGGTGCGGGAAAACCTGACCGGCAAGATCGGCACATTCGATACGCGTTTCGAGATTCCGGACCTTCAGATTCCGGCCGCATCGGTAAAGATGAGCTCAGTAGTTTGGGCCAACCAGCGCGAGCCGCTGACTGCGGCGGTGGGCGCCGCGGAAAAACAAAAGAAGCTGATGACGGAGAATCCTTTAGTTCAGGACTCGCAAAAACTGATCCCTAGCGTAACCAAAGTATTTCGCAAGAACCAGAGTTTATACGTCTACCTGGAAGTCTACGAACCCGTATTCGATACTGCCGATAAGCGCCCCAGCGTGGTGGCCGCGCTAAGCATCTTCAAGGGCAACCTGAAAGCTTTCGAATCGGAGCCGGTGCGTCTCACCGAGCTAGGGACCCACCGCGCGACGATGCCGATCCAGTTTCAGGTGCCGCTCAATAAGCTGAAAGCCGGACAATACACCTGCCAGTTAAACATCATCGACGAAGTCGGCCACAAGTTCGCCTACCGTCGCGCGCCACTGGTGTTGTTGCCATAGCCGCCCCGTGTCCAGCCGATTGCTAATCGGCCTTCTTGAAGCGAAATGCACACTACTGGAAGGCCGATTGCCAATCGGCCGCAGGATGAAATCCTGCCCCACAAGCCTACTGCCCCAGAATGTCGAACGTGGTAGTGCCCTCTACCCGCACTTTCGAGTAGACGTCCATCCACTGCTTATGGAAGGCGTGGTCGGTGTAGGTCTTGAGTGTGTCTTCATTCGCCATTTCCATGCACACACCATACTTGCGGTCGCTGCCGTCAACGTTCAAAGTACGCCGGAGCTTGCCATACCATACGTGGCTGATGCCGGGAATCTTTTTCGGCAACTGGTCGGTGGCTTCGTAAAAAGATCGCCACTCGGCGACCGTGGCGCTTTCGATGGGTGTGAAGGCGAAGCAGTGCATCAGCTTCTTTTCGCCCGCCGGCGCCATTCCTGAAAACAGAAACAGGCCCGCTGCACAAACCGCAATATGAGTCAACTTTCGCATGATGAAATTCTAGCAGTTCCGCGGAGTTAAAATAAATGACGAGAGGCTTGCTCTATGCCTAAGACTACCGACCTTCGCGTGAACGGGGCCAAGCTCCAGATCCAGGCTGACCCGGAGCGAAGTCTGCTCAGCGTTCTGCGAGACGATCTCGATTTGACTGGATCCAAGTATGGCTGTGGTGAAGGCCAATGTGGGGCATGCACCGTCCTGTTAGATGGCACAGCCGTGCGCTCCTGCGTCACGCCTCTGCGCGCCGTCGCCGGGCGGGAGATTACAACCATTGAGGGGCTGGAGAAGAATGGCCGCCTGCATCCGCTGCAACAGGCTTTTCTGGACGCCGAATCCATGCAGTGCGGCTACTGCACTTCCGGAATGATCCTCTCAGGGGTGGCGCTGCTGCGCTCCAATGCGAATCCGGCGCGCCCGGAAATCGTGCGGGCCATGCAAGGCAATGTTTGCCGCTGCGGGACGTATCCTCGCATCTTGCTAGCGGTGGAAATGGCGGCCCAGCGGCTGCGGGAGGAGCGCAAATGACTCCCCTCGAACCAGAACGCTACGAGTTGCTGGCCGGCCCGGCGTATACTTTCGACCTCAACCGCCGCGAGCTTTTCAAATTGCTGGGAGGCGGCGTCATCGTCGTGTCGATCGTCTCTGAGGCCAGCGCGCAGGAATCGGGAGGAGGCCGGCGTCGTGGATCGGGTCCGGCCGCGCCGAAGGAGATCGGCGCCTGGCTGCACATCAGCGAAGACGGCGGCGTCACGGTCTACACCGGCAAAGTGGAGATCGGACAGAACGCCCGTACATCCCTGACGCAAGTGGTTTGCGAAGAGCTGCGCCTGCCCATGAGTTCAGTCAAGCTGGTGATGGGCGATACCGATCTGACGCCCTACGACGCGGGAACCTTCGGCAGCCAGACGACGCCCCAAATGGTTCCGCGCCTGCGAAAGGCGGCGGCGGCCGCTCGCGAGATGTTGATCGACCTGGCTGCGCAATCCTGGAATGCGGATCGCAAAGCGCTGGTCGTATCGGGTGGCCGCATCACGCTGCCGGGCACCAGCCGGTCAGTCGAATACCGGGAGCTTACCAAGGGGCAGAAGCTCATGAAGGCGATCGAAGACGCTCCCACCGTGCCTGCGGAAGCATGGCGGATCGCCGGCCAGCCCGCGGCGAAGGTGGATGGCCGCGCCATGGTGACGGGAAAGCATCGCTTCAGTTCCGACGTCAAGCTCCCCGGCATGCTATACGGAAAGATAGTGCGCCCCGAGAAGTTCGGCGCCACGCTGGAGTCGGTCGATACGAAGGGAGCCGAAGCCGTCCCCGGAGCAGTGGTTGTCCACGATGGAGAGTTCATCGGAGTAGCGGCGCCTGTCGAACACGAGGCCGCTCGGGCCGCCAAAGCGATCCGCGCCCAATGGAAATCAACTGAGCAGCCCTCAGGCAAGGATCTCTACGAGTCCCTCAGGCCACAGCGTGATATGAACCGAATCTTCGATCCTTCCCAAATCCAACTGAACGCCACCTACACCATCGCCTACATTGCGCACGTCCCACTCGAACCCCGCGCCGCCGTCGCGCAATGGACCGATGGCAAGCTGACAGTGTGGACCGGCACGCAGCGCCCCTTCGGCGTCCGCAGCGAGTTGGCGCAAGCGTTTCACATTCCGGAAACCCAAGTCCGCGTGATCGTTCCCGATACCGGCGCTGGCTACGGAGGCAAGCACACCGGCGAAGCGGCCATCGAAGCGGCGCGCCTGGCCAAGTCTGCGCAGAAGCCAGTGAAGGTGGTTTGGACGCGCGAAGAGGAGTTCACCTGGGCCTACTTCCGGCCTGCCGGTGTGATCGACGTGTCGAGCGCCGTCAGCCCGGACGGCAGGCTTACCGCCTGGTACTTCGACAACTACAACTCAGGAGCATCCGGAATTCGAACTCTGTACGACGTCCCGAATCCCAAGACCGAATTCCATAACGCTCACTCGCCGCTGCGGCAGGGTTCGTACAGAGCTCTGGCCGCCACCGCCAATCACTTCGCCCGGGAATCGCACATGGACGATATCGCCCATGCCGTAAAGATGGACCCGCTCGAATTCCGTCTCAAAAACCTGAAAGACGCGAGGCTGCGCGCGGTTCTAAACGCAGCGGCCGAAAAATTTGGGTGGGGCAAGCAAGCCTCATCCGGAATCGCCTGCGGATCGGAGAAGGGCGGGTACGCGGCCACCTGCGTCGAGGTAGCGGTCGCGAACGGAGATGTCAAGATCACTCGCATTGTAACCGCGTTTGAGTGCGGCGCGATCGTCAATCCCAACCAACTGAAGAACCAGATCGAGGGATCCATGATGATGGGGATCGGCGGCGCGATGTTCGAAGCCATCGAGTTCGACAACGGGAAGATTCTCAATCCGCGACTCTCGAAGTACCGTGTACCGCGCTTCAGCGACACGCCCATGATCGAGGCCGTGCTGGTCGACCGCAAGGATCTGCCGTCCGCCGGCGCTGGTGAATCGACCATGATTGCGCTGGCGCCCGCCATCGGGAACGCTATTTTCGCAGCTACCGGAACTCGCCTGCGGTCGCTGCCGATGGCTCCGAACGGGCTGCGAATATCGTAAGCTGAACGCAAACCGCTTCCCTGCCCCGCTGGAAAAAAACGCCCGCAAGCGGGCGAGACAGGCGAAACCGCCTGTCCCACCAAGAATCCTATCCAGCAGCATGGCCGTCGCCAAAGCGCCGCCTGGAAAGGCGGCGGCAAGCAAAAAGTGCCTGCCCCACCGAGCGGCAAAAGCTCTATGACTTTGGAACATGCTTTAGCTTGTTTGTTAAACGAACAAGCTAAAGCATATTCCACAAAGAGCGTCGATCGCAGCAGCGGAGTGTAAACCTTTGCAAGCGCCTGGATGGCGTCTCGATGGCGATCTCATCGGCGTTCTTTGAGTCGCGATCACACATCGATCCGTTTCCGCTTGTGGCGGTTGACGTACCAGCACGGGTCGTAGCCCAGGTGAGGCAGCAGCGACGGAACGCACGACTGGTTTTCCGGTTCGAGGAAAGCGAACTCGGTCTTACCGTCCTTCTGAGGGATCGCGTAATAGCGTTCGACCTTGACGGTCCCAAGCGGGCCGCGGCGAGCCGCAAGATAGTCGCCGCCGTACAGAATGCATAGCCCGAGAACTGCGATGATGAGTATCGATTTCATGGTGTGAACACGAAGGGCTTTCCATGCTCGAGCTCCCGATAGCCCACCTCCGGCGCGCTCAGCTTGAGCGACGCGCGGAACTGCCGCGGGTCCACGGCATTGTCGGGGAACATATCGTAGTGGCACGGGATTGCCGCCTTGGGGCGAATCTTGCTCACCAACTGGGCCGCCTCCCAGTGCGAGAGGTTGTTGAAGCCGCCGTTGATGCAAGTGATCACCAGGTCCGGCGAATGTTTGGCAGCGGAGGCGAGCAGCTCGCTGTAATCGGTGTCGCCGGTCATGTACACGCGCGGTCCGGAGCCGAACTCGAAGACATATCCCATGTGGTTCAGATCGGTGTCATCGGTGGGTACCGCGAAGGCCCCGCGTATCCGGATATCGCGACACTCCAGCTCGCAATCGGGCCAGGCGGGTACGATGCGGCCGGTCTCCACGCCCTGCTGGCGATAGACCTGGCAACTGGGATGCGGCCCGATAAACTGCACCGTGTCCTTGTTGCGAAGCCCGCGGATGGTAACCGGGTCGGTATGGTCGAGGTGATTGTGAGTGCAAGCGTAGATATCGACGTCCAGCTCTTCGGGTGGAATCAGAATCGGGACGCGGCGATTGAGGTCGACACCGGTGTCGTGATAGGCAAGCGCGCAGTTGTTGGTCAGATACATGTCGGTCGCAAGCAGCGTGCCCTCGGGCGTCTTGAAGAGGTAGCCATTCTGGCCTAGCCACCACAGCGCCACCGAGCCTCTCTCCACGGGGAACGCGCGGATTTCCTGCATGAGCGTCATACCGACAATTGTGAACCATATTCGGGATGGTCTGGCAAGAATTTGGCGTGAATCCCTGGACATGACTCAACCGTTGGGTCAAGTTCAAACGGCGTGACACGTGCACAGATGCAGTCGATGCTGGATGCGATCTCTACCAAACTGGAGCACTACATGGATCTGCTCGGCAAACGGCAGCAGCTTGTTGCCGCCAATATCGCCAACGCAGATACACCCGGCTATAAGACTAAGGACATAGACTTCCAGTTTGAATTCATGAGCCAGATGGAAGGGGGCTCTCCGAACACGATCGAAGCCTCGGGGCTTCCGGTGAAGAACGACGGCAACAATGTCAGTCTGGAACGCGAGAGCAGGTTGCTGGCCGAAAACGCTCTGCGATTCAGCCTGGCCTCTACCTTACTGCGAGACCAGATCAAGAGCGTGCGTTCGGCCATTTCAGGGGCGGGAGCTTAACCAATGAGTCTACTAACCGCATTATCGGTGAGCGCCTCGGGGCTTGCCGCGCAGCGCACCAGGGCCGAGCTGCTGGTGGAGAATATGGCCAACTCCGAGACCACTCGCACACCGGAAGGCGGCCCGTACAAGCGCAAGGACGCAGTATTCTCGAGCGCACCGCAGGGTTCGCCGTTTTCCGCCGCATTTCAAAAGGAAATGGGCTACTACTCAAATGGCGTGGAAGTATCCGACATCTATGTCGACCAGTCCGACCCGGTAAAGCGCTACCAGCCGGGGCATCCCGACGCCGACTCGAGCGGCTATGTCGCCTACCCCAAGATGAATCCAGCCGAGGATATGGTCGATCTGATGGCCGCCACGCGCGGCTATGACGCCAATGTATCGGCCATGTCCGCGGTGAAAGACATGATCCAGAAATCGATCGACCTGTTGAAATAGACTATGCCCTCGCCTATCTCCAGTCTGGGACCGCTGGGTCCGCTACCGGTAACACCGCTCGATTCGGGCTCGAAGAGCGCCGGCGGATTCGGTTCCATCCTCACCGACGCGATGCAAAAGGTCGGAGAGATGAACAACGACGCAACCAAGAGCGTCGAGAACTTTCTCAGCGGCGAGGGAGACGATCTGCACAAAACCATCATGGCCACGCAACGCGCCGACCTGGGAATGGAGTTGTTTCTGCAAGTGCGCAACAAGGTTGTCTCAGCCTATCAAGAGGTAATGAGGATGCAGGTTTGATTCAATGAATCAGATCCGCAAATTGCTTGCCAGCCTAACTCTCCGCCAACAAATCTCCATCGGAATCGCAATCGTCGTGATGGGAGTGGGATTGTGGCAGCTCTCGAACTGGAACCGCGAACGGGATTTTCGCCCGCTCTATGCGAATCTGCCGGCTGAGGACGCCGGCGAGGTCATCGCCAAGCTCAAGACGGACAATATCGAATATCGTGTCGACGACGCGGCGATCCGCGTCCCGTCGGAGAAGGTGGCCGAGGTGCGGCTGAAAATGGCGTCGGCGGGCCTTCCCAAGACCGGACGGATCGGCTTCGAGCTGTTCGATAAGACCAACTTCGGACTCACTGAGTTCGCCGAGCAAGTGAACTACCGTCGGGCGATCGAAGGCGAGCTGGAGCGGTCCATC
>Ga0210405_10002586_pt1 | contig 18645 bp, 12 predicted proteins | sample IncBWH11MmetaG_FD_155492 | JGI IMG/M metagenome (GOLD analysis project Ga0210405, IMG submission 155492) | Forest soil microbial communities from Barre Woods Harvard Forest LTER site, Petersham, Massachusetts, United States - Inc-BW-H-11-M | ecosystem: Environmental > Terrestrial > Soil >... | reverse complement strand
TTCTTTCCGTCTTCGACGCTGATGGCAGGAGGGTCCGCAGATTCAATCACCGCCCAGGAAGAATCCTTAGGAAAGGACCCTTGCGGGGCGAGGCGAACACGAATCACGCCGTCGCGAAAAGCGGTGATGCGCAACTTGGCCTGACCCGATGTCAATTCGACGCCGTCCTTGAGTTTCTCGACGCGCTGTACGTTTCCGATGTGCTGCCACCCCGTCGCCATTGCGTTGCCTACGCCGAATGCCCAAAGCAACAGGCCGCTAGCAGTCCATCTGGCAAGACATCGCATGTTGTCCCTCTTTCCCCGTGGAAATTAGTGGAAGTAGCCTCGCTTAGAATACGCCTGCGCGCCGGGTGAGGCTTCCCGGATTCGTTGCTATGCCGCGAGCCATTCCTCAAAAAAGGATGCGGCTTTGCCACCTTCGATACGCCGCCGCACGGCGTCCATGACGCGGCATTTGGCCGCGCCATTGCTTCCATAGAAGGCCAGCCAGTACGGCAAGTGGAGTTCAACAGGCATGCGCTCAATGTCGACTTTCAGAGCGCGCAGTTTGAAAAAACCCTGCTGGAAAAGCACGCGCAGAACTTTCATCCTGAGAAGCTCTTCAGCGGCGTCCGGCTCCAAGCGAGGCATGAGCCGATTGCGAGTCTCAATGGCGATCAATTCCTCCTCGCGAGGTACTTGGGGGAATTCGTAAAGGTCGAGCGTCCCATGCACGGCGTCCAGAGCGAAAATACGGGTGCTGAGAGCGCCGACCATTTCGTAGCGTACCCGATAAACCCAGAACGGAACGTAAGCCTCCGCGATGCGCTGCAGCGGACCGCTTCGAATCCTCCAATAGGCCGCACGGAAAGTGCCCGAACGGAAGAAGCGCACCGCCTCTTCCTGTGTCACGTTTGGTTTCAAAGACCGGATGGCAGTTTTCATACGTTTCCCGTCCGCGGCGGCTTCTAGCGGAAATAAATCCACAAGCCAATCACGGTCGCGAGCAAAAGAAGACTGGCGAAAACATTGATGCGACGTTCGGTAGGCGTTTCATGCGCGGGTTTGCGCAGGGACTGGCCAACCACGGTGGTTTCTATCTTGTCGTCCACGGTGGCAAATGTGAGTCCGGCAAGCTGTTTGCGGTCTGGCGCTTTGGTCATCAAGCTGACGGCGATGAGGACAACCGAGCAGACTACGAACATGAAAATCGCGTAGTGCAGGAAGTTCATGTCGATGATCCAGCGGGCGACGGGCGATTCAAAATGGCCGCCTGCGGCGCGGTCAGCAAGTTCCAGGATGAAGCGCGTGGCGCCCAGGACGAAACCTGTCAGAAGCGAGGTGATGGCTCCCGACCCGTTCAGGCGCGGCCACAAGATTCCCAGGACAAAACAAGCGGAAATTGGAGGGCTGATATACGCCTGCACGCTCTGCAAATAGATGTAAAGCTGGCTGCTGATGTAGTGAATGAAAGGGACCCACAGCAAGCCAAGCACCACCATGAAACCAGTGGCGATGCGGCCGAAATTCACGAGTTGGTTTTCGGAAGCTTGAGGACGGATTTTCTTATAAAAATCCAGCGTCACCAGGGTCGACGCTGAGTTGAATACCGAACTCATCGCGCCCATCACCGCCGCAAGCAGCGCTGCCATGACCAGCCCGACGAGGCCGGTGGGCAACAGATTCAGGATGAGCGTTGGGTATGCGAAATCGGGCTTCTTCACCTGGTCGGGAAAAAGAGCGAAGGCGATAATGCCGGGCAGGACGAGCATGAAGACCGGCAAGATTTTTAAGAAACCCGCGAATATGGTGCCTAGTTTCGCATGACCCTCGTCGCGCGCGGAAAGCACGCGCTGCACAATCACCTGATCCGTGCACCAATACCAAATGCCGAGAATCGGCGCACCAAAAAATATGCCTGTCCACGGAAAATCCTTATCGGTCGACGGTTTCATCATGTGAAAGTAACTGGCTGGCACCATAGTCCGCAGGTGCTCGAGACCGCCTACCTTGTGAAGGCCGATGACTGTCAGTGCCACAGCACCGCAAATCAGAATCAAGGTCTGGACGGTATCGGTATAGATGACCGCAGCTAGCCCGCCAGCTACTGTGTAAATCCCTGTGGCGATAACCAAAACCACGGCCGTTTGCCACAGCTTCCATCCCGCCACGCGCTCCAGAACAACGCTTGCGGCATAGAGCTGCACGGAAATTTTTGTGAAAATATAGGCGATGATTGAGATAGCTGCCAGATAAACGGCGCAATTACGATTGAACCGCCGCTCGAGAAATTCCGGCATGGTGAACACGTTCGAGCGCAAATAAAACGGAACGAACACCCAGCCGAGGACCAACAAAATCAAGCATGCTAGCCACTCAAAATGGCCCACGGCAAGTCCAGAGGAAGCGCCCGTCCCCGACAGACCGATAAAGTGCTCTGTAGAGATGTTTGATACGAATAGAGATGCACCGATGAAGAACCAGCCGATGTCACGGCCGGCAAGAAAGTAGTCCTCGGAGGTTCGTTCTCTCCTCGCAAAATACATCCCAATGCCAAACACGATGGCGAAGTAGATCCCGATGATCACGAGATCCAAGGTGGCTACGCTCTGGTGAGCAACCGTGACTTCCGATGCAAACAGCATCCGTTCCTCCTTGGCATCCACCGGCATGCGCCGGTTAGGATTTATTGCTCAGTTGATCTGGCCTTCGCGAGAGCGCATTCCGCAGCGCATGATATGTGCTTGAGTGCGCCGGTACGGTGGAATCCCCATCGCCCCAGACGGGAATTCTGCGTGCGCAGTCTATACCAGCCCACGACAAGGCTCAATGGATGTTTGGCGACTCAAGAGATTTCTCAAACGTGCCGCTGGTGACACAGGACGGGAGTCTTGCCCCTGCGATTTGCCGTGATGGCCGGATCAGGGTAAAAGAGAGTGTGGAGGAATTATGACCAAGGTGCTGTTTTGTCTGCTGTTCGTCGCGACCGCGTTGATGGCTGCTGATAAGTCCGTCTACGACTTCACGCTCAATTCGATCGATGGCCAGCCAGCGCCGCTCGGTGCTTACAAGGGGAAGGTCGTCCTGCTGGTGAACGTGGCCAGCCGCTGCGGCTTCACTCCGCAATACACAGCCCTGGAAGCGGTCTACGAGAAATATAAGGACCGAGGATTCGTAATCGTCGGGATTCCAGCGAATAATTTCGGCTCACAGGAGCCAGGCACGAATCAGGAAATCAAAACATTCTGCCAGACCAAATACAGCGTAACTTTTCCAATGATGTCGAAAGTTTCGGTGAAAGGTGATGACCAGACGCCGCTCTACCAATTTCTGACGGACAAAGCTGCTAATCCGCAGACGGGCGGCGAGATTCAGTGGAATTTCACCAAATTTCTGATTGGGCCGGATGGCCGCGTAGCCGCACGCTTTGAGCCCGCAGTGACGCCAGATTCGCCGGAAGTCACCGCCGCGATTGAAAAAACACTCGCTCAAACGAAGAAGTAGCTGCGAGCTTTTTTTTAAGGAAAACAAGGAAACTCCGCCCGCGGCCCGCGAGCTGCCCGGAGTTCCGCGAGTCCGTGGCGGGTGCGCATCGTCGCTGACATCTTTTCTTGCAGAAGTACAATTGCGAAATATGGCGATCGTCGCGCTCCAAAATGCCAGTAAGGACTACTTCACCGATGGCCAGCGCGTTCACGCACTCGAACATATTTCGCTCGAGGTGAACCGCGGAGAATTCGTTGCCCTGGTCGGCCGCAGCGGCTGCGGCAAATCAACTCTGCTCAATCTCGCCGGCGCGATGGATTTCCCCACGTCCGGTCGCGTGCTCCTCGATGGTGTCGATACATCTTCTCTGAACGACGCCGGTCTGACGCTGCTCCGGCGCGAAAAGGTCGGCTTTATTTTCCAATCCTTCCAGCTACTGCACACGCTGACGGTTTTTGAAAACGTGGAACTGCCGCTGCTTCTCGCCGGGAAGCCGGATGCGCGTGCGGCCGCCCGCGATAAGCTCCAGTGGGTTGAACTCGATGGGCTGGGCGACCGCTATCCGCACCAGCTCTCCGGCGGACAAATGCAGCGCGTCGGCATCGCCCGCGCGCTGATTCAATCACCTGCGATCCTTTTGGCCGACGAGCCGACAGGAAACCTTGACACGGTGACCGGCAACATCATCCTCGAACTTTTGAAGCGGCTGACCCGCGAACTAAACACCGCAACCGTCATGGCCACACATAGCGCGGAAGCCGCCGCGCTTTCAGACGCCATCGTACGCCTGCGTGACGGAAAAATAGAAGAGATCGTCCGGCGCTGATATGGGACGCCTCTTGCTTTTTTACCGCTTGATGCTTCGGCCGCTGCTGCAGGAGCCGGTGCGCGCAATCCTGACAGTTCTTGCTGTAACTCTCGGTGTGGCTGTGGTGCTTGCGATCGATCTTGCCGGAACCGCAGCGGCCGGATCTTTCCGCTCCTCGATGGAAACTCTGGCGGGCGATAACGATCTGGAGATTGTGGCGTCGGGCGGCGTGCCAGAAACAGTTGTGGGTACCATCGCTACGCTTCCTTATGCCATTCGAATTTCAGCGCGAATCGAAGATTCGGCAGTCATCCCCGACACGAAGCAGACCATTCCGCTCATAGGTATGGACTTGGTCGCAGAAGGCAGCTCCGACAGGAGCGGTGCGATCTTGGGATCTAGCACGAGGGAGACCGCTTCGCCGTCAGAAGATGCGCTTCGGCACTTGCAAGACGCGGACAGCATCTGGGTCGATACGAGTCTAGGAAAAAAGCCAGGCGACACAGTGCCTCTGCTGATCAATGATCAAGTCCGCGAATTCACAGTCCGCGGCGTTTACCCGGATTCGAATGGAAGCGAGTCTGCCATCGTGATGGATCTCGCGGCAGCGCAACGCACTCTGAGCCGCTTCGGCCGCGTCGACCGCATTCTCCTAAAAGTTCCAGAAGTTCCGAGCCTTGAGGAGTGGCAGCAGCGGGTGCGCGCCGTCCTGCCCGCCGGCGTGGAAGTTCGTACACAGGGAACAGGCACCAACGAAAATCGACACATGCTCGCAGCCTTCCGATGGAATCTGCGCCTGCTCAGTTATATCGCGCTTATTGTTGGCGCTTTTCTCATCTACAACACGATTTCGGTTTCTGTCGTGCGCCGGCGTCCAGAAACGGGAATCGTGCGAGCCCTGGGCGCCAGCCGCAGCGCAGTCCTCGCGGCTTTTATCGGCGAGGCAGCCTTTTTCGGTTTGGCCGGCGCTGCCCTCGGTCTCCCAGTCGGTCGCGTCATGGCATCCGGTGCGGTGAAACTTATGGCTGCCACAGTGGAATCGCTCTATGTGAGCAGCCGTCCGGGGTCTATCGAACTAAGCGCGTGGTCTGTAGTGCTCGCCTTCGTCATCGGCGTCGGCGTCGCCATTATTTCCGCATATTCTCCTGCCCGCGAAGCATCGCTCGTTTCCCCAGTGGAAGCGATGGCCCGGGGGAAGCGCGAGTACACCGCGCGTGTTCAAAAATCGCGCGATCTGTGGCTCGCGCTGATCCTGATTATTTTAGCTGCCGCGGCCTCGCGGGTTCCTGCGATCGAAGGCAAGCCTGTATTCGGCTATCTTGCCGCGGTCTTGCTCGTCGTCGCTTCCGCTCTCTCCATCCCCGCTTTCACGGACGCAGTTATCTCCCGCTCTTCCCGCTGGCTTGGAAGACTACTGGGAGTTGAGGCTCTGCTGGCGTCGCAAAGCCTCTCCGCTTCGCTTCGCCGCACCTCGGTCCTCGTCGGCGCGCTCTCCACCGCCATTGCGATGATGACTTCCGTGGGAATCATGGTGGGCAGTTTCCGCGAAACGGTACGGATCTGGATGAACGACCGCCTGCCCGCCGATCTTTATCTGCGTCCGGCCGGCGAGCCGGCTCCCGACCGCCATCCGACCGTCTCTCTGGAACTAGCGGACAAAATCAGCAAGCTGCCCGGCATCGCGGGAGTCGACCGCCTCCGCGCCTACGAAATCAGCTATGACGGAATGCCCGCGACCTTAGCCTCGGTGGATTTGAGCGCCCTACGTTCCGATCATCAATCGAACTTTTTCTCCGGCCGGCCAACCGAACAGGTCCTCTCGCAGATTCGCAATGCCGATGCCGTCGTTGTCAGCGAACCGTTCACCTACAAACATCACGTGCGCACCGGCGATAACATAACGCTGGCGCTCGGAGCCGCTCGCCCATCTTTTCGCGTTGTGGATATCTATTATGACTATGGCAGCGAGCGCGGCAGCATTCTGATGGATCGACAAACGATGCTGCGCTATCTTCCGGACCCCGCCCCTTCGAACTTGGCCATCTATGTCGCTCCCAATGCTTCAGCCGAGGCCGTACGCGAGGAGATCACGCGTGCCGCCGCCGGCTATCGCGTGCTGCTCTTTTCCAACCGCGACTTGCGCGCCGAGGCAATCCGCATTTTCGACCGCACTTTCGCGATAACGTACGCCATGGAGGCCGTCGCAGTAATCGTCGCGGTAATGGGCATTGCCGGTGCACTTCTTGCTCTCGTCATTGACCGCCGCCGCGAAATCGGACTGCTGCGTTTTCTCGGCGCAGCAGCCGGCCAGGTTCGCAAGCAGATTCTCGTCGAAGCCGGTCTGCTGGGCCTGCTCGCGAATCTCGCGGGGCTCGCTCTCGGTTTCGCGCTTTCGCTCATCCTCATCTATGTCATTAACAAACAGTCTTTTGGCTGGACGATCCGCTTCCATTGGCCACTCGCGGTTTTGCTGGGAGCCATCAGCGTGGTTTATGTGGCCACAGTGCTGGCTGGTTTGTATCCCGCTCAAGTTGCCGTGCGGCTGAACCCGCTCGAGGCAGTCCATGAAGAGTAGGCTGCCAGCTCTCGCCGCCGCGTTCTTGCTTCTCAACCCGGCCGCGGCGCAGTACCGCACGGCGGTCCCCGGCTATCGATTCGAATTCCCCAGAGATTATTTCGATCATCCCGACTTTCAGACGGAGTGGTGGTACTACACGGGGAATCTGAAATCCGCAAACGGCCATCGCTACGGATTCGAACTGACATTTTTCCGCCAAGCCGTCAGCCGAGATCTGGCTCAAGCCGCAATTTGGGATGTGAAAGACATTTACCTTGCGCATTTCGCGCTTAGCGATTTGGATGGCCAGAAGTTTTATCACACGGAAAGAATCAATCGCGCCGGCCCCGGAATCGCCGGCGTGGGCGCATCGAACGCCCGGATCTGGAACGGCAACTGGCAGATTCAGTGGGAGGGTTCAGATCAAAAATTACAAGCGATCGAGCAGCGCTTTCAATTGCATCTGATACTTCGCCCGGAAAAGCTTCCCGTCATCCATGGCGAAAACGGCGTCAGCCAAAAATCGCCGGGTGCTGGCCACGCGTCTTACTATTTCTCGCTAACGCGGCTCACGGCGAATGGAACTATCAACGTGAACAGCGAGAACCTCGAAGTGTCCGGCCTGTCCTGGATGGACCATGAATTCTTCACTCACCAGCTGGAAGCCGGGCAGGTCGGCTGGGACTGGCTGAGTGTGCAACTGGAAGACAACACCGAACTGATGCTCTTTCACATCCGCCGGAAGGATGGTTTGCTCGACTCATTTTCCGCGGGTACCTACCTGGACGCGCAAGGCAAATCCACTCACCTTCGAGCGTCTGATTTTGTTCTGCAGCCACTCGCCGGGAGCTGGACTAGTCCCGTCACTCACGCAACCTATCCCATCGTCTGGAAGATCGTGATTCCAAAACTTGGCATGGACCTCGAGGCACACACGGCTCTGGCGGCGCAAGAGCTGACCGGGAAAACAAAAATCGCGCCGTCCTATTGGGAAGGAGCCATCACGCTGGAAGGCCACCGAGGGAAAACGCCGCTGGGCGGAGCCGGCTATTTGGAAATGACCGGCTACGATCGGGCTGTCCGTCTCGCGCCTTGAGCAAAATCAAAATCACTGGCGATTCAAGCTGGCTCGCCGGCTTTCGAGAGCCGCGCCGTGCTGGCTCGCACAATCAATTCCGGTTCGACCACGATTTCCTTGGGATAGGGAGCCTTCACCGGTGCGGTGATCCGCCGAAGCAGCGTTTCCGCCGCTATCATCCCCATCTCGCGCAAGGGTTGACGAACGGTGGTTAGCGCGGGATTTTGGAACGCAGCGCTCTGAATATCGTCGAACCCGACGACAGAGACATCTTCGGGCACGCGGCGGCCTGCTTCCCGCAGCGCATGAATGGCGCCGATGGCGGAAATGTCGTTAAAAGTAAATAACGCCGTGAACGGTTCTCCGCAGGCCAGGAGCTTTTGCGTGACCTGATACCCGAGCACTGGCGACGACGATTCGCCTTCGAGCTGTCCTGTCAGCTTCTCCCTTATGTTGAGACCTAATTTTCCGGCCGCCTCGCGTACCGCTTGCCAGCGCACTTCGGTATCAGAGCTGAAGGCCTGTCCCTTGATGAACGCCATCTTCTGGTGTCCGAGGTTTGCAAGATGCTGGAGCGCAAGGCAGGCCGCCTTTGCGTGATTGAGGACGATGTTTGTCACTCCCGGAACGTCCCGGTGCCCAGAGACTGCGACGCTAGGAACATCCACTCTTTCAGAAAGAACCGTATCCACAACGATCAAACCCTCTACTGCGCGCTGTTGCAGGAGCAAAGGATATTCTTCAATGAGTTCATTTCGATGGCGATGGCTGACTACAAAATAAAAATAGCCCTCTTGCAACAGGTGGTCTTCGATTCCAGACATGACCAGCGCCGCGTATCCCTCGCTGATCTCTGGAACCACGACCCCGATCGTGAAGCTCCGCTGCTGCCGCAGCGACCTCGCAAGATGATTTGGCCTGTAATTTAATTCCCGGGCTGCCGCACGGATTAGCTCCTGCGTACGATGCGGTATCGATTTTGCGGCCGGAGACCTGTTAATCACGAAGGACACGGCGGCTTGGGACAAGCCGAGGTGCTCGGCGAGAAGCTTCAGACTCACCCCCGTGCCCGCGGGTTTCCGAATGGCGGATGCGTCTTTTGTCTTTGGACGGGGCATAGGAACTCTGGGCTGGTAGTCTCCCACAACGGACCAAGCCAGAACAAGGTCCTACCTGCCCGCGGCTGGCGCGGCCGTGAGCCAGGACTTCCTTTGCTTGTGTATCCTAGTAAATCGGTTTACTATGCTGGTTCAGTGCAGGAGGACGGGACCGTGAACTTTGGCTCTCGACGTACGAGTGCACGAATCCCTGAAGAATAAGGATATTGCAGCCGTCACGGCTGAGTCTCAAAACTCAAAATCGTTTGCCTTTCCTATCCCTAACTGGCTCAGAATCGGATAACTTGTTGATACTTTCGGCGTCGAAACATACGGCTGGCTTAACGTTTAACGGCGTCATCGGAGTTCTCAAAAACGTGCTCACCCCGCTCCTTCGACTCGCAGTTCTCACCTGCTTCCTTATGTGTTTCCAGTCTGTCACCGCTCAGGAGAAAGTGCCGTACACGGCGTCCAACACCGCGCTACTCCGCTCGAGTCTCGGCGACGCGGCCGGGGAACAAAGGATAGATGCGCTCCTCCACAAGATGACCCTGGAAGAGAAGGTCGGCCAATTGGTTCAGTACTCGGCCGGGCAACCGACCGGCCCTGGCACGGGGCGCACCGATTACAACGACATGATCCAAAAAGGTGAGATCGGTGCGTTGTTTAATATAACGAACGCGCATGACTCGAATGCCTTTCAACGCATCGCGGTGGAAAAGTCCCGCTTGCGGATCCCCATCGTGTTCGGTTTGGACGTGATACACGGCTTTCGCACCGAGTTCCCGATTCCCCTGGGATTGGCAGCCACTTGGGACCCTGAGATTGTCCAAAAGGCTGCGCGAGTGGCTGCGCGCGAGGCATCGGCCACCGGTATCCGCTGGGCGTTTTCTCCGATGGTCGACATTGCGCGAGACGCGCGATGGGGCAGGATAACCGAAAGCTCCGGAGAGGACCCCTACCTGGGCGAGGCCATGGCCCGAGCCTTTGTGCTCGGCTACCAGGGCGAACGCCTCTCTGCACCGGATAGCGTCGCCGCATGTCCCAAGCATTTTGTAGGCTATGGAGCCGCCGAAGGTGGCCGGGACTATAACTCAGTGGAGATTTCCGAGCACACCCTCAGAGAATTTTACTTGCCTCCCTTTCGCGCGGCCCTCGATGCCGGCGCTGCCACCATCATGACTGGATTTAATTCCCTGAATGGCGTCCCCACTTCGGCAAATCCTTTCACTATCAAACAAATTTTGCGCAAGGAGTGGGGCTTCCGGGGAATCGTCGACAGTGACTGGACTTCCGTCGCCGAGCTTATTCCTCATGGCATCGCCAACGATCCTGCAAGCGCGGCGCGAAAAGCGATTTTGGCCGGCGTGGAAATGGATATGGTCAGCAGCTTTTACCACGATACTCTGGCGAATCTTGTGCGCTCCGGCCAAGTCCCCGAATCAGCCGTCGATGAGGCGGTTCGCGACGTTCTGCGCGTCAAGTTTGCGCTGGGTCTGTTCGAACGACCGTACGCGGACGAAAAGCAGGAAGCAGGCACAATGCTTCAGCCGGAGAGCGTCGCGCTGGCGCGCGCGGCTGCCGAGCGTTCTTTCGTGTTGTTGAAAAATTCTCCGCTGGGCACGGGATCGCCTGTCCTTCCGCTCTCGAGTGATTCGAAGAATGTCGCCCTCATCGGACCGCTCGGGGATGACGCCGCGGTCATGCTCGGCTCGTGGTCTGCGCAAGGCCGTCCCGAGGACGCAGTCACTTTGCGCGCTGCGCTGATCCAGAAGTTAGGCCCAGATCACCTGCGCTATGCGAAGGGCGGCGAGATCACCAAAGCATCCGACGAACAATTGGCTGAAGCTGTCAATACGGCGCGGGAATCGGACACCGTGATTCTAGCGCTAGGCGAAAATGGTTCGGCAATGACCGGCGAAGGCGCTTCCCGAGCACATCTCGGACTGCCAGGCCGCCAGCAGCAACTCTTGGAAGCGATTGTTGCCACTGGAAAGCCAGTCACACTAGTGTTGTTCAGCGGGCGGCCGCTCACGCTCCCCTGGGCGTTCGAACACGTTCCTGCGGTCCTTGCCGCGTGGTTTCCGGGTGTGCAAGCGGGCCCTGCTCTCGTTCGCACCCTCTTTGGAGATTCGAGCCCAACCGGAAAATTGCCGGTGACCTGGCCGCGCAGCGTCGGCCAAGAACCGCTCTACTACAACGCCTTGAACACGGGACGTCCTGCGGGCAATACCGATCTCACCAAGCCTCCATGGGAAGGATCGGACAAATTTGTTTCGCGCTATATCGACGAGCAAAACAGTCCGCAGTTTCCGTTTGGCTACGGACTTACTTATGCGAGCTTCAGTTACGGCCCGACGCAGACCAGTTCGGCTCAACTGAGCGCTAAGACACTGAACGACGGTCTTCGCGACACAAAGCGGTCGCCGGATTCCGATCTAACCGTAAGCGCCAACATCACAAATACCGGAACACGAGCGGGCGAGGAAACGGTTCAGCTCTACGTTCGCCTCGAAGGCACAAGCACAGCTCAGCCAATTCGTGCCCTCAAGGGTTTCCAGCGCGTGAAGTTAGCCGCAGGGCAAACGCAGCGTGTCACTTTTCGTGTCGGGGCGGAAGCCTTCGCACTTTGGGACGATCAAAATAAATACACCGTCGAACCTGCGCGCGTAAAGATGTGGATCAGCCCGGACTCCGCGCATGGTTCCGAAGCGACGCTTGATATCGCAAAGTAAACGCCACGAAGCAATCGAGAGAAGAAAATGACGGACAACCACTCATATCCCCGGAGACAAATCATCAAGCTTGGCGGCCTCGGACTTCTTGGTTCCTCGTTTGCCCCGCTGCTGAACTCCTTTGCGAATTCACAAAAGACATTTGTCGAGCCTGTCGGAACGCCCTATCAAGGGACTGACGAAAAACTGCTGGACGAAATCCAGCGCACCAGCTTTGACTTTTTCTGGAATGAAGCCAGCTCGAAAACAGGCCAGGTAAAAGACCGCGCCCTGGCCAATGGCAACGACACTCGCGACTTCTCTAGCATTGCTGCCACCGGGTTCGGGCTGACAAGCCTCTGCATCGGCGACCGCCGAGGTTTTGGAAAGACTGCCAATATCCTCGCGCGCGTCCGCAACACGCTCCGCTTTCTTGCGAACGATCTGCAGCATGAGCACGGTTTTTACTACCACTTCATCCACATGGAGACCGGCCAGCGCTGGGAAAAGTGCGAGCTGTCCTCGATCGACACCTCCCTGCTTCTTTGCGGTGTGCTGACCGCCCGCCAATATTTCGCAGACCAGGAAATCAAGGATCTTGCCACAAAAATCTACGAGCGCGTCGATTGGCCATGGATGCTGAACGGCGGCACCACGCTCTCCATGGGGTGGCATCCCGAATCAGGCTTCCTGAAGGCCCGCTGGGAGCACTATTGCGAGCTGATGATGATTTACCTGCTCGGGATTGGCTCTCCCACTCATCCATTGTCCGCGGATAGCTGGAAAGCTTGGACACGTCCTGTCATCAAATATCAAGGGCTTGAATATATTTCCGGCGACGATCCGATTTTCACGCATCAATATTCGCAAGCGTGGTTTGACTTTCGCAAAAAGCGCGACGCGTACACCAATTATTTCGAGAACTCTATCAAGGCTACAAAGGCTCACAAACGATTCTGTCTCTCGCTGCATGAAAAATTTCCGGACTACGGCGAAAACCTGTGGGGAATCAGCGCTTCCGACTACGAGAAAGGTTACACCGCGTGGGGCGGCCCGCCGCCGCAAGGGCCGATCGACGGCAGCATCGTGCCGTGCGCTACGGGCGGCTCCCTGCCTTTTCTCTACGACGATTGCATCCGCGTACTACGCAACATTCGCGGCCGTTACAAAGACAAAGCCTGGGCGCGATACGGCTTCGTGGATGCGTTCAATCCCCTTGACGAGTGGTACGACCAGGATGTGCTAGGGATTGACCTGGGGATCACCATGGTCATGGCGGAGAATCACCGCACCGGGTTTGTCTGGGACACCTTCATGAAGAATCCCGAAGCTCAGGCGGCGATGCAAAAAGTGGGCTTCCATCCAGCTTGAACGTGTCACCTCTTTCCAAAGAGAGCCTCGGCGGTTCGATGCAAGAAAAAACAGTTAGGCGGCAATTTCTCGCTCAGCTTGGAAGGGCAGCCGCCTTCGGGCCGGTCATCGGCTCATTTCTATTTCAAAACGCCTGCGGCGGCGGTTCTTCCACTATTACACCGCCTCCGCAGGGAGATGGCTATCCAGGGACCGACGATCAACTCCTCGATGAAATACAACAAGCGGCTTTTCTCTTCTTCTGGGAGCAGGCCGATCCCAACACCGGTCAAGTCAAGGATCGCGCCCTGGCCGCAGGCAACGACTCATCCACGGTTTCGAGCATTGCTTCCACGGGCTTTGGCCTGACCTCGCTTTGCATTGGCGCGCAGCGCTCTTATCAACCTGCTTCCAACATTCTCAGCCGCGTCCAGACGACTCTCAATTTTCTTCTGAACCAGATGCCGGAACAAAACGGTTTCTTCTACCACTTTGTAGACATGAGCTCCGGCGCCCGGGCCTTCAACTCCGAAGTCTCTTCGATTGATACCGCGATCCTCCTCTGCGGCGTCCTCACCTGCCGCCAATCCTTCCAGGATGCCCAAGTCCAGAACCTCGCCTCGCAAATCTATGAGCGCGTCAACTGGCCGTGGATGCTGAATGGCGGCTCGACTTTCTCGATGGGATGGACGCCCGAACAAGGGTTTATCTCGACGCGATGGGACACTTACTCCGAGCTGATGATGCTCTATCTTCTCGCAATGGGTTCTCCCACCAATCCAGTTCCGGTTTCGACGTGGTCCGCCTGGGCACGTCCGTCCTTCACGTATCAAGGCCTGACCTACATCTCGTCAGGCGCACCGCTCTTCACCCATCAGTATTCCCACGCGTGGTTTGATTTTCACAACAAAAAGGATGCTTTCGCCGACTACTTCCAAAATTCGATCACGGCGACAACCGCCCACCGCTTATTTTGCATCTCGCTGGAACCGCAGTTTTCAGATTACGGAGCAGATCTCTGGGGCATCTCCTCGTCCGATTCCAGGAACGGTTACGTGGCGTGGGGAGGCCCGCCGGCTCTCGGGCCGATTGACGGGACCGTAGTGCCGTGCGCCACGGCAGGCTCCCTGCCGTTTCTATATTCGCAAGCCATCCACGTGCTGCGCTGGATTCGCGGGCACTATCCCCAGGCTTGGCAACGTTATGGATATGTGGATGCGATTAATCCGCTGACAGAATGGTACGACCAAGACGTAGTCGGGATCGACGTGGGAATCACCATGCTGATGGTGGAAAATTACCGGACCGGATTCGTGTGGAATGCCTTCATGAAAAATCCCGAAGCGCAAAATGCCATGCAATTGGCGGGATTCCTTCCGACCTAGTGTGTCCGCATTTTTCGCGAAAAAAACTTCACTCTCTTATTTGATGCCAGAGCCTTCGACGATCGTGATGTAGCGGTTGAGGGGAACGTCGGTGAAAGTTTCGACGCGCCCGCTGGGCTGGGGCCAGCGGATCTCCAGCTTGTCGATTTTAGTGCGGTTGCCGATCCCGAGCACTTCGCGGGGGTCGTGCGCCGAGAGAAAGCTCCCGCCACCGACTTTTAGTTTCGTGCGTTTTAGATCGCCGGCTTGCCAGGTAATGTAGGCGCCAATGGCATCTGGATTTGCGCGCTTCCCCACGAGGCGTACACCGAGCCAGTGGTTTCCCCGCGCTGCATTGTTTTTCAAAAGAACAGGGGCTCCGCCGTTCACCGCGACCAGCACATCCACAGCTCCATCGTTGTCAAAATCACCGATGGCCATGCCGCGGGCGGCGAAGTCTTCGCCGAAGACAGGGCCAGCCTGCGCGCTCACGTTTTCCAGGCTCTTGCCATTGTTATGGAAAAGCAGTAAGGGCTCTTTGTACATCACGTGGCTCGAATGTTCCTCGATTTTGTCGTCGGGATGCCCGTTGGCGATAAACAGATCCAGGTTGCCGTCATTGTCGTAATCGAAGAATTTCAAGCCCCAACCGCTCATTAGAAGCGTCGTGCGGCCGATTCCTGTGGGGCCAGCCAGGTCATCAAACGTCGAATCATGGTTGTTGTGGTAAAGGGAATACATCTCCTGGTCAACGTTGGCGACGAATAGATCCTGCCAGCCATCTTGATCGAAATCCGCCGAATCCACTCCCATCCCGCCGCGCTCCCGGCCGTCCTGGCTGAACGCCACACCGGCTTCCAGGCCGATCTCAGCGAATTTTCCGTTCTTCTTATTCAGAAACAGATAATTCTGCACGGTGTCATTGGCAACGAACAAATCCATCCACCCGTCGTTGTTGATGTCCGTTGCCACGACGCCCCAGGCCTTGCCCAACGACTTGGCGATTCCTGATTCCGCGGAAACGTCCTTGAAGGTCCCATCGCCGTTGTTGTGAAAAAGCCAGCTGCGCGCCGATGGGTAACTTCGCGGGCTGCAGTTGTAGCGTTTTCCAGTCCTCTCATTGCCACAGAATTGGTGCTTCGACTTGTCAAAATCTGCGAACCGGCAGACAAAGAGATCCAGTTTCCCGTCGTTGTCGTAGTCAAACCAAACCGCGCTCGATGACCAGCCGGGTGCCGCCACACCGGCTTTCGCCGTAACGTCGGTAAATGTTCCATCGCCGTTGTTGTGGTACAAAATGCTTCCGCCATACTGCGTCACGTAAAGATCCGGCAGTCCGTCTCCGTCATAGTCGCCGACCGCTGCACCCATCCCGTACCCGCCAGCGGCAACTCTCGCTTGTTCGGTAACCTCGGTGAACGTTCCATCTCTGTTGTTTTTGTAAAGCGCATTGCGCAGTGGCGGCTGCGGATCATAAAAGTCGCATTTCCCGCTGTTGACAAGGTAGATGTCCATCCAGCCGTCATTGTCGTAGTCGAGAAATGCGCAGCCTGCTCCCGTAGTTTCCGGAAGGTAGTACGCATCCGATCGGCCGTTTACGTGTACCCAGGAAATTCCGCTCTTGGCAGCTGCAATTTGCTCGAAGAGAGCTGGCTTTGTCTGCTGAGGGTGGGCCAACCAGGGTGTCGAGGAGCCTCGAAGAAATGGAATCCCACCAGCAAGCGAAAGACCGCTGGAGAATCCTGCCTGCGCAGCCATTAAGCGCAAGAACTCGCGCCGAGTGAATCCGGCCTTGCCTGCAGAACGCTTGCGGAAGGGAAATAGATCGGAAGGATGGCTCACTGGTTGGGGTTCTCTTTGCCGAGGGTTCGCACCTGGACTCCATAGATGTTTGGACCCGGTTGTTTTGCCGCCTCCGCTTTCAGCCGCGCAAATTCCGCACGAGCTTTGGCTGCATCTGCTTTCCGGCCCATCCTCCCATAAGCGTTGCCGAGTGAAAAGTAGACTTCGGCTTCCTGAGGAAACGCCTTTTGGGCGATTTCGAGCTCCGGAACTGCGGCTGCCGGATCTCCCGTGTCGAAACGCAGCAGTCCGAGCAGGTAATGAGCGAACGGCAGTTGAGGCGCCAGCTTGGCTGCGTCTATCGCATAGTTCAAGGCACCTCGGGGGTCTGTCATGCGAAGCACCGCGGCTATTTCCAGCATCGAATTTACGTTGTTCGGATCACGCTGTAGTTCTCGCTGAAATTCCGCAATGGCTTGGTCGGTATCGTGTGTTTCCAGCAGCAGGCGGCCAAAAGCAAAGTGCAGATTTGGATAATCCGGGAATTCGCTCGTCAACTGGGCGTACTTCTGTATGGCCTGATCGAACTCGTTGGAATCCAGTAGCACTTCGGCTTCTCCCGCCCGCTCAACGACGTCGGCGCCCGGCGTCCCTTCTGGTGGCGATCCCCGGGGTGTCAGCAGAAGGGCGGCAAGGCCTAGCCCGACGGTCAATTCCTTTGTTCTGACGCGGTCGACAGCCAAGTGTCCTAGCGTTTCCTTTGCATCGCCAAACTTTTTCGCGCGCAGCTGCAGAAGTCCCATGTGATAGAGCGCAACATTTCGCAAACGTTCGTCTTTTGTGACGCCCAATCGTTCTGCCGCCAGCAGATTCTTCAGCGCAGGCTCATCCTTCCCCAATTCGAACTGGCACAAGCCGAGCATCGCATGCGCCGTGCCATTCGAGGAGTCCAAAGCAATCACTTTCTCAAAATCCAGCGCGGCCTTTGCGTAATGGTCTCGGTCGTATTCGATCGTGCCCAGTGACCACCAGCCCTCCACCCACTTCGGTTGCAGGGCCAAGGCTTTCGCGTAGAGAGCTGCGGCTTCCTCGAGGCGGTCGGCGTCGCGCGCCTCGGCAGCTCGCTTGGAAAGCGGGTCAAAGTTCGGCGAGGGAGGCTTCGTTTGTGGGAAGGTGCTGCCATTAAAAAGACACAGAGAGCCAGCGAGCGAAAGGCTCACGAGGAGCCAAAACCTGCCTGCGAAAACAACAGAGTGAAGAACTCTGAGCAGGCGCGGGAAGTGGGATGAGAACATGCGCACTCGAATAGTGTAAATGCAAAACTGCCAACGAGTCAGCTTCCCGGGGTGCGGGAGAACTCGTCGGCAGCTTCGCGTGTTGCAACTGCGGCAACGCGGGGGGTGTGCCCGTGTCGCCGGAAAAAATTAGAAGCTAAACCTCGCCTGCAGTTCAATCGTGCGGGAACCGAGAGCGTTCTGCGCTTCGCCGAAGTGCTGGTCCAGAAGGTTGTTTTGCGGGTTGTACAAATTCAGCTTGTTGAACAAGTTGAAGAAGTTGGCGCGAAATTCGATTCTCGCGTTCTCGCCGATGATCTTCAGGGTGGGAAGACCGAACGATTTGCTGAGCGTGGCGTCCACGTCGAAATAGCCCGGACCGGTGAAGATGTTGCGGTGAATTCCCGGGGCAGTGGGGATGGGGCCAAAACCCTGCTGGCCCGCTGGACATTGCGCAACAGGCGGGTTCGGGAAAAGACAAGCGAACAGAACGCCGCCAGAAGCATTCGGTTGTGTGAAGAGGGCCGACCCTCCGCCCGTGACCGGGGCATTGCTGCGATAATTTGCCTTGAACCCTCCGAGATAAGTGGCAGGAAGAATCTGGCCATTACCAGCGTTACTGGTAGAGCCAGCCCCGCCCTTGCCGAAATTATAGACTGGGTCGAAACCGCCATCCAGGTCGCCAAGGTTATAAACCGGAGTCCACGGGAATCCCGTATGTGCGTTGAGAATTCCGGAGAGACTCCATCCACCGGCAATCTTTTCCTTCCACGAGTTGCTTTCCCGGAAAATCCTGGGAGTCCAGATGCCGTACACCTTGAATGCATTACGGGTGTCGTAATCGGACGTGGCATAGCCGGTTGCGAGGTTGTACTGGTAGAAGCCGCCGGCATAGGCATTGGACCCGGAGTCGATGGTATGGCTCCAACGATATTGCGTATCGAGCAAGAAGGAACTGGAAAATTCGTGCTTCAGTTCGAGGAGCAGCGCATTGAAGTTGGCGTTGCCATCATTCCCGTAAAAGGTGACTCCGTTTACGAGGGGATTGAAAGCGAAGCCGTTTGCTGCGCCGGTGTCATACAAGTTGTAGTGTTCGGTCAGATGGCGGGTGGTGCTGCCCTGATAACCGGCACTTGCAACCCAGCGATGACCTA